>ERZ1034917.470-NODE-470-length-36238-cov-6.661222_pt1 | contig 36238 bp, 40 predicted proteins | sample MGYA00520605_ERZ1034917 | MGnify/ENA primary metagenome ERZ1034917 (study PRJEB33766, sample SAMN09781784) | gut metagenome | biome: gut microbiome | host: Homo sapiens | place: Madagascar | study: EMG produced TPA metagenomics assembly of the PRJNA485056 data set... | reverse complement strand
GCCGGCGATTACCGTCACCTCGGTTCTGTTATGAGAGGCGATTGGGAGCCATGAAACAACAGGCCATCGACATCAGTCGATGGCCTTTTTGCTGCGTTGGGCGTTATTAGTTAATCTTGAAGGTAATTCAACATCCGCCGTGCGGTCGTTTTACTAACTTTTGTGTCGTCGCCTGCAAGGTAGGCGTAGACGTTGCCGAGATTCAACCCAAGATCCTTACAAAGTCTGTAACGCGTCACGTTTTTGCTCTTAAGGGCATCTGTGATTTTAGGACGCATCAAGCTATTTATGCGTCGATCGGCTGCCAAGGTGTCTCCCTGTGCATGAAAAGCCTCAAGAACCGAAGAATAGCGTGCAGGCGCTTCTTCGGAGGAGAGGAATGATTCTGTCGAATCGAATTTGCTGAGTTTGTCGGCAAGGACTTGATAGTCGTCTTGGAACCAGTATCCGATGCTCAAGCTGATAAGGTAATCAGTTTTCCTTTGCACGGCCGCCAACGTAAAGAGGGGCTCGACGAGGCGTGTATTCTGATTTGTAGCCGCAATTAGCTTTCTCAGGTTTGCCGTTCGAAGCCCTGAGAGTTCATTGCAATATTCCTGCAAAAACCCCTTAAATGATCTATGCATGTCTGTGTTTCCCGCCCAATAGAAGAGTCGCTTCTTCATCGATCGTCAGCAATAGCTCAAGCAGCTTATCCCTGCCGTATTGCATATCGACTTCTTTCAACGTTATTATTATTTGATCTGAATAATAATAAGAAATCGATGGTTGCTCAAGATTCGCGCTGCTTGACATTCGCTCGTCCATTAAGAAATTAGACAGATGTAACGTGCCTGTCGCTTATCTGTTGATAAGAAGATTACAGTAGGAGGTGTGATTCGCCGCTATACTCGAAAGGTATCGCGAACGGTGCGATGGACGACATTTTTCAATCGACGGGTTTTCATGAATAGAAACAACCTTCGCTTTCTTCTTGTCTCGGTAATGGCTATTGCGCTGGCTGCGCTTATCGTCGTCAGGTTCGATGACGTTTGCGGCGTGGCGGGCAGCGTGTGGCAGGCTATTGAGCCGCTTGCGGTTGGCGCCGTGATCGCGTACCTGCTTAACTTCATTGCGGTGCGCATCGAGGGAATTTGGTTTCCCAATAGCGACAACAAGTTCGTCAATGTTTCGCGCAGGCCCATTTGCGTCATCTTGGCCATCGCAATTGCAACTCTTGCCGTGGTTGCGTTGGGCATGTTTGTGGCAAATGAGTTCAAGTCGGTTGGTTCGGCAATTGCCAGCGGTTTGCTGAACGCCGCCGTTGCAACGTCGCAGGCGATTTCGACCTTGCCCGGTGCTGAAGAGTTCCCCGTTGTCGACGCCAATGCGTGGGATTCCGCTGCGCAGAAGGCCGTAGAGGCTTTGGGCGGCGGCACGGCCACGCTCAGCTTGCTTGCCCGCACAGGCGGTGAGGTGGCCCATACGGTGCTCTCTGTCTTCTTGGGAATGGTTTTCGCGCTGTATCTGCTTCTTGATAAGGATCGCGTTCATGCGGGCGCCCTGCGTGCTTTGACGATTATCCCCGGCAGCCACAGGCGCGACATCGTCATGCATTTCTGCACCGTTGCCAACGACTGCTTCTCGCGCTTCATCATGGGTCAGTGCATCGAGGCTTGTATCCTGGGCGTGCTGTGCGGCATCGGCAGCGCCATCCTGCATTTCCCGTATGCTGCGTCCATCGGCCTGATCGTTGGTGTCACCTCAGTCATTCCGTTTGCCGGTGCATGGATCGGCGGCATTGTGGGCGCCGCGATGATCCTCTCGCAAGATCCGTTGCAGGCTGTGCAGTTCGTTATCTTCTTGGTTATCCTTCAGCAGATCGAGGGCCACCTTATTTATCCGAATGTCGTTGGCCAGTCGGTCGGCCTGCCCAGCATTTGGGTGTTCGTGGCTGTTGTTGTGGGCGCAACGTTGTTCGGCCTGCCTGGCGTGCTTCTGGGCGTGCCGGTTATCTCGACCGTGCGCACGCTGGTGATGGAGAAGTTCGCGAAGGAAGAAGCCCGGGGCGAAGCCGAGGCCCTAACTAAGTACACGGGGTAGGGCAAGCAGAGTTTTGGGTAACGAAGGTTGCTGAATAGCGTTTGAGAAATGATGGGCTTGCGGCAGCGAATCGCCTCGCATTTCTCGATGTCCAAAAAAGTGACGGATTCACGGCAGATAGCCAGTGGATCCATCATTGGTTCTGAGCGAAGTTTTGATGAATGGCTCGCAAGGCACGAGGCTTAGCCTGGTTGGATTTAAGCGAGTTCGTTGGCCTCAAGCGGTTGGTTTAGGAACCACGTGTACAACTCGCGCTCGGTGGGAGTGTCCAGGCTGGTTTCCAGCTTGACGATGCCCGCGGAACCATCGGATGCGGGCTTGTTCAGCTGACCGTGCTCTTCAAGCGTGTGCGCCAGGTGTCGAGCGGTGCCGAAGGCGCCATCGAATAGGGTGACGTCGCCCAAAACCCCGCGAATCTGCTTGGCGATGTAGGGATAGTGCGTGCAGCCAAGAACAACGCTGTCGGCTTTCCCGCGATATTCGCCAATCAGGCTTTCGAGCAGCTCGTGCATGTCGGGTGCGTCCAGGTTGCCCTTCTCGATGCGATCGGCCAGGCCCCCGCAAACCACCGAGCTTGCGTCAACGCGCTTGCCCCACTTGTCATACAAATCTTGGTACTTCTGCAAATGGATGGTAACGGGGGTGGCCATTACCAGCACGTGGCGCGCTTCGGGGGACTGAGCCGCCTGCTTCAGTGCTGGCTCCAGCCCGATGATGGGAATCTCGGGATATTCGGCGCGCACGTAGTCGGCAGCGGCGCTGGTAGCTGTGTTGCAGGCGATGACGACGGCTTTAACGCCCTCATTGATAAGGTTCGAGACGATCTTGGATGTGCGTTGACGAATCCACTCGGGATCTTTGTCTCCATAGGGGGCATTCGCTGAATCGCCGTAGTAAATGAAATTCTCGTTTGGCAGCAGATCGACGGCGCGACGCAGGACGCTGATGCCTCCTACGCCGGAATCCATCATTCCGATCCAGTTTTCGTAATGCCGTTCAGTCACTTTTTGCCTCACGTCTTGATAATGTCTGTCGGGGCCTTAATGGGGATTGGCCTGCTTTTAGCCACAGCTGTTAGGCAGCTTTGTGGCTGCCTGGCGGTGTTGCGGCTTTCCAACGGTACCATGGTCGTTGGCCATCATCGCCCCAACGCGGCTCCAACGGAACCGCCATTAGCATCACTCTAGTTTAAAACAGATTGCTTGCAAGTGCCTGCTTTCCAACAAACGCGTTACTCGCATGTTTTAAACTGATGCGATGCAAAACCTAATGTGACTTAAACAATCATTGAAATGAAGCGAGAACGAGTGAGCGTCGAGGAAAAATACCCCCTGTCCGAACATGAAGAAAACCTGCTGGTGAACGAGCTTCTGGGTTCAGGGGCGATGTTCATCATCCTTGGCATTGTCTTTTCGATTGTGTTTACCGGCTTACGCACAGGTGATTGGTTCTGGTCCGTTCTTCAATTTGGTTGGGCATACGAATTCGGACAGGCAATGACGCTTGGCCGTATGCCCGTTGTCGCTGCCGCCGCAGCAGTCGGTTTGCCGGCTTTCTTCATCTTGGTGAATGAGATCATCGCCGACAGGATTTTGTGGAAGCGCTCGCAGAAGTATCGCGACGATGTAAGAGAGATGCGTTCGGGTATCAACGGCGAGCTCCCGCGCATGAGCTTGGCTTCGCGTGCCGTTACCGTTTCGGTTGCGGGTTTTGCGGAGGAGTTCTCGTTCCGTTATGCCTTGATCAGTTTTCTTGCCTTGACTCTTGGGTGGGTGACCGAGCCGACGTTCGGAATGGTTGCTTCCGTTCTTATCATCTCATTCGTGTTCACGTCTGCTCATGGCCAGTATGAGCGTTCGTGGGAGCGCATTGTGGTGTTCAGCTACGCATTCGCGTTCGGTGCGGTGTTCCTTGTCACGGGAAGCCTGCTGTCGGTTGTCATCGCTCACGCTCTTTACGATTTCTGCGTTGAAGCGCTTGAACGTCGCAGGATGCTTCGCGATCCCGAGTACTTCGGCGAGGCTGGTGCGCCCGATCATGTGGTTGAAGAGCAGCTCAAAGAGCTGCGCGATTACTTCGACAAGTTCATGAACCGCCGCGATTAACTTATCATTCTGTCGCCAAAACCTTTCGCTGATCAAACATGGGCCCAACGCATACCAAGCGTGAATCCAACAAGATCGAGGTGCGGGTTCGCTGCGGTCCATCGCCGCTTCAGTAAATTCAAACGCAGATCCAACGACGCCGAAACACGGGCCCAACGCCGTTGTGTTGGAGTATCATTGACGAAATGAAGTGAATCCAACAACAGGAAGGGACTGCGGTGGAAGACTACAAGCAAGAGTTCATCGAGTTCATGGTCGAAAGCGATGTTTTGAAGTTCGGCGAGTTCACGCTGAAGAGCGGTCGTCAGTCGCCCTTCTTCATGAATGCCGGCGCATACGTTACCGGCGAGCAGCTTCATCGTTTGGGCCTTTACTATGCCCGTGCGATCCATGACAACTTCGGCCTGGACTTCGACATTGTGTTCGGCCCGGCTTACAAGGGCATTCCGCTGGCTGTCATCACCTGCATGGCTTTGAACGAGCTTTACGGCAAAGAGGCGCGTTATTGCTCCAACCGCAAGGAAGTAAAGGATCACGGCGCCGACAAGGGCAACCTGCTTGGCAGCGAGCTTCATGATGGCGACAAGGTTGTTATGGTTGAGGATGTCACCACGTCAGGCAAGTCCATCGACGAAACGTATCCTATTCTGAAGGGCGCCGCCGATGTCGATGTCAAGGGCCTCATCGTCAGTCTGAACCGTATGGAGGTAGGCAAGGGTGGCGTCGTCACCGCTCAGCAGGAAGTTCAGGAGAAGTACGGTTTCCCCGTTGCCTCTATCGTCAGCATGGCCGAGGTCACTGAGCATCTGTACAACCACGAGGTTGGCGGTCGTGTCGTCATCGACGACGAAATCAAGGCTGCGCTGGACAAGTACTACGAGCAGTACGGTGTGAAATAGCGTTCAAACCGTGATGTTCGCGGTCATTTGGTTCGACAGGGCAGGGTTCTTATCGTAAAATGACCGAACGCAATGCCAGTGTGGCTCAACGGTAGAGCAACTGATTTGTAATCAGTGGGTTGCGGGTTCGATTCCTGTCACTGGCTCCACAAAACATCAGGTCGGATGGTTGCTTGTCAGCCATCCGACCTTTCTTTTTGTCGTAAGGCACAGCAAGGCGCCTTGCGAGTTGGACTCCATCGAACTCGCCGCCTCTCTCTTTCAGCGTGCACAAATCTTCCCGTTTTGCACGATCGGTTTTGGTGAATAGAACGCGATAACGCTATGAACTGGGGTTTTATTGTGATGGGCAGGACTGGAGGCGAAAAACTGTGCGATTTGCTGCTCGGAAGCGCGCAAAACGGGAAAATTTGCGCAACGAAGGACGGCCGTCGCGCAAGCCAGCCCGGGAGCCGCGCAACTCAGGAACGTCGTCGTGCAAGCCAGTCCGGGGGCCGCGCGGGCTTTCTATCGTTGACCGTCGGCGGGCAAGGACGCCCCGAAACCCATCGCGTCCTGCTGCGCTTTGGCCTCGCTGCTAGAATCCCCCTCAGAGCGACAAGCTAATAAGTCGGCAATCGCGTGCTGCGTTTCGCAGCGTTATGTCACTCGGCAGCGCGATTCGCGCGCAAGCCGGCAAACAGCCGACACGAATCGTGCACGTCAGTCAAACCAAGCGAAGCGGGGGATGTCATGGATTTGAACGCCATGTACCTAGGAATCGACATCGGAGGCACCTCGACGAAAGTGGGTGTCGTCGACGCATCGGGTGACCTCATCGGCAAAACGCGTTTCTCGTTGCCCGAGCTGCAAACCGAGGCTCAGTGCCGTCAGTACATCGCGCAAATCATCGATTTCGTCCACGGCACGGGCGTGTACGCCTCCGAGCTTGCCGGCGTGGGCTTGGCTGCCCCCGGCATCGTTGTGAACGGCATCCCGCAGCTCACTCCCAACGTCAAGGCCGATTGGCCCACGCTTCTGAACGTCATTCGCAGCGAGTTCGAGGGTACCCCGTTCGAGTGCATCAACGACGCTAACGCCGCAGCTCTTGGAGAAATGTGGCGCGGTGCGGCATCGGGCGCCCAAAGCGCGATGCTTGTCACCATCGGTGCGGGAATCGGCGCCGGCATCGTCGCCGACGGCCGCGTTGTTCAGGGTCACGGCGGCGCAGGCGAGATCGGTCACATGACCATCGTCCCCGAGGGCCGTCAGTGCCAATGCGGTCGCCGCGGTTGCGTCGAGCAGTACGCATCGTCGCGCGGCATTGTCGCTAATTTCCGCGAGGCCGAGGCAAACGGCATTGCTGGAACCAGCAAGCACGTACCGCAAAACGACACCGACGCGCTGTCAGTGTTCGAGGCATATCGCGAAGGCGATCCTCGCGCAACCTATGCCGTCGACATCTTCACCGACAAGCTTGGCTACGCGCTTGCGCAGGCCACCTGCGTGGTTGATGCCGACGTTATTCTGCTTGGCGGCGGCGTTGCGGGAGCAGCTGATCTGTTCCTTTCTGCGCTTCAGGGAACCTATCGTAAGAACTGCCTTTCCACCTGCGCCGACACGCAGATTCGCGTGGCGACGCTTGGCAACATCGCGGGCATGGTCGGTGTGGTTCGCTACGTCCAAATGATGAGCGAGTCGCTTGACCCGTTCGACAACTTGTTCGGGATGGGTCTGTAATGGCAGCGCAGGTCGGCAATGCCGGTGCAACCCCCGTCGTCGATTGCCGCTCGGGTGCGGCGCTTGAGGCGCAGGCCGAGTTTGTGGCCATTGCAAAAACGAAGCAGACCAACGCGCGGTGCTTCGCGCTTTCCGTCCTTGCGGGCATGGAAATCGCCCTGGGCGCCACGCTCATGCTGTTCGTGAAGTCCGACGCAACGCTTGGCTTTGCACCCTCGCAGCTGCTTGGCGGCATCTCGTTCTCGCTCGGCTTGCTGTGCGTTATCGTCGCAGGTGCCGAGTTGTTCACCGGAAACTCCCTGATGGTATGCGCGGCATGCTCGCGCAAGATCTCGTGGAGTGCGCTGGCGAAGAACTGGGTCATCGTCTATTTCGGCAACATGGCAGGGTCGCTTTTGATGGTTGCGCTGATGACCGGCGCGAATATCGCCGCAATGAACTCGGGTGCGGTGGGGCAGACCATCGTTGGCGTTGCGGCGGCGAAGATCGGCCTTGATTGGGGCGTCATCTTCTTCCGCGGCATTCTGTGCAACGTGCTGGTGTGCCTTGCGGCGTGGATGGGTTTCGCCGGCCGTACCGTCATCGACAAGGTGTTCACCACCATGATCCCGGTCATGGCATTCGTGGCTTGCGGTTTCGAGCACTGCATCGCGAACATGTACTTCTTGCCGCTGGGTATTGTCACGCTGGCGACGGGCGGCGCGCAGGCGGGCGCTGCAGCTGCGACGGTCAGCCTTGCAGGAGCGCTGTTCAACATCAGCGCGGCCACCTTGGGGAATATGGTGGGCGGCGCCGTGTTTGTGGGCCTGCTGTACTGGCTTTCGTACGCGAAACGCTCTTAGGGGCTGGCCGGCTGCAGCTCGTAGCGGCTAGTCAACCTTCGTTTCGCCGGCAAGAACGCGCTTGTAGTCGGCGTAGTTGTCGCGCAGCAAGCGCGGGGTGTCCAGCTCGTAGGGACACTTCGCCGAGCATTGCCCGCAGTTCAGGCAGTCGTCGATCTTCGCCATTTCGGTTTGCCATTCGTCGGTGAGCCAGCTTGCCGAGGGCGCACGGCGCAGCATCAGCGAGATGCGCGCGCATTGGTTGATCTTGATGCCAACGGGGCAGGGCATGCAGTAACCGCACGCGCGGCAGAAGTCGCCCTGCAGTTCGGTGCGTTCGCGCTCGATGAATTCCTCGATCTCGGGCGTCATTTCGGGCGTGTCATGCATGTACGAAAGCCACTCGTCAAGTTCGCTTTGGCGCTGGATTCCCCAAATGGGAACGTAGTTGTCCAGGTTGGCCACGTACGCCATCATTGCGCGCGAGTTCGAAATAAGGCCGCCCGACATGCCCTTCATGCCAAGGAAGCCCATGTCGGCGTCGATGCACTTTTGCAGCAGGTCAAGCTCTCGCTGCGTGGACAGGTAGTTCAGCGGGTACTGCATGGTGTCGTACAGGCCCGAGGCAACCTCTTCCTCGGCCACGCCAATGCGGTGCGCAGTCACCGAGATGAAGCGGATCTTCCCCTGCGCCTTTGCCTCTAGCATGGCTTCGTACATGCCGGTGCCGTCGCCGGGGCGGTAGCATTGCGCGGGGTTGTGGAACTGATAGATATCGACGTAGTCGGTTTTCAGCTGGGCCAGCGAGGTTTCAAGGTCGTCCCAGAACTTGTCGGGGGTCTTTGCCATGGTTTTGGTGGCGATGGAAATTTCCTCGCGCTTCGGGCCACGCCAACCGTTGGGGTCGGCCGGATCGGGTTTGCCCCAATTGCCGAAGGCCAGGCCAAGCTTGTGCTCGCTGTCGCTGTACGCGCGAGCGGTGTCGAAGAACGTCATGCCACCTTCCCAGGCGTTGCGCAAGATGGAAACGGCGGTTTCGTCGTCGACGCGTTGAATGGGGAGGGCCCCGAATCCGTTGGCGGGCGTGACGATGCCGGTTCTGCCAAGGGTAGCGGTTTTCATGGTTTCCTCCCTCGCCCTGCGCAAGGTCGCAGTCCGCAGCGCGGAAACCGCAACCCGTTGCACAGGGTCCCTCACTCTCTCTAAGGTATAAGGATAAACCCGACTAGGGCGAAAATGACCGCGAAAATGAAAGCGCCTGCGATATCGCGGGGAAAATGGACGCCGCCGACGATGCGGCAGAAGCCGACGACAACGCAGGCGATTAAGGCGATGGGGCCGAAAACAGGGTTCACCCACCACAACGCGAAGGCGATGATTGCGGCGCTGAACAGGTGTCGGCTGGGGAAGGACTTGCCGTGCGTGTCCTTTTTGATAAGGGGATCGATGTCGAAAACCTCGTAGGGGCGCGGCGTGTTGACGGCTTTGCGAATGACGCTGACCAAAACGAATGAGACGGCGGGCACCAGGAGCGCTTTCCAGATGCGCGTGTCGCCAGCGGTTGCGGCAAGGAATGCTAGCCAGGCAAGCGTGCCGATGTAGGCAAGGGCGATGATGCCGACAAGCCCCTTGTCCAGCGCGTTCAGGATGCGCGGCGCGTCTGGGTTGCCGCGAAACGGCGCGGATACGCGCGCGTACCAGGCTGGGTATGTGGGTTTGGGGCTGAAGTCTATCATGCTTGCCTTCGTTTGTTGGGCGGACGGGTGCGCTTTCGCGTGCCGCCGTCTTCCGCGTGACCGCAGCACCCGTTTCGTTTGTTGCTTCCAGACATTTTGCTAAAAGTATAGCCTAGGCATATAAAATAGGATCTCGAACAACAAGTGCCGCTTCGCGCCCACGCGTCATACGCGGCACGGTTTCGCATAAGTGCCAGAGAGGTTGGTTCCATGCACGTGAATTCCGTTGAAGAAATGCCCGCGCCGAAGGTGACGGTGCTGGTTCCCACGTACAACACCGAGAAGTACCTGGCGCAGAACCTGGATGCGCTTGTGGGGCAAACCCTGCGCGACATCGAGATCATCGCCATCAACGACGGTTCTACCGACGGCTCGCTGGACATCATGCGCCAGTACGCTGCCCGTGATGCGCGCATCCGCGTCATTGACAAGCCCAACAGCGGCTATGGCGCCTCTCTGAACTTGGGCATCGACGAAGCGCGCGGCGAGTATATCGCCATCTCCGAGCCCGACGACTACATCGAGCGCACCATGCTCGCCAAAATGTACAAGGCGGGTAAGAAGCGCGAGGCCGATCTGGTTAAATGCAACTATTTCGAGCATTTCGACACCCGCGAAAACAAGCATAAGAATCTTGCCGGCTATCCGTACGGCAGGGTGTTCGATGCAGCTGACCAGCCGCAGATCATTCGAACCGTCCCCGGCATCTGGACGGGTTTGTATCGTCGTGACTGGCTTAACGCCGAAGGCATCCGTTTCCGTGAAACGCCTGGTGCATCCTTCCAAGACACCGCGTTCGTCATGAAATCGTGGTTCGCGGCGCGTCGCGTGGTCCTGCTGCGCAGGTGCTTGGTTCATTACCGCATGGACAATCCCAACTCGTCAGTGAAAACCAGCAACAAGGTGTTCGAGGTATGCGACGAGCTTGCCGAAAGCCAGCAGTTCTTACGTCAGCGTCCTGCGCGCTATAAGGCGTTCATCTCGTGGTTCCACGTGGACAAGTGGGGCAAGTACCAGTGGAATTACGAACGTATCTCGCCCGAGCTTCATGCAAGCTTCGCTCAGCGCGCCAAGGCTGAATACGCCGAAGCGCAGGCAGCGGGCGAGCTCGATATGTCGCTGTTCGCGCCCGAAGCCGCCGAGCAGGTTACCGATCTTCTGGCGCTTGATCCCGCGCAATTCGCACAAAAATACTCGACGCTGGTTTAACGCGCTTGCCTGGCGCTGGCTCTCAGCCACGCCGTTTAATGCGTTTGGTTAACGCCCCAAGGAGCTTTACATGAATGCCCAGTCCGCACCTGCGGCGGAATCCCCGCAGATCACCGTTATCGTTCCGCTGTACAACTGCGAGAAGTACGTGGCCGAATGCCTGCAATCGCTGCAGAAACAGACGTTTGCAAGCTTTGAGGTTATCTGCGTGAACGACTGTTCGCCCGACAACAGCTATGCGGTTGCGCAGCGGGCGGTGGCGGGAGACGACCGCTTTTTGTTCTTCTCTCTTGATGAGAATCGCGGTCCGGGCGGCGCGCGCAATTTCGCACTGGATCGCGCCCATGGCAAGTACATCGTTTTTCTGGACAGCGACGATTTCTTCGTGCCCGAGGCGCTGCAGAAGATTTTCGACCGCGCGGAAACCCAGCAGCTTGACGACATGTACTTCAACGCGAAGTCGTTCTACGAATCGGCTGCCGTGCATAAGCGCGTGAAGGAAGATTTCAGCCACAGGCCCTCGTTCGATGGGGTTGCCACAGGGCGCGAGCTGTTCACGTTTTTTCAGCAACGTGGTGAATTTTGGCCGCAAGGCGCCATGCGCATGGTGCGTCGCGGGCTGCTTGAAGATAACGGCATCCGTTTCAAAGAGGGGATCATCCACGAGGACGCCCTGTTCACGTTCCAGACGCTGGTGGTTTCGCAGCGCAGCACGTTTCTGAACGAGCCCATTTACATGCGCCGCGTGCGCGAAGGTTCCATTATGGGGCAGCGGTCGCGCTCGATCCGCAATGTTCAGGGGCATTATGTGTGCCTAACCGAAATGAAACGCTGGATGCTGCAGCACGCTTCCGAGCTTGACCGGGAGTTCGTTGCCGCGATGACGCGTCAGATGTACGACTGGCGCATGGTTGCGGGTCGTGACTGGATCGAGGCTGTTTCGCCTGAAGAGCGCGAGCGGTGGCTGTCGTCGCTTACGCCGGAAGAGCAGGTCGAGTTCTATTTGGATATCATTCAGCCTTCCCAGGGCTTGGACGAGTATCTGAATTCGAAAACGTACAAGCTGGGCGATGCCATCTTGTCGGTGCCACGTGCGGTGCGCGACAAGCTGCACGAGGGTCGTTAAAGCCTGTTTTTTGCGCATAGGAAATCTCAACGGAGGCGAGGATGGCGGTGCAAGGTTTCAAGGCGGCTGCGCCTATCAAGGTGTCGGTGATCATCCCGGTTTGCAACTCACAGAAATTCATTAGCAGTTGCCTGCAGCAGGTGCTTGCTCAATCGCTGCAAGAAATCGAGGTCGTGTGTGTGGACGATGGATCCACCGACGACTCGGCCGACATCATTGCCCAGACGGCGCAACGCGACTCGCGCGTGAAGCTGATTCGGCAGGAAAACGCAGGTCCGGGGCCTGCTCGTAATGTTGGCATTGCTGCGGCAACGGGCGAGTTCGTGACGTTTCTTGACGCGGATGACCGCTATTCGTCGGACGACTATTTGCGCGTGCTGTACGAAGGCGCGGTTGACAACGGTGTCGATGTTTCGGGAGCGTGCTTCTACAACGACCATGCGGGGCGTCTTGAGACCGACTTCTCGAACGACCCCGATTTAGCGGGATACACCTTCACGGAATCCGGCGTGAAAAGCTACCGCGACTATCAGTTTGATTACGGCTTTCATCGCTTCATGTTCAAGCGCTCGCTGTTCGAATCTGTGAGCGACGGAGCGGAAATCGCTGGCGACAGCGCGGTCGGCGTCGCCGATGTAACGGCTGACGCCAACGCGACCGACACCGCCGCGAGCGGACCCTTTCCAGCGCTGACGTTCTTTGAAGACCCGGTCTTCTTGGCGCAAACGCTTTATCGTGCAGGGCGTTTTTTTGCCACTAACAAGGTGGGCTATTGCTATCGTTGCGACTACAAGGTTCCGCACTGGACAACTAAAAAAACTGCTGATCTGCTAGAAGGCGTGCGTTGCAATCTTGAGTTCTCGAGAGAACAAAGCCTTTCGCTTTTGCATTGGTATACAGCCCGTCATTACCAGCTGGAATCGGCTGACGTCGGTTTGGGTGTGAACCCTGAAGTATCGGTGCAACAGTTGACAGATGCCATTGTGGCGGTTGAACAGCAAATCGATCGAGGTATGCTTGCGCAGGTGAACCTTGCATATGCCGAATTCGAGTCGCCGCTTAAGATGCAGTTGCGGGATTTGGCGCAGGCTCCGTCGTGGAAAACGCGTTTGGGTGCGGTGGGCTACTCCATCAAGCATAACAAGAGCGTGTCTGCCGTGAAGGGCAAACTGCGCGACGCCGTGTTGCGCGCGAAGGGCTGTTACTAAGGCTCTGAACTGCGGTTGCGCTGCGCATGGCAAGTAATGCGATGCCTTAAATGTTTCTGAAGCTTGTGAAGCGCCCAAGTCTAACACGTGGAAATACAGTGCCTTCTGCGGAAACCTTGCATTCGTTGAGTAAAATTCTCAGTTGGGTTTTTGTCCTTTCTAGGACAGTGCGCCCATTTTATTTTAAGAAAAACGCCGCTTATTAGCGGCACTTATGAAATGCGGAGGTGCGTATGACCGATTACGAGCAAGGAAAGCATGCCAAGCATGCGCGTCCCAGCCAAGCTTCGCAATCGCAGCAGCCAAGGCAACATCAGCAGTATCAGCAACAGTTCGGTAACGTTGCGCAGCCTCAGGGCCAGCAGCGATACCAGTACAAGGGCTATTCCAATCAACAGGCAAGGCAGCAGGCCGGTCCTCAGTCGGTGCAGCCCGGTCATGCTGCCCGTCAGCACTCGCAGCAGGGGAATCAGCAGGTGCCGCCTATGCAGCAGCCCAATCGCACGCAGGCCATGCCGCAGCAGGGTGCATATCGTCCTTCGCAACCTTACGGCCAGCAGGCAAATGGCCGTGCACAGGGCGGTCGTCGTGTGAACCCGGCCCAGCAGGCGCAGTTCGCTCAGTATTCACGCAACACGCAGGCCAACCACAACGGCTATTCCGCTCAGGGTCATAACGCGTATCCCGGTCAGGGCAGTCCTGGTCAAACTGGCGTTATCAGCATGCCTCAGAAAAAGCGCAAGGGCAAGAAGATCGTCATTGGCGTGCTTATTGCCGTGCTGGTGCTTATCGGTGCGGGCGTTGCCGCTGGTGCGGTGTATCTGAACACCATCGCAGGCAACATGGCCCTTGGTGGCGACGTCAAGAAAGATCTCGAGAACGTTCTCAGCACGTCCGAGAACCCGTATGAAAAACCCTTCTATGTATTGCTGATGGGCTCCGACAACTGGGAGTCGTACGGCGAGCGCTCGGACGCAATCGTCCTTTTGCGTGTGGACAAGAACAATCACCAAATCACGATGGTGTCGGTGCCGCGTGACACCCCGTACATGCTTAATGGCAACAAGGTTAAACTCAACCAAGCCTTTGCGGAAGATGGCGCTGTTGGTGCCGTTAAGGCGGTAGGGGAGCTTACCGGCGTTGATATCTCGTATTACGCCGAGATCGAATTCGCCGGCTTGAAAAACTATGTCGACTCGATTGGTGGCATTGAGGTTAACGTGCCGTACACCATCGATTACCAGGTGTACACGATGGATCAGGACGTTGTTCATATCGAGGCGGGCGACCAGATTCTGGATGGCGAAGAGGCTATCGCTTTGGCTCGTATGCGTACGGCGTACAAAGACACCGATAGTCAGGATGCCGTCCGTCAGTCGAATGTTCGCGCATTGGCCATCGCCATGATGAACTCCATTATTCAGGCGCCGATCACCGAGATTCCCGGTTTGGTGCAGAACCTTTCGTCTTGCATTAAAACCAGCATGGACATGAACACTATGGTCAGTCTTGCAACCGATTTCGCTCAGGCCAAGAACGACGTGAAGCTGTACACGTGCACCGGCCCCTACAAGGGCGATATCGACAAGGAGACAGGCCTTTGGCTTTGCTACGAGGACAAGGCTGGTTGGAAAGACCTGATGTCGATTGTTGATAGTGGCGGTAATCCTAAGGAATCGGACGCTGCCACGCAGGTAGAGGGTAAATAATTCTTTCTGTAATATATTTACTTCATAAAATGTGTTGCGCAAGCTTGGTTATCGACTTTGCGCTTTTCGGATAGGTTGTCGCGGGGGGGGGTCTTGTTGAGTGACGCGGTTTCAAACGAAGCGGTAATACCAAGAGGTACTTTGTCGGATGTGGACGCATTGTCGTCCGCATCCGATATTTGTGTCGTTGAACTTTCAAATGGGGACCCCGATGCAGAGGTTGCTGTTGCTGCGGAGCGCTTGAGGCATCGCTGGGCATATCGTTTCGTTAAGCGCCTGTTCGATATCGTATTCAGTTTGCTGGTTCTTGTTCTGTTCAGCTGGTTGTTCGCCATTGTGGCTATTGCCATAAAAATCGATGATCCTAAGGGTCCTATTATTTTCAAGCAGCGTCGTGTTACCAAAAAAGGTCGCGAATTCAAGATGTACAAGTTCCGCAGCATGTGCGTCGATGCCGAGGCCAAGCTAGAGGAGCTGCGCAAGGCCAACGAGAAAACAGGCCCCGTGTTCAAGATGAGGAATGACCCTCGTATCACGCGCGTGGGCAAGATTATTCGCAAGATGAGCATTGATGAGCTTCCTCAGTTCGTTAATGTGCTGAAGGGCGATCTTTCGGTTGTCGGGCCTCGTCCTGCGCTCCCAAAAGAGGTGGCGGCGTACACGCCGTACCAGCGTCAGCGTTTGTTGGTTAAGGCCGGAATTACCTGTTATTGGCAGACACGCAACAATCGCGACGCCGTCACCTTTGACGAATGGGTCGATTTGGACCTGCTGTACGTCAAACAGTGTAGTGTTTGGGCTGATTTCAAGTTGATTGTTCAGACGGTTGGCGTGGTTCTGACTGCGCAAGGGAATTAACTATGATCATTACGCGCACTCCTTTTCGTATGTCCTTTTTCGGTGGCGGAACCGATTTGCCCGATTTCTTCAACGAGCATGGTGGATCGGTCATCTCTACAACATTCGACAAATACTGCTATGTCACAGTGAGGCACCTCCCTCGCTTTTTCGAGTATTCGACCGAGTTGGTTTATTCAAAGATAGAACGTGTGCGGGCGACATCTGACATCGAGCACCCTGCTGTTCGAAATGCGATGCAGATGCTTGATATGAGAGAGCTCAGAATTTCTTACGAGGCTGATTTACCCGCTCGATCGGGGTTGGGGACATCCTCTTCTTTCGCGGTTGGCATGCTCAATGCTTTTCATTGCATGAAGGGAACCTATGCATCTAAAGAGCGTCTTGCCAAAGAAGCTATTACGCTTGAACGAGAGCTTTGTGGTGAAGCGGGAGGATGGCAGGATCAGATTGCGGCTGCATATGGTGGGCTCAATCGTATCGATTTCGGCGGTGACGGCTTTTCTGTACGCCCTATAGTTATTTCGCCCGAACGAAAACGCGAGCTCGAATCCAACCTGATGCTCTTCTTCACCGGATTCACCCGCTTCTCATCCGACATGCAGAGGAAGAACCACGTTGCCGACAAGACCGCGCAGCTGAAGGAGATGCTTGAGCTGGTTGACGTGGCCGAGGGCGTACTGACCGATAAGTCAAAGGACCTGGCCGAGTTCGGCCGACTGCTGGACGCGACCTGGAGGCTCAAGCGCGGCACCGGTGGTCAGGTGTCCACCGGCTCCATCGACGCCCTCTACGAGCGCGGCATGAACGCCGGCGCCCTGGGAGGAAAGCTCCTAGGCGCGGGCGGCGGCGGGTTCTTGGTGTTCTATGTGGAGCCCGACGCGCGCGACTCGGTGCGCAAGGCGATGGGTGACCTGCTGCATATCCCCTTTGAGTTCGAGGACGGCGGCACGTCCGTCGTCTACTACGACCCCGAAGACTACGAGCTTCCGGAGGAGCGCTGATGGATAGCAAATGCCCTCAGACCGGCGATGAGTGCCTGGGTGCCTTTTTCGCCAATTACCCCGAGATGCGAGCTTGCGAGGTCGAGGTCCACGCAGCGCGCGGCATCATCCGCGATTCCTTCAAGGCCGGCCGCAAGCTCATGGTGTGCGGCAACGGCGGCTCGGCTGCCGACTCCGAGCATACGGTGGGCGAGCTCATGAAGAGCTTCCGCTTCAAGCGCCCGGTTGACGACGCCTTTAGGTCCGCTTACCGCAAGGTCAACGGCTGCGAGGCCCCGGGCTGGCTCGAGGGGGCGCTGCCCGCGATTTCGCTCGTGTCACAGACCTCTCTCATGACCGCGTTCGGCAACGACGAGGCCGCCGTTGGCGTCTTCGCTCAGCAGGTGCTCGGTTACGGCGAGGCGGGCGACGTCCTGTTGGCGATTTCCACCTCCGGAAACTCCGCGAACGTCGTGGAGGCCGCCAAGGTCGCCCGCGCCAAGGGCGTGAAGGTTGTGGCGCTCACCGGCGCAAAGGGGTCGAAGCTGACCGCGCTCGCCGATGTGTGCGTGCGCGTACCTCGCGATGAGGCGTTTCGCGTGCAGGAGTTGCACCTGCCCACCTACCACGTTCTCTGTGCGGCTGTGGAGGCCGATATGTTTGGGGGTGTCGAGTAGTGCGACGGTATCGTGAGGCCATAGTTCTCGCTGGCGGCTTCGGCACACGCCTTGCGCATGTGGTACCCGACGTCTGCAAGCCGATGGCGCCCGTGGCGGGCAGGCCCTTTCTGCGTTTCATCATGGACCAGCTGGCCGCTGCGGGCATCGAGCACGCTGTGGTGGCCGACGGCTATCGCAGGGAGCAGATCGAGAACTTCTTCGGTGTGGGCTACCGTGGCATGGACATCATCTACAGCCCCGAGGAGACGCCGCTTTTCACCGGTGGCGCCGTGAAGCAGGCCTTGTCCAGGTGCGAGGGCGACTGGGTCTTCGTCATGAACGGGGACACCTGGCTCGACATCGACTTCGCCGCGATGGAGGCGGCGGCAGAGGGCGCGCCCGAGGGCGTGAAGGCCGTGGTCGCTGTGAAACGCATGCGAAACTTCAAACGCTACGGAACCGTGGACGTGGACGCCGAGGGCACCATAACCGCCTTTCACGAGAAGCGCCCCTGTGCCAACGGCCTCATCAACGCGGGCGTTTACCTCGTCCGCCGCGACGCGCTTGAGGCAATGCCGGCAAAGTTTTCACTCGAGAGCGACTGGTTCGAGCGCGTGGTCACAGACGGTGCCCTGCGCGCCTGTGTATGCGAGGATGGCTTCATCGACATCGGCGTGCCCGAGGACTATGAGCGGGCGCAGCGGATGCTGGCGCCCCTTGCCCACGGCTGCAGGCTCGCCATGTTCGACCGCGACGGCACCATCAACGTGGACACGGGGCACCTGCACGAGCCTGAGAAGCTCGAGCTCATTCCCGAGACTGTTGAGACGATGGCGCGCTACGCCGCCGACCCCGAGTGCAAGGTGGTGGTGGTGACGAACCAAGCCGGCATCGCCAAGGGGCTCTACGCGGAGGAGGACATGCGCGCCCTGCATCGCTTTATGGAACAGGAGCTCGAGAAGCATGGCGCCCGCGTGGACGCCTGGTACTTCTGCCCGCACCACCCCGACTTCACCGGCGAGTGCTCTTGCCGCAAGCCCGCCCCGGGGATGCTGCTGGCCGCCATGCACGACTTCGATACGAAGCCAGAGAACTGCGTGATGTACGGCGACAAACCCAGCGACGAGGCGGCCGCCGAGGCCGCCGGAGTTGAGTTTATTTTTGCGGGAGAGGGGGCAGGCTATGTCCAATAAGGCAAACCTCAAACTCGCTCTGCTGGCGAACAGGGTGGCGGGGCATGGCAAGTCTGGCGGGCTCGCGGCAGCGTTGCTGCACCAGATGGGCCGCCTGCTGTTCTCGTGCGATATAGACGCGGGCGCCCGCATAGACCCCAGCTGCGAGTTCAACCACTTGGGTCTGGGCTGTGTTATCCGCGCGGGGGCTGTGGTGGAGAGGGACTGCCGGTTCTTCCAGCACGTGACGATCGGCTCCGCATGGTCGGGGGTGCCCCCGGTGAGGGAGTGCCCAAGATTGGCAACGGCGTGATGCTCGGTGCCGGGTGTGTGCTACTCGGCGACATAGAGATCGGCGACGGCGCGGTGATAGGCGCGAACGCGGTGGTGACCAAGTTGGTGCCTGCCGGGTGCGTGGCCGTCGGCGTGCCGGCGAGGACAAGGGAAACGAAATGAGAAAGGCGAGCCGGCTTGACTGACGCAGTGGACACAAAGCGATACGACTTCCTCGGGCTGCCTGTGGATGCCCTCACGTGCGACGAGGCTCTTGAGCGTGTGGCCGAGCTGGCCCGCACGCCGGAGCCCTCGCACGTGCTGTTCCTGAACGTGGACGTGATGGTGAAGGCCGACAAAAATCCGGCCCTTAAGGAGGCCATCGAACACAGTGACCTCTCCCTCATGGACGGCAAGCCGCCGCTAAAGGTGGCGCAGATGCGGGGGATTCCGCTGCCTGAGAAGGTTTCCGGCAGCGATTTCGTGCCCGCCGTGTGCGCCATGGCCGAGCGCGAGGGGCTATCGATCTTCATCCTGGGCGGCAAGGAGGGCGTGCCCGAGGCGGCGCGCGACAATCTGCTGGTGAGGCACCCCGGGCTGAGTGTGGCTGGTGCGTACTCGCCGAGGTTCGGGTTCGAGAAGGACCCCGTCGAGCTGGCGAGGATAGACGCCCTGCTCTCGGAGGCCAAGCCCGACATATTGCTCGCGTGCCTGTCGTGCCCCAAGCAGGAGGTCTTCGTGGAGGCCAACAGGGGGGTCTACAGGGCGCCTGTCTCCATATCGTGCGGCGCCACCGTTGACTTCCTTGCGGGCAACGTGCAGCGGGCGCCCGAGTGGGTGAGCCGCGCGGGAATCGAGTGGCTGTACCGCTTCATCAAGGAGCCGAAGCGCCTTTTCAAGCGGTATTTCGTTGACAGCTGGCATTTCCTGGCGATGTGCCGCAAGCATAGGGGGCGCCGTGATGTCGGATAGGCCCAAGGCGAGCATCGTGGTCCCCGCCTACAACACTGAGGCGTACGTCGGTCGCGCGCTCGGCTGCGCGGCAGCCCAGACGGAGCGCGACATCCAGGTCGTGGTCGTCGACGACGGTTCGACCGACGGCACGCTTGCCATAGCGCGAAAGTTCGCCGAAAAGGACCCACGCTTCGAGGTCGTCCACGTCGAGAACGGCGGTGCCTCAAGGGCGCGCAACATAGGTCTCGACCACGCTCGCGGTGAGAAGCTGTTCTTCCTCGACTCAGATGACGAGTTCAGTGAGCGGCTGGTGGAGGACTGCCTTTCCTTTGCTGAGGCCCATGACGTGAGCGCCGTGCTCTACGGCTACGCTAACCAGACCGTCGAGGGGAGGGGTGAGCCTTTTCTCCATGAGCTTGAGGCGGAGTATCGCGACGCTGATATTCTCGAAAGGCTCGTGCCTCATTTCATCGGGCACTCCTACGAGGATGTGTGCGAATGGATTCGCGGGCGTCGCGATATGCGACAGGGTAAGGAGCACACCGCGCTGTGGCGCGTCATGCTCGATGCCCGTGTTGTGCGCGAGAACGAGCTCCGCTTCAACGAGGAGCTTGACCTCGGCGAAGATACGATATTCATGAACGCCTACCTTTCGCTCGAGCGGTCCGTGGGCTTTTTGGACGAGTGTCTCTACTGGCTTATGGCGCGAGAGGGCTCACTCAACTGGACGAGCAACAATGATCCGGTCCGCATGGCGCGTAACAAGCTGAAGATACTGGCGGAGAAGGACCGGCTTGCGCGGCGGGTACAGGACGCGACCGGCTACGACATTGCGCCTCTTTACGCCGGGACGCAGGTCCTTTCGGCCCTGCAGCTCTGCTTGGAACTTGGCCGAAGCCGTCACATTGCACCCGAAGCTCGCAAAGAGGTGCTTAACGACTACCTGTCGGACGATATCGTGCAGCATTGCGTGGAAGGGTTCACCCCCCCCCATTTCGCCAAGGCGCTGCCCTTCCTCATACTCAAGCGCTTTGGCGGCGCGCCGATTATGAAGGCGGTTCAGGTGGCGAGCGCTTTTCTTGATCAGTGGAAAGGCTTTTAAGGAATAAGGATATGGGACTCAAGACATACATACTCAAGGCGATGAACGGCTACTACTGGTGGCTGGATAAATTGAACAAGCAGGCATACATCCGCAAGTACCCGAAGTACTTGCGCAGGCTCGGCGTGAGGATTAACGAGGAACCTGGCGACTGCTGGATCAGTCCGACTATCTTCCTTGATTCGTCTGGCTATGAGATGATCGAGATCGGCGACGACTGCACCATCTCCTTCGACGTGGTCGTGCTCATTCACGACTACAGTATCAACAACGCCTTCAGGGCGGCGGGCATCGAGGATGCGGAGCGCCATAGGGTCATCAAACGCCCCGTCAAGATCGGCAACAACTGCTTCATTGGGGCGAGGGCCGTCATCATGCCTGGTGCGGTCCTGGGCGACAACTGTATCGTGGGCTCGGGTGCTGTGGTGCGCGGGCGCATACCCGCGGGCTCTATTGTGAGCGGCAACCCGGCGACGGTCATCGCCGACGTGGAGGGCTTTGCGAAAAAGCACGCCGAGCGAAAAGACTTTGAATTGGACGAGCGGTAGCGATGAAGGTTCTGCAGCTCGTCCTCAAGTGGGGTAGCGGCGGCGTCGAGCGATACGTCGAAGACTTGGCGCGAGCCGCTCAAGCGCAGGGGATCGATTGCGCCGTTGCCTCGGTCGCTACTGCCGTATTGAGTGATTCGGTGGAGGGGTTTGGACCGTTGGTCGAGGGGGGTGTCAAGGGTGCATTGCTCAATGGGCGAGCCGTTGGGGAGTTCGTGAGCGACGGTGCTTACGATATCGTACATATCCATGGCAACAACGGTCTCGCTTTCAGGTTTGCGCACTTGGCGGCCAAAGCTGGGGCAAAAGCCGTCGTCCATTCCCACAACAGCGCTTTCGGCAGTGGCGCAAGGGGCGCCAAGTCTGCTTTCACGGGCATGGAAAGGCGCCTCTATTTGAAAGATTGTGTCGGTCTGCTTGCTTGCTCCCGTGCGGCGGGGGACTTTCTGTTTGCCGATCGTCCCTATCGGGTCGCCCCGAACGGTGTCGACGTTGCTCGCTTCGCTTTTGACCCGGCAAAGCGTGCAGATGCAAGGAACGAACTTGGAATTTCTCTCGACGCTCCTGTTATCGGTTTCGCGGCGAGCTTCGTCGACGCCAAGAACCCGCTCTTCGCTTTAGAAGTATTTAAATTGCTCGCCGAGCATCGTCCAGATGTTTGTTTCCTCGTGTGCGGCGACGGTGAGCTTCTTGACACGTTCAAAGCCGGTGCTGGTAGTCTGATAGAGGCCGGACGTTGTATCTGTGCAGGTCGCGTGACGAGCATTGAGCGCTATTACTGCGCTATGGACACTCTTCTTGCGCCGTCCAAATATGAGGGGCTGCCTATCAACCTGATCGAGGCGCAGACAAGTGGGCTCTCGGTTGTTATGAGCGATTCCATTACCAATGAGGTGGTCGTCGTCCCCGGACTTTGCGCGCGTTTAGCACTCGGAGGCGGTGTTGAGGCTTGGGCCACCGCTATCGAATGCGCTCTCGGAGAAGGGCGAATACGTTCGACGGTCTACGTGAAAGACATTGTGGCTGCTGGATTCTCCCAACCTGAGTGTTATCAGATGGTCTTCGATGCTTACAGAGAGGTTATTGCTTGATGGGTGCTTTGAGCGTAACTGTCGTCGTGCGCGCTGGCGAGAACGGTCTGCTCGTGAAGCCCGGCGATGCAGAGTCGCTTGCCGATGGGATAGAACGGCTTTGCAACGACGGCGCTCTGTGCGAGGGGCTTGCGAAAGCGGTCCGGACTGACTATGAGGAAAAACTATTCCTTCGATGCTTGGGCGGAACGGTACTTCAATTTCTACGGGAGGCACTGCGATGAGCTGTATTAGGGTAGCCTCCGGCAAGCCGCTATACTTGGGAAAGGGAGTTTGCATCATGCTCGGCGAGGGTGCGACCCTCTCTGCGGGCTTCGGCGTGCACCTGAGCTCGGCCTGCGTGGTGCAGGTGGGCGACGGCGCGAGCATGAACGAGGACTGCCGCGTGACGGTGGTCGAGTCCACACGCATTGTCGCGGACACGCTGTTCGGGCCCAACGTGCAGATATACGACCACGACCACGAGTTCGACTGGGGGTGCGTTTGGAGCTGCGTTGCGCACCCGTGCCAATCGGGCGGCGCTGCTGGCTGTGCGCCAACACCGTTGTCACGCGCGGCTGCTCGATTGCGGACCGCTCGCTCGTGTCGGCGAATTCCGTCGTCACGCGGGACCTCATCGAGGTTGGCGCCCTGTATGCGGGTGCGCCTGCACGGCTGATTGAGAGATATGGATAGGGAGCTTTCGATAAACATGGACTCGAAGCTGAACATAACCGTCATCGTGCCTGTTTACAACGTGAAACGCTACCTCGAGCAGTGCGTCGGCTCCATTCTGGGACAGTCGTACCCGGTCTTTGAGGTGCTTCTTGTCGATGACGGGTCCGCCGATGGGTCGGGAGAGCTGTGCGAGCGTCTGGCCGCTGACGACGCTCGTGTGCACGTGGTGCACAAGGAGAACGCAGGACTGGGCTTTGCGCGCAACACCGGGCTGGACAACCTTCGCCCCGAGACGACGCACGTCATGTTCGTGGACTCGGACGACTGGCTGGAGCCCGGCACGGTGGAGGTTTTCGCGCGCGCCGCCGAGGAGAGCGGCGCCGATTGCGTGCTGGGCGGGTTCACCAAGCGCGACAGCGAGGGCAACCCCCAGTTCGAGTTCAGGCTGGAGGATGCCGTGTGGGAGGGTGACGATCTTGCGCGGAAGTTCACGCCCCGCGTGTGCGGTAGCGCCCCCGAGGCGTCGGACTCCACCCCCATGTCGGCATGTTCGTCTATGTTCGCAAAGACGAACATAGACGACCACTCGCTGCGCTTCCCCTCGGAGCGCGAGGTGATCAGCGAGGACTTCGTGTTCAAGTTCGAGTACTTGCAAACCTGCAGCAAGGTGGTGACGACGAGCTGCGTGGGGTACTCGTACCGCACCAACCCGTCGTCGCTGACCACCTCTTACAGGCCCGATCGCTTCGAGGCGTGCCTGTTTTTCTATGACTATGCATGCCGGTTGGTGGCGGGTACGCCCGCCGAGGCCGATTGCATGCTGAGGCTTAAGAAGACGCTTTTCATATACATGAAGATGTGTGTATTGCAGGAGGTGCCGCGCGTGAGCGGGAAGAGCCGCCGCGAAGCTTGCGCGGCGATACGGAAGATGGCGGGCGACGCGCGCCTGTTAAAGGTTATAGACGAGTACCCGTGCGAGAGGCTAGGCCTCGCGCAGAGGGTCTTCGTGGGGCTGCTGAGGCACCGTGCCGCGTGGGTCCTCTATGAGGCCGCAGCGCGAGGAATTTTCTAGATTGGAGGCGCGAAAATGTCGTTGAAAGACGTCGCAAGAAAGGTCTATAACAGGCTCCTCGTTAACAACGAGAGCTATTTGAGGTATCTGCGCTCGTACGGCGTGACGATTGGCGAGGACGTGACGTTCCATTGTCCGAACGACACGCACGTCGACATATCAGACCCTCACCTGCTCACCATCGGCAATCACGTGAACCTTACTGGCCCCATCACCATCCTTACCCACGACTACGGCTGGTCTGTGGTAAAGGGCAAGACTGGCGAGATTCTGGGTAACGAGAAGCCGGTCACCATCGGCAACAACGTGTTCGTCGGCTGGGGAGCGACCATCCTGTGCGGGACGACTATCGAGGATAACGTAATCATAGGGGCCCATGCCGTGGTGAGCGGCCATGTGGAGCACGATTCGGTCTGGGGGGGGGTGCCTGCTCGGCGGATCTGCTCCCTGGAGCACTACCGCGAGAAGCGGGCAGCGGCACAGGTTGAGGAGGCCAAGGAATACGTGCAGCGCTTTCGTGCCAGGTGGGGGCGCGACCCCAAGCCCGAGGAGATTCGCGAGTACTTCCCGCTGTTCGCAGGCCCGGAGAACCTCTGCGGCGTGCATGAGTCACAAGCGAGGCTGATGGGGACGTGGGAGAAGAGCTGCGAGTGGATGAAGAGCGCGAGAGTCTACGAGTGCTTCGAGGAATTTCTTGGGGACTGCTAGAGGTTGATGATCGGCGAATCGTAAAGGTGTCAATTACGTTGAGGTGTGTATGAACTCTGCTTGTATTACAAGGAAAGAAACAAATAATGATAGGACGTGGGTTCAGGACGTAATCGTTTCACTTCTGCTTGTCGTATGCGCCGCCTACAAGTTCTCTTTTCTGCCTGTCGACTTCATGCGCATTCTGCGCATCGGGTCGGTGGCTCTATTGTTCTTGATGCATTTCAAGGCTTTGAGAAGGTTGCCGCATTTGGCTGCGGTGGTTCAATTCGGTGTTGTTATCGTCGTTTCGACCATTGTTGCCAATGGGGGCACGAACAATATCCTATACGCGCTTTTGCAAGGTTTTACGATTCTCTCTTTCTTCATTACGTTTTACGATTTGAAAGATAAATACGGTATCGATGAGTTGCTTCGGCCGTTGTTTGCGATTCTGTTTATCCTCTGCCTGCTGAATGATACAACCGTGATTACGGCCAGCGTCAACGTCTCGGATACTATGTATCTAATTGGCAATAAGTTCACCACAGGCAATCTGCACACACTTGTCGTCGCCCTGTATGCAGCTTTCCTCATGAAAAAACATGGATATGTTCTCTGCAACTGGGGCATTTACTGGATTTTAGTTGGCTGGACCGTTTTCGTTCTCGTGAAGGCTCAGGCTATGACCGTACTGCTGGGCTTTTTGCTTTCGGTTTTGATAACCGTGTTTTTGAGCAAGAAAGCCAAAGATCTGTTGCTCAACGGTTGGTTCTTTATGGCCGTTTTGGTCGTTTGCAATTTGGTCTATTTTGGCACGGGTTACTTGTTGCAGAACGACATGGTTCAATACTTTGTGAGCAATGTACTGGGCAGAAGCCTTACGATGACTGGCCGCACCCCAATTTATGACTCCCTTGAAATGATTATTGGCGCGCGGCCCATGTTCGGTTGGGGCTATGGAACCGATATTGTTGAACGCGTTGTCGGTTACGGTAACGCTCAAAACGGGGTAGCGGATATCGCTGTCCATTATGGTGTCATCGGCGTTGTATCTGCGGCTTTGCTTGCGATTTCTGTTTTAAGGCCCACAGCGAAGAAATCTCCCTATGCGTTTGCCTTAGTCGGAGTATTTTACGCTGCAATTTTGACTTCGATGGCAGAGATAACATTCGGCTTGACTTTTTTTCTTCGTTTAGCCCTGTTGGCGACTTTGCTATCTGGAAGTGAGCTTGAAGGCGGCCGCAGATGATGAACTGCAACAGCAATGTCCTGCTGTCAATCGTCGTTCCGGTTTATAACGTTGAGCGATATCTGGGGCGCTGCATCGACAGTTTTGCCTTTGCGGACTCTGATGTTTTCGAAGTCATATTAGTCGATGATGGTTCGGCCGATGGGTCGGCTGTGATATGCGACCGATTTGCATCTGAGCATGAGAATGTAAGAGTTTTGCATCAGGACAATTCGGGAGTCTCGGCAGCGAGAAATGCTGGCCTAGAGCTTGCTGTTGGCGAGTATATTTGGTTTGTCGACGGTGACGACTTGTTGGCTGATGGCGCGATAGGCAAAAATATCCAAGCACTGGAGGCCTTATCTCCGGATTTGCTTTGCTTCGCTGAAACACTAGTCGATTCCAACGGGTCTGCAATTGGGACCATTCCATCGCCTGATTTGAGCAAGGGCGTTGCCAACGGCCCACTCGTGTGTGGCGATTACCTGTACCCCCATTCGCACATCTTTAGAAAGAGCGTTGCCGCAGGGCTAAGGTTCGACACGGGACTGGCCTTGCTCGAGGACAGGGACTTTTTTTATCGGCTTTGGCTCTGTGCCGGAGATTCTGTCATTTCTCTCGACGAGTCACTCTATTGTTACCGGTCTGGGGGCGCTGCCACATCTTTGCAGGCTCAGACGATTGAGAATCTGCTTGGTGCGCAAAGAGTTGCGCGCTTCATTTTGGATTCCGAAATGAGGTATGGTCGGCCTAACCCTGCCTTTGAAAGCTATGTTCTGTTTACCTCAATGGCTCTCTCGTCAATTTGCCGGGCTTTTGGAATGGACGAACACTTCAACTGCCTCAGGGATGAGCTGATTGGTTATGGAATGCTCGGCCAGATAACAAGCCGAAGTGTGCGGCTGAAGTACCTCTTGATAACGCGCTTGCCGGGTTTGTTCGTTGCTGCTTGCAAGGTCAATTTCTGGTTAAAGGCTATACTTCGAAAAGAGTGATAGGTTGAAATGGGTTCCGAAATGCGTATAGGTATAATCACGTTTCATTCGTCGTACAACTTTGGTTCAGCGCTACAAGCGTATGCAATGCAGACCGCTATTGAGGGCCTTGGGCATGTTGCGACTATCATTGACTACCAAAGCCGCGACTGGGAACAGTACGGCTTAATTTCGCTTCGCCATCCGCGGCGAAGCCTGCGCGTATTCAAGAATCTGAGCGGATATTATGGGCGGCGAGCTGCATTCGACCGTTTTTCTTCTTCCTTCCTTAGATTGACCGAGAACCGCTATTCGTACAAGGACGAGGAAAAGCTTGAAGACTTGCAGGCCGACTTCGACTGTTTCGTCTGTGGGAGCGATCAGATATGGAACCTGGACTGCACGCATGGGATCGTCGAGCCTTTCTTCCTGTCGTTTGCAGGAGACAAGCGGCGTGTTGCATATGCGCCTAGCCTCGCACATACGTCTTTCAAACCGGAGAACTTCGATGAGGCGCAGGTCGCAGGTTTATTGGCTGCTTTTGACTTTATTTCAATACGCGAGGTTGAAACGTTGCCGCTTTTCCAACCCTTGGTTGATAAACTTATAGACGTAGTCCTCGACCCAACCCTGCTTTTAAACGTTGCAGACTATAAAAGAATCGTCTCGGCACCGCCTGTTGAGGGTGGTTACATATTCATGTACTTGCTGCGCGAGTGTGCCGAGCTTGTGGAGAGCACTGTTGCTATGGCCGGTTTGACCGGCAAGAAAGTCGCCTACGTCTCCGAAAGGAACCTGTCTATCCCCAACAGCGTGAACCTATTCGGCATCGGCCCTTCGGAGTTTCTTTCCGCGATTGCGCATGCTGATGCTGTTATGGCGAACTCGTTTCACGCTGCAGTGTTTTCGACTCTGTTTCACAAACCGTTTCGGGTGTTCGCCACTGACGGAAGCGGGGCGCGCATGAGGGATTTGCTCGGCGACCTTGGAATTGGCGAGAGATGCGTCGATAGGGTGGAATCTTCTCCCATTACCGATGTCGATTGGGATGGCGTGGAGCGGCGCCTCGCTGCACTGAGGGTTCACTCACTTGACTACCTGGGGAAGGCGTTGTCGTAGATGGGTGAAGCGAGGAGGCTGATAAGGAACACCGGCATCATCGCCGTGGGCGGCATGGCGACCAAGCTCGTTTCATTCCTGCTGTTGCCGCTTTACACGACAGTGCTTACAACTGGGGAGTATGGAACAGTTGACTATATCAGCACCATAGCCATGTTTCTCGTGCCGGCTGTGTCCCTGCTTATGGACGAGGCGATGTTCCGTTTCCTCATCGACTGCGACGACGACCAAGCCCGCATAAAGGTGGTTACCTCTTCGTGCGCGGTTCTGCTTGCTGGGTGCGCGGTCTTCGCTGCCGTCATGTTAGCCGTGTGGCTTGTTTGGCGACCAGAGAATCTGGGATGGGTTGCTGCCTTGGTCGTGACGCAGTGTCTCCTCACGATGTCTTCGGCCCTAATGAGGGGATTTGGTGACACGGTGTCCTTCGCGGCTATGAACTTTGCGGCAAGCTTGGCCACCATAATTATGAATGTGCTGTTTATCGCGGTTTTTCATTGGGGCGTTGCGGGCATGCTGTCGGCGACCGTTATCTCGCAAGGGTGCGTCGCATCGGTATTTTTGATTCGAAAAAGATTATGGCGCTATATCGACGTGCGGACATTCTCGAAAGTTGAAGCGGGGAGAATGGTTCGGTATTCGCTCCCTCTTATCCCTAATAGCGTCTCGTGGACGGTCATGAACATGCTCGACAGGCTCATCATCATGAATACCGTCGGCGCGAATGCCGCCGGTGTGTACGCGGTATCCTACAAGTTCCCCAGCGTCATGGACCAGATGTATGGATTCTTCTATCAGTCTTGGAAAGAAAGCTCCGCTCGCGCGCTCAATGACGGCGGAGGGACGGAGCTTTTCTACAATTCGGTCTATCGGGCGTTGCGCCGCTTCATGATATCTGTGGTTCTTATGATGGCTGCGTTCATGCCGTTTGTGTATGGCTTGCTCATTAAAGGATCCTTCGACGAGGGCGTCCTCTACGTCCCGATTCTGCTGCTCGCCACGTACTTCAGCAACATCTCCGGCTTCTACGGCGGCGTGTTCACCGCCCACAGGGATACAAGGATCATGGGGACGACGACGGTCGTCTCGGCCTTGCTCTGCGTTGTGCTGTGCTTCGTGCTGATCCCGGTGTTCGGGCTGTACGGTGCCTCCGTTGCCACCCTTGCGGCCACCTTCACGGTTAGCGAGTACCGCCGCATCAAGGTCGCTAAGTACGTGCAGCTGAGCGAGGACAGGCGCGAACAGGTCTTGACCGCGCTCGCCGTCGTCGCGGTTTTCACCCTCTACTATCTCTACTCTTACTGCGGCTGCGCCGCCGCTCTTGGTGGATGCGTCGCCGTCGCCGTCGTGTTCGCGGTCGGGATGAACTTCGACCTCGTCAAGAAGGCTGTCGCGTTGGTCAAGGATAAAAGGGGGTAGGGATGGCTGATTCCGAAAACATCCCGGTGCTCTTCGGATCTGTCCGAGATTGCTGCGGCTGCGGTGCGTGCACGGCGGCATGTCGCAGGGGCTCGATCGAAATGCGGGAGGACGCGCGCGGGTTCGTCTTCCCCGAAATCGATGTCAACAGCTGCGTTGGCTGCGGCGCGTGCGTCAAGGCCTGCGGGTTGCGCGAGCGTCTTGGCTTCGAGACCTCGGGGCCGTGGTATGCGGCTGCCGGCAAGGGTGACGTGTTCGAGTCCACCTCTGGCGGGGTGTTCGCGGCGCTCGCCCGTGAGGTTATGGCTGGCGGAGGCTGCGCATTCGGGGCTGCCTACGAGAGGTTCGACGGAGGGCTGCGCGTGGGCCACCGGATGGCCGAGGACGAGGCCGGGCTCACGCCGCTCCTGAACTCAAAGTACGTGCAGAGCGACGCGGGACGCTGCTTCGCTGAGGTGAGGCGGCAGCTGGAGACGGGGCGGCAGGTGCTCTTCTGCGGCACGCCCTGCCAGGTCGCCGGGCTGAGGGGTTTTTTGGGCCGCGATCGGTCGAACCTGGTCACCGCTGATCTCATTTGCCACGGCGTGCCGTCCGAGCGGCTCTTCAACGGCTGCGTATTGGACCTGGCCGAGCGGTATGGGTCGCCCGTCGTCGACTTCCGGTTCCGCTGCAAGCGGGACGGGTGGGGCCATTCGCTACTACTACTACTACTACTACAGGACGGCCGCGAGGTGACGATCCCCGCGGGCGAGTCGCCGTACTACGACATGTTCCTGAAGCTCAAGACCCTGCGCGACAGCTGCTACGCGTGCCCTTATGCGGGGAGCTTCCGTGCAGGAGACATCACCTTGGGCGATTTCTGGGGAGTCGAGCACAACAGGCCCGACGTCTTGGAGGATGGCTCGCTTGATTTGCACACGGGCGTTTCGTGTCTGCTGGCCAACAACGAGCGGGGCCGGGAGTTCGTTTGTCGGCATCGTGACGCGCTCGTCCTCAAGGAGGTCTCCTTCAACGATGTCGCCAAGGGTAACGACCAGCTGAGGTTTCCGAGTGTTCTTCCCGGAGACCGGGATCGCTACCTTTCCGCTTTCGAACGACGCGGGTGGGCTGGAATCTTGCGCGTCTGGCGCTGGCGCGAGAGGGGGCCGTTGCATTATGCGAAGCGATTTGCCTCGAAGGTTCTGCCGAAGGCCGCCAAGGAGGCCATTAAGGCGGCGATCCGTAAGAGGTGAGAAACCCCGAGGTGTTGTGAAATTGCCAGTTTGGGATGCTAGAGAGGGCAATTATCAAGAAGCCCCAAACAGTAACCTTGGCGACGATTCTATCAATTTCATGCGTGATGGGCATGTGCCCAGCAGCGGCTTTGCCGAGGAAGCGGATGAAACGCGAGAGGACCGTTGCGGCTGTGGCGCCATCCACGCATAGTTGGTTGGCCTCGGCGTCCATGATCACGTCTTCGTCCATCTACTCGTATTCCTGTGCCCGCCGCCTGAGCGTCGAGTCTTTGGTCCCGAGCTCCCTCGCAAGGTCGACGGACCTCATCTTGCCGCTGAGAACTACCTGCGCTGCTGGTATCTTAAGCTGCATGTCGTAACGCTTCCTTTTCTGAGCCATACAGAACACTTTTCGCCTTTAACTTGGTGTCCAAGAAATCTTACCTTCTCCAGACTTAGAGGCAGCTTTTCGAAGCTGCCTCATCGCCGATGATGGCCGGAATGAGCTGCAAAAGCATGGAAGTTCAAACTTTAGGAAACAGGTAGTTCTGTTATCCAGTCGGAGCATTTCTGCAGGTATTCTTGTTTTTTGTCTTCGCAAAAGGGATTTCGGTTGTCGGTCCTCGTTCGGCACTCCCAAAAGAGGTGGCAGCGTACACGCCGTACCAGCGTCAGCGCTTGCCGGTTAAGGGCGGTATCACGTGTTACTGGCAAACGCGTAACAACTGCGATGCCATCACCTTTGACGAATGGGTCGATTTGGACTTGTGTGATAAGCGGCGATTTGACTTAGGTTCGCCATATTGCTTATGTAACAAAAGTTGGTTGAGGAAGTACTAGTTTTACTTGCTGTAGATGAATCCTGCAGGGGTAATACCGGCGATTTTAAACTCCCGTAGTAGCTGTTCGATGTCGGGATAAGTCGTAATTTCCTCTTTTACGAATATGGCCACGACGCCTTGCTTGCGCCCTTCGAACAAAGCGCCAGTTGAAGTTTGAAGACTCGGCATAGCATGTAGCGTAAGTTCGCAACCTTGGGTTCCTGCAAGTGATCGGGCGGCTTCGTTTGCAGCCTCATCGATATTGCCCGCAGGAATCAAGACAGCCGTGTTAGGTGCGTTTTCGTTCCGTATTGAAAGAGAGAGGTTCGCAACAATGAGCTGGTTGGCTGCCTCGCTCGCGTCGATGGTGCCAAGATAGGGCAACTCGCCTGTTTCTTCGATGGGGTGCCAATCGTGAACACGGCGTTTTGCGGAATCAATAATAACGATCGCGTATAAGGCAATTAACAGTCCGCCAAGAAAACCCACTAGGCTGCTCTTTTTTGCACTAGGCGCTTCGTTTTTGGCGGATGATGCGTGTGCCACCTTTGTGGACTTGGCCGCTCCTTGTTCTTCTGCGGTGCTGGCGGCGTTGTTTGCAGTAGCATTTGCTGCGTTGATGCATGCTTGAGCGCTGGAGCCTTTAGCGGTGATGGTGACGGAGGCGTTGCCGCTGCTGGAGGTGGCTTTAACTGTGACGTTGCTCGTTGTCTTTTCTTGAGCGATGCCGGATGCGATGCCAGTAACCGCATTAAGGTTTCCGTTAGAGACAACGACGGTGGCAGAAGCCGACCACTGTGGGTTGTATTTTGCATACAGCGCAGTACCGCCGAAGGTAAGAACAAAACATATAAGGGGAACGGCGAGAACCCAGACGATGTTTTTCTTTGACAGCTTGAGTAATTCCAGCAAGGACATTCGAATCTCCCCTATGAGCTTGTGACGGCAGGGCGCATATTGATGCGCTTGATAGTTGATTATTTGTATGATACCGAATGGGACGTTAGAATAACAGAATCAGTTGGGTATCAAGTAAGATGTCGCATCAACGCCGCTCGGCTTTTGTCGCGCGGCGTTTGTACGTCTTTGCTTAAGAAAGAAAGGTGCTAGATGAAAAAGATCATGAAGCTGATTGTCGCTGCGGCGGCATGCATGCTGTTCGTTTTCGCCGCGGTAGGATGTTCTTCCTCGTCTTCGGGATCTTCGAGTGCGGCTTCCTCTTCGTTCAGTAGTGTTTCCGAGCCGGCTCAGGCTGCTGTTGACACAAACCCTCATTATGTTTTGGTCATCGGCGACGACACGTGGGAAGATAACAAACCGGGGCGCGCTGATCTTATGATGCTGATGCGCCTTGATTTCGACAAACATCAGGTCACCCTGGTTTCGGTTCCGCGTGATACCAAGTACGTTGACGCTGACGGTAACATCATGAAGCTGAACTTCGTGTATCGTGACCACGGTGCCGAGGCCCAGTGCAAGGCGGTGTCTGAGCTTGCGGGCATTGACGTCTCCGATTACGTGGTTGTCGGGTTCGACGGCTTCCAGAAGATCGTCGAGAACTTCGGCGGCGTCGACGTTGACTTGCCGTATGCGCTTTCCTATAACTTCTATACCAAAGATTTCCCGGATGAAGAATACGACGCCGGCCAACAGACGCTTACTCCGTGGCGTGCGATGGCCCTTTCTCGTGCCCGCACTGGTTACGCCAAATACGACCTCGACCAAGACTCTATGCGCCAGGTGGTCAACCGCCGCATGATGGTAAGCCTGATGCAGGCTGCCTACGCCGACTCTTCTAAGGTTGGCGACGTTCTTTCGGCGCTTCAGGGTTCTATCACCACCAACATCCCCGTGGACACCCAGGTTGCGTGGGCCCAGGCTCTTGCCAAGGACGCTAGCCAGATTACGGTGTACGGAACCAGCGGTCCCTTTGACGGCGATATCGACGAAGAGTCGCAGCTGTTCCTGGTTACCCTTGATCCCCAGAATTGGAAGAATCTGATGGCTGCTGTCGACTCCGGTCAGGATCCGACCGCTGCAACCGAAGTATATGCTGCCGGGCTTGAGTCTCCCAAGGCCCCGATTGCTCAGACGTTCAAGATCGCTTTGTAGCGAACACGGCGGTTCGTTCTAGCGACACGTCTTATCTCTCATCTGCGCTAAGGTGTACAAGAAACCCCTTTTCCTGGATATCCAGGAAAAGGGGTTTCGTCGTCTAGCGCCTTGCTGTTATTCCATATTTTAGTGTACTTTGCATCTATTTTTTGCTGGCCTGGGGATTGGCCTCAGTGACTTCTACGCCAAGGCTTGTTTTGTAGTCGATGAAGTCTGGTTTGTCTTTAACAATCAAGCCGCCATACATGACGGGGTCGATGTGCTCCAGTATCAGTTTTGCGTAAACTTCAGGGTAGCGAAGAGCCCGGGCGTTTGTGGAAGAGGCTCTGCTTGATTTTCTGCTCATGGGATCTTCGTATTGTTTGAAGTGCTGGCTTTCGGACAGTCGGCTTAAGTGGGAGAGCGTCTTTCCATTCTTTCATCTTGACGTCATTGTCTCATTTTGATTTGAGGGCCCGCATTACGTTGCTGTGGTTTGCTGTCGGGTAAAAGAGATCTATTCACTTCGAATTCGACCCCGCTTCCGTCTTATGTGAAGTGTTGGGCTGAATACGTTCGAAAAGTGGCACTATCTGTACACAATGAAAAACAGTTCGCTGTTTTGTATGGGAGGGTCTCCGCAAAGGGAGACTCCCTATTTTTTTGGAAGTCGGGTGTGCGGATCTTGGACTTCATCATGGCTTATTAGGTCTTGTTGTACGCCATGTGCAAATGCGAAGAGCGATATGTGGGTATGAAAGATAGCGCCAAACGTTTTGAATGGGCTTTGGAGGAGGCTATCAAGCACTCAAACGAGGAAGAACGCAGGCGGCTTTTGCTTGAAGCGGAAGATGAGCGTCGTGGGCCCACGCCCCGCGCTGCCGAACGAGACGGCAACCTACAACGACTACCAACGCCAAAGGCTGCTGGTGAAACCTGGTATGACCTGCTACTGGCAAACCCGCTGCAATCGCGATTCGATTACCTTCGACGAGTGGGTCGACCTGGATTTGTGACGAGTTGCCTCAGTTTGTTAACGTAGTTTGTTGCAAGCAGATGGTGAACACGCGTTGCGCCCGCTGGCGTTCGCGCTCGAAGAACCCAACGCCGAGAGCCTTGAGGCAATCCGCGAGGGCGATGCGTTCCTGGCATCCGGCAAGGAAGAGTGCTTCACCAGCGGTACCGATCTCATCGCGGCGTCGATGGCTTGATGGCCAGGCTGACCGTGGAGCTCTCTGCGTTCTTCATGCGCGACCTCAAGAAGAACGCCAGGCGGCGCAACTGGGACTTGGCTGAGCTGCAGAAGCTCATCGACCTCGTGCTTGAGAACACACCCAGGGCCATGGTGGTGTTCAAGCATCGTCGCAACATGCACAGGCTGTTGGAAGCTGGGCTGGGTGCAGCGAGTGCCACGTAGCCAACTCCGGCGACTGGCTGGTCATCTGGTCGTCAAAAGGCAAGGTCGCCTTCTTCGAACGCACGGGCAGTCACTACGAGCTGTTTAGAAAAGCCATCTGCCAAGGCTCGACTTAGTTGCGTTGAGGTTGTTGGATATATGACCGTTTCCCTAACTATTGATTTTCCGCGCGCATTGGCATCGGGGTAGGAGCGTTGTTGTTCGGGTGTCCAATCGCGATAATAAGAATTGCTTATGTGATCAAATGTCGACATAAGGTTTCAGGGGCAGGAGGAACAAACTGTGGTAGACATTGTGAATCTAATAATTCAGGCAATTATTGGGATTGCGACCTTTGCTGCGGTATGCATTTCGCTATGGCAAGTGCGCTACGAAAAGAGGCTTCGAGAGGAGGAGTCAAAGCGCCAGCAGGCAATACGAGTGTCTTTATGGTGGGAGGGTGAGCGAAATCGAACGGATTGTCCGAAGGATGACCGTTTCGTTTGGAGATCAGTGGTGCTTAGAAACGAAAGCGAATCTCCTGTGTATGACGTGATAGTCACGTGCGTCGGGATTAGCGGCGCCGGCCCAGAGCGAAAAGGGGAGAATAACGAGTCTGATTTTCCTTGCCGTGTTTGTATCGGCACGTTACCGCCTGGCCTTTGGCATGTGTGGTTGCCAACGGAAGGGTCGGGCATGCACGTGCGGACGGCACCCGAGGCGGCCTTCACCGATGCGAGCGAGGTATCGTGGGTGCGTCGAGGTAACGGGATGCTGGAACGGATTCAGTCAAGACCTGCAACTTTTTATGGGCTCAAACTCCCTCTTGATTGGTGTGGATGCAAAGTGTTTCAACGACTGGAGTAAACTGCATGTATTCGTTAACTAAATAAGGGGCCATTCTTCGGTTTAAAAATGAGCCACCCTCTCCGGCGTATGCTGTATGCCGGAGGTGATTGGAGATTGCCGATTTGATGGATGAGACGAGAATCATCCAGATGCACTTGTCGGGCAAGTCGAACCGGGAAATCGCCGGCGATCTCGGGCCCAGCCGCAAGATGGTCGACAAATATGTGGTGGAAACTACTGTTTGCAATAAGCGCGGTAGCGCGATTGGGCATGAAGACAAGTTAGTTGTCTAGGGGAACCTGGGATTCTGGATATGTATGGTCATGATTGAGCGTGGATAGTCAGAGCATGGGCCTTGACGGGGCGTAAGTTTGCGGATAGTATCATGGTAGTGATTAGGGTCCAGAAACTTTCGATGCCTGGAACCGGAGGGGAGCCTGCGGGTTCCCCTTTT
>ERZ1034917.469-NODE-469-length-36298-cov-9.978948_pt1 | contig 36298 bp, 30 predicted proteins | sample MGYA00520605_ERZ1034917 | MGnify/ENA primary metagenome ERZ1034917 (study PRJEB33766, sample SAMN09781784) | gut metagenome | biome: gut microbiome | host: Homo sapiens | place: Madagascar | study: EMG produced TPA metagenomics assembly of the PRJNA485056 data set... | reverse complement strand
CGGGTTCTGATGTATCTCGCTCTGATTTACCCACAAATTCCCGTGAAGACCCAAAAATACTGATTTTTTTATTATGAGAAGTATTGCATTAATGAAATGTGAAAAGGGAATCAGACAGATGCAGATACCCTGCAAACAGGACAAAAGCAAGTCTGCCGGCTTTGACAGTTTTCCTGTACACTGTCCCATACTTGAAAAAATCTCCTCTTTTTTTCGGTTCCGCTATTGACAAAAGACTGTTTATCAATTATAATTTATACGTATAAGCAAAAGGCTTTTATCAGATGAACCAGAAATTGATTGCGGAAAAACTGAACATTTCACAGGCGACGGTATCCATGGCATTGAAAGGATCGCCGCGGATATCGCGTGCCCTGAGCGAAACGATCCGCAAACTGGCGGAGGATTCCGGATATCATCCGAACCTTGCGGGACAGCTTCTGCGTCAGGGCAGGAGCAATGTCATCGGTGTGATCCTGCCGTCGCTGGTCAACAAGTTTTATGCCGAACTTTTTCAGGAGCTTCAAAAACTCCTGACGCCCCGCGGTTATCTGCTTTATTTTTCCCAGATTCAGGAAAGAGGCGAACTGGAGCAGCTGGCGGATTATCTGAAGAAACTGCGTGTCGCCGGAATCATCGCCATCGGAAATATCGCCGGTGAGCTGTTCCCGATGTGCAGCCGGGATACGGCACTGGTGTTTTACGGAGGCGATAAGCCGCTGAGCCTTGCCGCCAGCCAGATTCTGCCGGACCGTTTTCAGGCGGGATTGGAAATGACCCGTTACCTGATTGCGCGCGGCAGGAGACGGATTGCTTTTCTGGGCGTTTCCTCTCAGGAGGAACAGCGTTTCCGGGGGTATTGCAGAGCTTTGAATGAGGCTGGGATTCCTTTCCGCCCGGAACTGGCTGTCCCCGGACGCGATTCCCTGAACAGCGGTTATGAAATGATGCGGAGTGTTCTTGCCGGATCTCCGGACACCGACGGTGTTTTTGCGCACAACGACGAGATTGCGATCGGCGCCATGAGAGCGGCGGGGGAAGCCGGATATTCCATTCCGGGGCGTCTTTCCCTTGCCGGTTTTGACAATATCGAAACGGGACGTTACCTGCATCCTGCCCTGACTACCGTGGATCAGCCGCGAGAAACTATTGCGGAGCTGCTGGCGGAGGAACTTCTGGCTTCGATGAATGATTCTGCCCGTCACCGTCTGGTTACTGTTCCCTGCCGTCTGATAATCAGGGAATCCACATAATGTTTTTACCTTAAACAACAAGGAGGCGAATGATGAAAAAGAAAAAGAAGCAAGGTCCCGGAAAGTTTCGGGGAAGCGGATTGCAGTTCACACTGATAGAACTGCTGATCGTCATTGCGATCATCGCGATTCTCGCGGCGATGCTGCTGCCGGCACTGGCCGCCGCGCGAGCCAAGGCGCAGGACATTGCCTGCCGCTCCAATCTGAAACAGATGGGGCTGGCGTATCAGTCATATGTCCTGGATTACAACGATTATATTCTGGGGGCAAACTGCAACCGCTACTCCTGGCACTCCAACTACATTACCCTGGGGTATCTCAAAGACTGGAAAATCTACCAGTGCCGCGCGGACGACACTGTCGGCAAGGTGAATAATGACACGAACTACGTGATGAACTACCTGACTTACGGTCACATCCATAATCATATGCGGGCGCCCCTTATCAGGCAGCGGGAACTTCAGAAGGAGTTCCGGGGCGCACCCCGGAATCCTGTCCTGTTCATCGACGGGCTGAACAAAACGGAAGCACGCAGTTATGATGATTATATCGGCTTCATGGGACAATATCCGCAGAACCGGATACATCAGAAACCGGCAGGGAGTATCCCGGCGAACCAGCGTCCGATTGATGCACGGCATTCTCTCGGAACCAATGCGGTCGTGTTCGACGGCTCGGTAACTCATCTGAAAATCAGGGACATCACTTCCGCAAACGCGTATCATTTCCGTCCCGTACGTGATAACGCTGCTTCAACTCCAACATGGGTGCATCAATGAAAACATATTTTCTTCCCGCATTTTTCTTCGCATTGTCGCTTCATGCGGCAAATCTTCTGCCGGACCCGGAATTCGACCAGTCGATCCGTTCCTGTACGATTGACTGTGTTCCGAACACCTTCCGCATAACGCATTTCACCGAACCCCGGACCTGGAACAAAACCATGCGTCTGGATTTCCTCAAGCCGGAGAAAAAAGAAGGCAGACCGGATTCCTGCGCAGTCTGCGTCCTGTGGGGTTCGGACAAAAACGGCGGTGTGCCGGTCAAACCCAATACCTTTTACCGTTATTCGCTGGAATGCAAAGGGAAACTGCCGCCGGGAAGTTCCTTTGTTCACATCATCGAGTGGTCGAGCGATAAAAAATGGGAAGGGCGCAGACGCGTTCCGCTCAATGACGGCATGGCGATCGACAAATTCGATGTGACACCGGATGAATTCATTGTCAAGAAAGGGACTTTCCGGACCGGTCCGGCGGCAAAACGTGCCGCGCTGGCGGTCAATGTCCGCGGCAATGCCAAAGACGGCAACCTGCCTTCGCCCGGAGATTATCTGCTTGTAGATAAGATCCTTCTCGAAGAACTTCCGCCGGCGGTTCCTCAAAACGTCCAGAACGGAAAAAACGTCCAGACCCAGCCGGTCCGTCTGCTGGGCTGCGGGGAATCTCCGCAAAAAGATTTTACCGGACTCCGTTCCCGGCAAAATGCCGGGAATGCAACATCTGTTGCCGTGAAAATCATGGATGAGACATTTCAGGTTACAGTATCTGGAAATCATTCCCCCCGCAAGTCATTCCAAGCCGGCGACCGGATGGAAATCATTTTCGATCCGACCTTGCGGCAGCAGGAAATCCATCATTTTTCCATTTCATTTGACGGGACAAGAATGTGGAACGGCATTCCGGTTTCCCCGACGGACAAGCGATGGAATGCGGAAGTGCTTCCCGGAAACGGGGACACCGTCTGGCTGGCGCGTTTCACGATTCCGTTTTCCTTGTTAGGACTGACAAAACCATCCGTCCAGTCGGGGATCCTGCTGGGATTCAATGCCGCGAATTACAGGAATCAGGGATTGCGGTATTTCACCTGGAATCCGATCGACCGCGATTTTCACAATCCGGCGCTGTTCGGCCGTATTCTGACCGGGGACGGGTATTTCGAAAAGGAAATCTCGCGTCTGCAAAAGATGGTGGCATCAAATCCCGATGCCGCACAATTCAGGAAACAGACGGAGAATGTTCAGAAGCTTGCCGGAAATCAGAAAAAATTCGACGAACTGCGCCGTCTGGAGCTGGAACTGCACCGTCTGCTTTCGGGAAATCAGGTTTTTTCTCTGACGGAATGCCTTCCGACCCATTCCTCTGAAATTCCGGTGCGTCCGGATTTTCAGGAACGGAAGAATGAGTTTTCCGTCACTGCGGCGGGCAATGAAATTCGCCCTTTCACCCTGCTGCTTTCCAATCATACACGGCGCTTTGAGGAATACCGGGTTTCCGTATTCCATCCGGGAGCCGCCGGAAGTGAATGTCCCGGATTGAAAGGCGACAACGGAAAAATATTTCCCGCGGAGCAGATCTGCATACTGCGCGGCGTGCAGGTGAAGGACGGAGAAGGAAAACTGCATGGACTGCGGTTTGACCCGCTTGTCCCTGCGTCCGCCGGAATTTTCAGTGTTCCGGCGAACGATTCCGGCTTGATCTGGATCAATTTCAATACAGACAAGATTCCGCCGGGGCGCTATTCCGGAATGATTCGCGTGGTGCCGCTTGGCGAGGAACTGACGCAGGCGAATACCGACCGGCTCGCCTATATCGGGAAATGGCGGGAATTCCCGTTGACGGTGAACGTGCTGGATTTCAAGCTTTCGCCGGAGCCTGTCATCCCGATCAACATGTTCAGCCGCACATGCAGCAGGGAGATGTTCCGGACCATGGCGGAACTGGGAATCCGGGACTTTCACTACCACCCGTGGAATTTCCAGATGGTGTTCAACAATGACGGTTCGCTCCGCAGTTTTGATGATTCGCGTGCGGAGAAACATTTTGCGGAATTGCGGCGCTGGGCGGAAGATTGCGGGATTGCCGGAAAGATGCGCTTCTCCGTTGCTTACAGTCTTTATCCCCGCTTCAGGGATCTCTGGGGAATGAAGAAATTCAAGGTGAATACACCGGAATGGGAACGAGGCTGGGCGGAATGTGTCAGGAGCCTTGCGAAATCTTTCCGCAAGTTGAATGTCAAGCCGGAAGAATGCATGCTGGAACTTTGGGATGAACCGCCTCCGGCGGATTTTGATGAATTGTATCAGGCGTTGCGCATTGCACGTGAAAGTGCGCCGGAACTGCGCTGGATGGTGACTTTTGATTCCAGGAAACTTCCCCTTGACAAGCTCCGGAAGCTTCAGGATCTTCTTGATGTCTGGATTTTCTGGGGAAAAGGATATTTCACCGCCCCGGAATACGCCGCCTTCATCAGGGAACTCCGCCAAAAAGGAAAAGAAGTCGGCTTTTATGTCTGTTATACTTCCATGCGCCAGAATCTGAATGAATATTTCCGCCTGCACGGACTTTGGACATGGGTCCACAATCTCCAGGTCGCGGCATTCTATCAGCTGATCGACCAGCCGCACAATTTCAACGGCATTTCCAACTGGAGACAGGCCTGTCAGGGCGGAATCATGTATATGGCTGGCTCACAGCCGGTTACTTCGGTCCGGATGGAATGTTTCCGGCTGGGGCATACCGACATCAAATACTTTGCACTGCTGGAATCCCTGCTGAAAAAACATCCCGCACATCCTGCCGCCGCCGAAGCAAAGAAATTTCTCGGTGAAGAACTCCGGGACACCGTATATAAACACCCCTATGACAAGCAGCGGCCCGAGCAGCAGAGGGCACGGTGTATTGATCTGATCAATCAATTTCAAAATAGAACGAAATAAACTCATTGGCGGAGTGCCAATCGGAATGGATTGAAACGGAAGGAATTCGGAGGTAAAAATGTCACAGTCTATTATTCAGAAACATTTGCCGGCGAAAGCGGTGTCTCCTGCGGACGGACACTGTTTCTTCGGGTATTTCGATAAATTCGCAACGGATGAAAAAGATGAAAGGATTCTGGTTCACAAGGTCGGATTCACCGCCCGTCAACCGCGTCTGGGGGATAAGGCGCTGATCGGCGTCATCGAAGGAAATGATTTTACACCCGTTGCTGAAACTCTGGCGTGGAACTGGCAGCAGGGGTCCATGCTCCAGTGGTTTTCGCGCGACAGTATCATTTACAATGATCTTGAGGGGGACACTTATGTCGCCCGCATTCATAATCTCGTCACCGGCGCGCGCCGCACCTTGTGCCGCCCTGTCTACTGCCTGAGCCCCGACCGCAAATGGGGATTGAGTCTGAATTTCATCAGGCTGGACAGAGAACGCCCCGGATACGGATATTCCGGGCTGTACGATTCCGGAATGGGGCATGGATATCCTGACTTCGACGGCATCTGGCTCGTCGATATTGAAAGGAACCGTTCCCGGCTGATTATTTCTCTTGCGCAGATGGTGGAGCTGTTCCCGCATGACGGGATGGATCATGCGGTGAACTGGTTCAATCATCTGCTGATCAGCCCGGACAGCAAACGGTTTGCTTTTTTCCACCGCTGGCGCGTATTCGGGCCCTGGGGGGCGGGAATCTGTTCGCACCTGACCCATATGTTCACCGCCGATCTTGACGGCGGAAATATCTATCCTCTGAATCTGGATGAGTTCAGCTCCCATTACGCCTGGGTTTCTCCGACACAGATCATCAATTACTCGAACAGGAAAGCCACGGGAAACCAGTATCATCTCTTTACCGACCGGACGGATCATGTGGAGGTCATTGCCCGTGACGTATTTCCCGGAGACGGTCACTGCACGTTTTCCCCTGACGGAAAATGGATGCTTTCCGACTCCTACCCGCAGAAGGATTCCTGCCGCCGGCTTTATCTGTATGACCTGATGAGGTGTCAGGCATACGAGATCGGGCGTTTTTATGCCGATCTGCAGTACCCGGCGCCGACCCGCTGCGATCTGCATCCGCGCTGGTTCCGCAACGGGCGCATGATCTCATTCGACTCCATCCATGAACATCGCCGCAGGATGTATGTCATGGATCTGAGCGAGATTACAGGTTCGTGATTGCGGCTGTCAAAGTATTTTTCCGACGGGAGATTGACTTCCGGAAAGGCGCCGTTATATTTGTAATAACAAAGCGGATGTGCCGCAGAAAAACGGAGCGGGAAAATGATGGAGTTCATAGAGTCGGTTGCCAGACGCGCAGGGACGGAGGCGATGAAGTATTTCAAACATGAAAAGACAAACCGGATTTCATCGAAGAAAACTGTGAAGGATCTGGTTTCGACTGCCGACAAAGCCGTGGAAAAGGTGATTATCGACGCGATCAGGGAACGGTATCCGGAACATGACATTTACGGCGAGGAGTCCGGGCGCTCCGGCGTTTCTTCCGAATACTGCTGGGTGATCGACCCGATCGACGGGACACAGTCATTTGTGAAGAATCACCCTTATTTTTCGATTTCGATCGCCTTGAAAAAGAACGGCGCCGCGATTGCCGGATGCGTTTATGCGCCGGCTCTGGGGATGATGTTTTCCGGCGCAGAGGGGAGGGGGGCGTTTGAGAACGGGGAAGCAATCCATGTGTCGGATTGCGGCTGCCTTGAGAATGCCGCATGTTCAACGGGGTTTGCGTGCCTTCGCGCGGGGCTTCCGAAAAACAATCTGCCGTATTTCAACCGCATTGTGCCGGTCATACGCGACATCAAATGCTGCCGCTCCGCCGCTTTGGACCTCTGTTTCGTTGCCTCGGGGCGTTATGACGCCTCCTGGGAACTCTGTCTTCAGGAGTATGACATTGCCGCCGGCGCGTTGATCTGCCGTCTTGCAGGCGGACGAGTCTGCGATCTTCACGGAGGGGAGAATTATCCGGCGGAGGGAACGCTGTCCGGCACCCCCGCGCTGGTGGAACAGTTGCTTCCGTATTTCCGCGATCAGGAGAAATCCAGATAAGAGAATGCCTTGCGCGCGAGTTTGCCTCTGATGCCGACGTCTTCCAGGGCGCGGATGCGGAAGTTTTTCCGTGCAAGGAGAATGCGTTCCACGGAGATCGGGCCGAGCCCGGGGACGCGGAGCAGTGCCTCTTTGTCGCCTTTGTTGATCCTGACCGGGAAAAATTCCGGGTGGGAGAGCGCCCAGGTTTCTTTGGGATCGCGCGAGAGATCAAGATTTCCCTTGTCGTCATAAACCATTTCCGAGGCGTTGAACTGATAGGCGCGCATCAGGAAATCCACCTGGTAAAGACGGTGCTCGCGCGTAAGGCGGTCTCCGGGTTCCAGCGTAAAATTGCGTTCGCCGGGAAGATCGGGTTTGCCGAGCCCTGTCTGATAGGCGGAAAAATAGACCCTCTCGAAGTTCAGGCGATTGTAGATGCCGTCCATGTATTTGACGATTTCGCGGTCGGTTTCGTCGGATGCCCCGACAATGAACTGCGTCGTGCATTTGACTTTTGCATATTCGGCTCCTCTGGAGGTTTCCGCCGCCATGAGTTTCAGAGGCGCGATGATGTCGCGATTGTAATCCTTGTAGTTGGAGAGCTTTGCGAAATGCTGCCTGCCGGGTGCTTCGATATTCAGCGAAACCGCCGTAGACAGTTGCAACGCGCGCCTGACCGCCGCTTCCGATGCGCCGGGGATGATTTTGAGGTGGATATAGCCTCTGTAACGGTATTTGCGGCGCAGAATCGCGGCGGTGTCCGTGAGGAGCTGCATGGTGTGGTCCGGGGTGCCGATGATGCCGGAACTCAGGAAAATGCCGAGAAGCCATTGCCTGCGCAGATGATTCATGAATGCGCGCGCGGTTTCGTCGGGCGTGAGCGTGCAGCGGCGCGGCGTATTGCCGTCGTGCCTCAGCGGACAGTATTTGCAGTCGCTGGAACAGGCATTCGAGAGCAGCGTCTTGAGCATGATTCCATATCCGCCGCGTGCCAGCGGCACAGGGTAGAGCCATCTTCCCTCAAGCGTGCGCCGGCGCCTGTCCTTCTGCGATGTCCCGCAGGAACATGCAAGGTCATACTGGGAGTCCTCGGAAAGAATGTTGAGTTTTTCGATTGTGTCGAGCATTATCTGATACCGCTGTTTTTTTCTGTGGATAACCTATGCCGTTTTACGGAAAATGCAAGTGCTTCGGAATGGATTTCGGCAAGCCCGCCGAAACAGCGGTAAAAATACCTGCGCCGAAAATATAAGCGGAAAATCGGAACGGAGAATTGAAAATGCGGTGATGCAACTGTAATGTATTTCCGGATTGTTTTCATAATGCAGAAAGAGAACCGGAAAGACCAGAATGAAAATTCCCGTCATCAAGAATACCGTGACCAACTACCTGAATGCCGGGGTGAGACTGCTTCAGGGAATTCTGATCTCCCGCTGGATCATCGGTTATCTCGGCATGGAGTATTACGGGCTGTGGACTCTGCTCTGGAGTTTTTTCGTCTATGCCCTGCTGCTGGATTTCGGGTGCGGTGTATCCGCGCAGAAATACACTTCCGGCGGATTGTATGAGAAAAACCCCGGCAAATACAGCCGTGTCCTTTCCACGATTTTCACATTCCATTCCGCGATGGCGCTGATCATTGCCCTGCTGACTTTTCTCTTTTCCTTTTTCCTTTCGGGGCTTCTGGATATCCATGATCCGGAAAAACTGGAATATGCACGGAAATGTTTCCTGCTGTTCGGATTCGGTGCGGCGCTTCTCTTCCCGACGGGCATGTTTCCCGAAATCCTGGTCGGGGAACAGAAGATTTATCTGCGCAACTATATCATCATTGTTGCAAAAGTCATTGAGCTGATCGGAATCCTCGTGATCTTTTCCCTGGGGGCGGCTCTGATTCCGTTGATCGTGTTTTCCATGCTGGTGAGTCTGGGGACCAATCTGACGATGGGGGGCTGCATCCTGAAACTGCATCCGAAGTTAAAGTTGAGGTTGAAATGGGACCGGGAGTGCTGGAAGGAGATTGCCGTATTCAGCGGATTCGTTTATCTGGGGTCGATTGCAAAACTGGTTCTGAACCGTTCCAGCAGACTGCTGATCAGTATTTTCTGCGGAGTTGCCAGTGTCGGAGTGTTTCACCTTTCCAGCAAAATTGCCGACTTGAGCCTGATTGCGGTGAGTCAGTATCAGGAAAATATTTCTCCGATTTCCGGGGCGTTGTATAAACGCGGGAAATATTCTGTTCTCGGCAGGATCATCCTCGGCTCCATGCGCTGGAACAGTTTCACTGCGTTCGGGGTGATGATGATTGCGTATATGCTGGCGGAACCGCTTCTCTGGATACTGTTCAAAGTGAGGGACCCCGAAGTGACTTCCCTGAGCCGTCTTTTCCTGATTTCCTATTACCTTTCCACGGCTGTCCGCGATGTCCCGCACAGCTTTTTCGTTATGACGGAGAGGCACCGTTTCGCAACGGGCGTCATCATTGCCGAGGCGGCGGCAAACCTGATTCTGAACCTGCTTCTCCTGAAACCGTTCGGCATGAGGGTTGTGATCTGGAACGGGCTCGTCATCAAGATAATCATTGCCGCTGTCATCATTCTTCCCTACCTTTTGCGCTGTATCCGGATTCCGGTGGGAGAGTTTCTCGGCAAAATCTTTTTACAGCCTTTTCTTACGGGAATTCCTGCGGTGCTTTATCTTCTGCTGATGACCCGCAGTCTGCATCTGGACGGGTGGCTTCTCGTTATCTTCGGAGGAACGGGTGCAGGGATGATTTATCTGTTTCTGATATCATTCTTTGTTCCCCGAAGCCAGAAAAAAAGATATCTGAACAAGATACTGCCCGGCTTCCTGAGGAAGACATAAGGAAGAATCAGGAGTCACTTGCCGGATTCATAGCTGCGGTCAAGCTCGCTGACCGTCTTTTGCAGTTTCTGCAGGGCATTTATGAATCCGGTATAGTATTTCGCCCCTTTTTTTCTGTCCAGCGGCAGTTCGACGGCGTCCTTCAGGTTGACGGCGGACGGGAAAATGTAACAGAGGGCTTCTTCATATCCGTTGAGGCTATTGGCTGCCGTGCTCACGACAACGCCGACAAACTGTCCCTCTTTCGAAATCACGAAATCACCGGTGGCGGCCGGCAGTTCACTGCTGCTGCGCAGGGAGTTGCGGATGTAAAGATACGGATCGTCGTCACGGGCAAGAGCGATGGAACAGCGCCCGTTCAGCGAAGCGGTTTCCCTGCCGAAACTTCCGAATTTGAACAGCGTCAGATTCTGAAGCCCGCGTTTTTTCAGTTCCGCATAAGTGATTGTTTTCAGCGGTGTTCCGATCGGTCTGGCGATTTCGATCAGACAGGCTCTCGGATCATTGTTCAGGGACCAGAGCGGCCCGTTCAGCGGAAGGAGCTCCGCGGAGGATTCCGGCTTCTTCACATGATATGTGAGTTCCACGACCCGGGTATATCCCGCATACTGTTTCAACAGCCCGGTCAGCGCGCGGAAACTGCCCGGCAGATAAGTTTTCCCGCCGATTTCAATTTCCGGCAGATACAAGGTTTCGTTCAGTTCAAAGTCATTCATGAACCGCTCGTTTTTCAGATGGAACGACATCTGCACTGCGGCTTTGGAATATTTTGTCAGCGCATCGCTCCGCAGAAGTTCCTCTGTCTTGACCAGTTGTTTCCGTGTATATGCCAGAGTTTCGGCATTGGCTTTTGATTCCGCGGCGACTTTCGACAGCGCTTCCCTTGTCTGGGAGAGCTGTGAAGCGGAGTCCGCCAGGTTTTTCTTCGTTTTATCCAGTTCGCTCTTTGCATGGGTGAGATTTTTGACTGCCGCATTCAGAAGCTGTCTGGTGTTTGCGAGTTCCACCCGCGTCTGTTCCAGCTCCACTCCCCGCACATAAAGACGTTTTGTCGAAGCCTCCTCTTTGTCTCTGGCTTCCGAAAGTTCTTTCTCCGTCCGGCTCAGGGAACCTTTGGTGTAGGAAAGCCCGAGCTCCGTTTCGCGCAGTCTGGTTTCCGTCGATTTCAGCTTGTCCGACACTGCCGCCAGATGTTTTTTCGATTGTCTCAACGCGGCTTCTCTGGATGCGGTTTCCTCTCTGGACTGCCGGAGTTCCTTTATCTTTGCCTGAAGTTCTTCCTGTGTTCTGGCGAATTTTGCCGAAACGTCTTCAAAGTTGGCTGCCGCATTTTTCAGCGCATTTGTTTTGTCCGCGAGCGCTTTTTCCTGTTTCTGAAGCGTGATGCGGGCATTCAGAAGTTCTCTTGAGGTTTCATTCAGCTTCAGTGTGCGACTGTCCACATCACCCGAGAGCTGGGCGAGTCTGGCGCGGAGAGTTTCCAGCTCGGTTTGCACTCGGACCTTTTCTTCTTGCAACCGTTCTTTTTCCGACTGGACCTGCGCCCTTTTTTTCAATTCTTTATGCATCTGTTCGATATGCGCGTCCTGAGCCGCGCCGCGCGAGATGAACGTTCCGCCTTTCGGCGTGGAAGCCATCTCTCCGACGCCGATTGACAGCGACATCGCAGACAGCACAAGAAAATCACAGATGACGATCAGGATCGACCGGTTCACAGTTCTCTGTCTCCCAGCTTGAAATTATCGCTTTTGATGCGTTCTCCGAGCAGTTTCTGCTTGATCGGATATTGAAGTGTCACCCTTAAAACAACACTGAAAATGATGCCGACCAGCGTGGAAGAATATGCGATCAGACGGCTGATCTGCGGATTGAAAGACATGACGATAAAAGAGGATACCGTTCCGAACAGTCCGAAATAAAGCGGCAGGTCCAGAAACAGATCCGCATTTTCCATTTTCTTCATCCGTATCTCACAGGGCTCCCGGCTCTTGGCAAGGTTCAGGAAGACCCACAGAGCCGTGATAAAGGCAAACAACTGAAGCAGCATGACGAAGATCAGAATATAAAAAGAGAGTTTTGCTGTCGTTTCGGTGAGATTGGAACCCGTCCCCGGCGCCGTTCCGGAAGCCCCTTCCGCCGCCGGAGCCGCCTGCAGTGTGCCGCCCTCGAACAACGATCTGAAAAAGTCCGAACTCAGATAGAAATACTGCATGATCAAGATCACGACAAGTGCAACGCCGATATAAACCGCAGCGACACCGAACCATTTCAGAATTTTTTTCATAATCTCCGCCCTGTCAAATAATTGAATAATCTTCTGCTTAATGTAACGCCGCTTTTTCATTTATCAAGATTCGGAAAAAGCGGCATGAAAAGAAAATTTGAAAATAGGCGGAAGTGTGATTTTTTTCCATGGCGCCGCATTTATGGAGGGATTGATTCAAAAAACCGGTCTGATACCGCGATGCTCTGCATCGCGGGCATTCATTATTTTCTGTATCCGGTTCGCTTGCGGACCATGTAAGACGGGAATACCCCAAGGGTTGCCTCGGGGATCGTTTCCTCCGAAGCAAAACTTTATTTCTGCTCCGGAGTTTCTTCCGCATCCTGGCAGTGACAGCCGCAGCATCCGCCTTCACAGCCGTCATAGCAGTAGGTGCAGACTTTCTCTTTCGGAAGCCCGATTGCGGCGATCAGGTTTTCCAGCGTCTGGTATTTGAGAGAAGTCAGTCCGAGTTCTTTACGGATGACGTCAACCATGGCATTGTATTGTTCGGTGCCCGCCGTTGTGTATTTCCTGAGCTGGTCTTCGTCTTCGACAATTTTTCCCTCCAGCGTCTCGACTGCGCGCCTTGCGGCAAGATCGAGCACGGACCGCGAGCGTGAGAAGTTCAGGTATTTGCAGGGATACATGATCGGCGGGGAGGCGGAACGCAGATGGATCGCCCTGGCGCCGCGTTCGTAAAGACGGCGTGTGATATCTTTGAACTGTGTTCCGCGGACTACTGAGTCGTCGCAGAACAGAAGCCTTTTGTCGCGGATCTGGTCTTCCACCGGGATCAGCTTCATTTTTGCCACCAGTTTGCGCGCCGCCTGACTCTGGGGCATGAAACTTCGCGGCCATGTGGGAGTGTATTTCACCAGTGCGCGGAGATAAGGTTTGCCGGCTGCGTTGGAATAGCCGATTGCGTGGGCGACGCCGGAGTCCGGAATGCCGCAGATGGAGTCAATTTCTGAGGAATCGTCTTCGGCAGCCATGCTCTGCCCGTTGCGGTAGCGCGCCGTTTCCGTATTGATGCCCTCGAAATTGGAGGATGGATAACCGAAATAGACCCAGAAGAAAGAACAGATCTGATTGATGGAACCGGGTTTTTTGTGCTGGACGATGCGGTCGGGGGAAATTTCCACGATTTCACCGGGACCGAGGTCGCGCAGATGGCTGAAATCAAGATTCGGGAAAGCGGAGGTTTCCATGGTTGCGGCGACTGCGCCGTCCGTGTCGCGCTTGCCGAGGGAGATCGGCGTTCTTCCATACTTGTCGCGTGCGGCGATGACGTGCCCGTTCAACATGATCAGGAGCGAACAGGAGCCGTCGATGGAGTCCATGGCGTATTCGATTCCTTCGATGATACTGGTCTTCTGATTGATGAGCGAGGCGATCATTTCCGTTGGATTCAGTTCTCCGTCGCTCATTTCGGAGAAGTGGGAATAGCCGCTCCGGAAAGAACGGTTCGCCAGCGCTTCGATGTTGTTGATCTTACCTACTGTGACGATGGCGTATCTGCCGAGGCGGGAGGAAACGATCAGGGGCTGATCCTCGAAATCGCTGATGACGCCGATTCCGCATTTGCCCTCGAATTCCCCCAGCACCCCGTCGAATTTCGTCCGGAACTGGGTATTGGTGATGTCATGAATCCGCCTGACGATGTTCCCGTTGCAGGACGTTACTGCCATTCCCCCCCGCTTCGTGCCGAGGTGAGAATGATAGTCTGTCCCGTAAAATAGCTCGGAAACGCAGTTCGAAGTTGATACGACGCCGAAAAAACCGCCCATAGATACACCCGCCAATTATTGATTATAAGATTAAATAATAATTAGCGGTAATATAACACAGGGCGGATACATGTTCAAGAAAACGGACGGAAAAGAGATAAATTTCTTGAACGGCGCTTTCCGTTCTTGCATTCTCCGGGCCGCAGACTAAATTATTCCAATCTTGAAAACGGAGCATTTTGCAATGTCGGCGGAAGAACGGATAAAAAAAATACTGGCTGCGGTTGAATTGATATTGAAACTGGTCCTGATGGTCCTGAGCCTGAATCTGATTCTGCTGTCGGCGTTTTCCGCATTGGGGCTGAATGGAATGCGCTCCGCGTTTCTTCCCGGTTTCCTTGTTTCAATTGATGTCTGCTCCGTTCTGCTTTTCCTGAAAATCCGGCTTATGCCGGAACCTCGGAAGGGAATTCTGAAATTTGCGTCAACACGGAACGTCGTCCTGCTTTTTCTTTTCATGGGGATTCTTTCCGGTATCTCCTGTTATCTGGCCGCCCTGTCCGCCGAACGGCATTATCCGTTTTTCCGGCAAATGCCGGAGACTTTGCGCTCCGGTGTCGCTGCGGGACGGCTTGTGCCGGAAGGCGCTTCCGACATTACGGTTCATGAAAGTCCGGTTTCACCGCAGGTGATCGAATGGCGCTGCCGTCTGGCGGAGCGCGAATTTCTGAACTTCGCCGCGGCAAACAACTGGCGTCCTGAACCGGAGACGGATCTTTTTCCGCTTTTCAGACGTTACTGCCGGGAGATGCGGCGTCCGGACGGCGCTGTATTCTTTACGAAGCGGAGCGGGAACGGCGGGGGAATTTTCGTGATGTATGATCCGGGAACACAGACGATGTATGGACAGGTCAGTTTGCGGTGAAGTATGGAAGACCAGGGTGAATTCAGGGATTGCCGGACGTTGCTTTCTCCGCCGGTATTCCGTTTATTTACAATCAAGTCAGGAGCGTTTTCATGAAACATGTGATTCAATGCCGGCGCGGGCTGTCCCGTGCAATTTCAAAATTCAGGACGGAGGAAAAAGGCTGTATCGCTTTCATCGGCGGTTCCATCACCGAAATGAACGGTTATACCGCTTTGTCGGAGAAGATGATCCGGGCAAGGTTCCCCCGGTGCAAATTCAATTTCATCAATGCGGGAATCAGTTCGACCTGCTCCAATACCGGAGCGTTCCGCATCGGGCGGGATGTTTTTGCTAAGGATACGCCGGATCTGCTTTTCATCGAATTCGCCGTGAATGACAATCAGGACGGACACCTGAAACCCGCCGAAACAATCCGGGCGATGGAAGGCATGGTTCGTCAGGCTCTTGCCCGGAACCCGCAGATGGATATCGTCTTTCTTTATTCCGCAAATGAATCGCATAACGAAAGTTACAGAAACGGAAAGACACCGGCGGAAATTCGCGCAATGGAGAAAGTCGCGAAGTATTACGGCCTGCCGAGTGTGAACTTCGCCGCGGATGTCGGAGCCCGTCTCGCCGCCGGAGAGTTTGACTGGATCAAGGATTTCGGCGGGGTGCATCCTGCGCCGTTCGGCAACCGGATCTATTGCGGTCATATTGAAACGCTTTTTGAGAAAGCGCGGAAACAGAGAGGGAACATGCCGGAAATTCCTGCGGGACTGATGGATGGGAACAGTCTGGTTCATGGCTGTTTTATTGATCCGGGGACAGCGGACCGTGATGAAAACTGGGAGTTTGGCATTCCCCGCTGGGAGGGACTGCCCGGAGAGAAGCGCGAACGTTTCACTTCGCTTCCGACTTTGTTTACGACAACCCCCGGCGCGGAGCTTTTTCTTGAATTTTCAGGCAGTGCGATCGGTTTTTTCCTGACTGCCGGGCCCGATGCCGGAACTGTCGAATACAGCATTGACGGCGGCGGATTCCAGTCTGCGGACCTTTATCACCCTTACAGCGCCGGCCTGCATTATCCCTATACGAAGATGCTTGCGGATACCTTGTCCCCCGGCAGCCATACCCTGATTCTGCGGGTCGCGGAAAAGCATCATGAAAAGAGCTGCGGCAATGCCGTGCGGATCATTGCTTTCGCTGAAAATCCGGGGACGCCATTGAAAAAGAACACATTCCGTGTTACTGTAAGGAAAATTAAAAAAACGGAGTCCTTATGATCAGATGCCTGTCTCTTGCGCTTTGCGGCGCACTCTCCTGTCTTGTTGTCGGCTGTTCTTCCGCCGGGATGACCTTTGATGCCAAGTCCCTTGCGCTGAAAGCGGCGCCGGACAATTTTTATGTTGTGGATGAAGATGCTCAGATTTACCGTTCCGCCCAGCCGGACGAGGAGTCTTTTCCCGAATTGAAGCGGGTCGGGATCAGGAGTGTCCTGAACCTGCGGCAGGGATTCAAGGACTCGGTGAAATACAAAGAGGCGTTTGACGGGATCAGGGAATATGAGTGCGGCGTCAATGCCGGGATGATGAAGCAGGCGGATCTGGTCCGGGCGTTGAAGATCATCAAAGAGGCTCCGCGTCCGCTCCTGATTCATTGTCTTCACGGTTCGGACCGGACCGGCACGGTGGTCGCCGCCTACCGGATTGTGTTTCAGGGGTGGACCCCGGAACAGGCGGTTACGGAAATGGAGCATCCCCGTTACGGCATGCACAAGTTTTTCTATCCGAACCTTTCCACATTGATCAAGCGTGCCGACTGGGCGAAAATCAGGCAGGAAGTGCTTGGTTCCTCCCAGACGCAGGAAAAGACGGGAAAATGATTTCCGTTCAGTGAAACGTGTAAAGCAGGATCGCCGCAACCATCAGGATTGTCGCAATGCTGCGCCGGATCCATATTTTCGCCCCGGCGGCGCTGTCGAGATCCTGAACATGCAGTTTCAGGAGAATCAGTGTGATGACGATCGCCAGCGGCCCGCGGATCGTCAGGATCACATTTCCGTGGACCGGGCCGATCAATGCATAGCAGGAATAAAGGAAAAACTGTTTCAACAGCCATGACGAGGCGAATGGGACAGTCCCCGTGATCTCATGCAGTTTCCATTTGCCGCGCATGAACGGAAGCGCCGCGGCGCCCAGAAGAATATTGACGAAGCAGAGCGCCAGCAGCGAGGAATGGAAGATGTTGTCGGTATGGATGCCGTCGATCATGTATTTGACGCTCAGATCGGAGACGCAGTAAAAGAGGAGGGCGGCTCCCAGCCATTGCATGCCGCCCAGCCTGATGCGTCCGTTTTCCCAGTTGATGACGAATGCCGAAAGCGGGGCGAGGATGATCCCCGCGATCTGCATCCAGTCGTAGCGTTCCCCGAGAAAAAGCGCCGAGATGACAGCCAGCAGCACAACGCGAAGTGCCATCATGGAGGAAATTCTTGCCGGTTCGATATGCTTTTCCGAACGGAAAAAGAAAAACTGCCCGAAAACGGACCCTCCGGCGCTCAGCAGAAGCGGCAGGATGAACGCCGCGCCGGACAAAGCCTGTGCATCCCACAGGAACGGCAGCAGAAGAAGGCTGACTCCCCCCATGAGAATCTGTGTATAGAGCAGGAGATTCCATGAAGTGTGATTCTGCTTTTTGACGTAAAGACGGGAACAAACGTAACCGCAGTCTTGAAAAAACGCCGCGGCAATACCTGCTGAAATGCCGATCCACATAATGCAATCCCCCCGGATATGTGATTTGGATGTTGTGATTTCAGGAACATAACACCGCGTGCGGGCATTGTCAAGCGGAAAACGGGAATCGCGCCTGAAAAATGAAATTCCGGTGATGCCGTATGACTGCGGGCACTGCTGTGCTGATTCGCTGTCAGGCGCGGCAGAGGTATTCGATAGACTTCAGTTGCCCGGAGCAGGAAATATCTTTTTCCAGTGGAAATGCGGTTATTCCCCATACTTGCGGGAGTATGTTTCTCCGGTGCTTTTTCAAGTTTTTCTGCAACTCTTTCATTGAAATACAGATAACAGTTTATCTTGATAACAGAAAGTATAACAGATATGAAAAAATCCGTTTGAGACAGGGATGTTTTTCACCGGAGGGACTGTCTGGATGCCGATTCAGCGGCGGCGCACCCGCCGGATCAGATATTGAATGCGTTCGTTGAGTTTTGAGTCCAGCAGATTTATCCCGGTTCTTTCCCTGTAACAGGCAGTGACTTGGTTTGTGAATTCATCCAGTATGGATTCGGAAAGCGGCTCCTGACGGCTGCTGTACTCTCTGGCATAGGACGAAATCAGACGCGCAAGCTCCTGCCTCCGCAGGCTTTTTGAGATCCCTTTCGGGAAAATCCTTGCGGAATCCAGATCTATGAATCCGTATTGCCCATTCAGAAAATAGATATTGCGGAGATTGACGTCGCCGTGATAGATTCCCGCGTCGTGCATTTTTGCCAGAACGGAAACCACGCCGGAAGTCAGCTCCGGTTCTTTGTCCAGAAACACGGCGTCTTCCGGGAGGACTTCGGTGATCAGATAATACCGTGAGGCGAGAAAGACCGCCGGCGTTGCGATTCCCGCCTTTTGCAGACGGATTGCCGCCGCGAGACACTCGTAGGAACGCGGAAGCTGCAATGTGCGTTTGAGTGTGCGCCAGAGCCCCCGGCAGTTGTACCGTTTGATGAACAGCCCGTGCGCGGTTCCGGTTGTTGTCGTGTTGGAATCTTTGATGATGGCGCATTTTGAGAGTTCGAAAGCCGGATCGGCGGTAAACCCCCGCAGGACAAAGCGTCCTTTGCCGAACAGATAATTTCCTCCGGTTCTCCGGCAGTCCATCAAAGTCGTAACCAGTTCACGCAGCATGTTTTTTCCTGTTTTTTCTTCACCAAGTTGTTCCGGGAGGAACTCCGGAAACATAAAAATAGCATAATTTTACCTCTTTTTCCACTATTCCATTAGATTTTTCCGGAAAGTATGTCATTAATATGCACGCGAGTCAGGCGCATTTCATGCGTCTGTTGAGTTTTTTTCATTGTGTGGGGAAGGAGAATATTTTTGGACTCCCGGCAATCTTGTTATATTACGGCTTCCGTGAATTCGGAGCCTTCGTGTTTTCATTCGTGGACCTGGGTGCGCGATGGTTTCCGGAAGATGTTCCAATGGTTTCTGGAACATCCCGATTTTGAAGCGCTGAAGCTTTGGAAGACCCGCAATAAATCCGTATACAAGGCGGAGTGTCCGCGGGAACTTTATTCCGGCTCCGTGGTGATCAAGTCTTATTATGAACAGCGTTTCCTGCGCTACTTTCTGCGCCCGTCCCTTGCCTGTCGCGAAGCGGAGGGATATCTTACGGTTCAGAAACTCGGAATTCCTACGGCGGAGGTTCTGGCATACGGGGAGCGGAGAACCGTATGGTGGCTGAGCTCCAGCTTTCTGATCACCCGTTTCGTGGACGGTTCCCGTAACGGAACTTACTTCTGCACTGTGGATGACGGTCCCGGTTACGGAACTCCCGATATGATGGTTTTCTGCCTGAAGCTCATTGAAATGCTGGCGACGCTTCACCGGAACGGATACTGCCACGGCGGAACGCATCCGCGCAATTTCCTCTGGTATGGCGCCGGCGAGGATATGAAAATCATCTGGATTGATCTTGCAACCGTGAAATCCTATCCTGATCCTGCCGTCTTTGCGGAGAAAGCCGTCGCGGACCTGAAAGCATTTTTTCAGCCGGTCGGGCTTTCCGCGGAGCAGAAACTGGAAGTGATCCGGAGATATGAAGCGTGCAATCCGGCTTACAGCGGCGCTTCTTTTGAGAATTCTTTTCTGTAAAGTTTCCGCGCCGCTTTTTTCACATCTTCATAGAATCGTCTGTTTTCCGCAAGTTCCTGCCGCAGAGGGCGGTCTGCGTAGGCGCGGATGAACCGCAGGATGTCGCGGGACGTGATTCCGGTGTCCATGGAGGAAAAAAAGAGCCCCGCAACATCCTTGACCAGATACCGATGCGGCACTTTTGCGCGGATTTGAGCGCGATGGAGGTCAATGACGTGGAGCGTCGGGTCGGATGACACCAGCGTATCTTTTTTCAGCAGAAAATGGCAGATGTAACAGTCTCTGTGATTCAGTCCGCTCCTGTGCATCCGCCCGGTCATGGTGCCCAGTTTGCGGATCAGCGCCGCCTTGACGGAAAATGCCGGCGGGTTTTCCTGCCAGTTCAGGCAGAGATCCTCAAGGCTGACGACGCCGGTCAGTTCCCGCGTGATCAGAAAGGATTGCAGATGAGCCGGATTCGAGCCCCGCATACCGTATGCGCATGGCGTCATGGTATCGATATTCTGTTTTTTCAGGTGCAGCAGTGCGCGATATTCATTATCCGCCCCGAGAATGGGGCGTTTGAACTGGAACAGGTCCTTGAAAATTTCATGCCATCCGCATCCGTGGTGGAGTTTGGCGAAATACCCCTTTCCGCCGATCTCAAAACGGAAGGTGTGGCGGCTCTTGACCTGCCTGAAACTCTCGCCGTCCAGCCGGAATGCTTCCTCGAAAGGTTCTTTGTCCGCCCAAAGTTCTTTGAACGGGGATGCAAGCGCTATTTCCTGCATTGAAAATTCTCCTCGATAAAATCGGCCGCTTTCTGCGGACGGTGGTAAAGATTGAGCCCGGCGGCATAGGCGAATGTTGCGTTCTTCATTTCATCAAGCAGGGCAGGGGAGAGCGCCAGTTCTTCCAGCATATGGTTCAGGTCGTTCTGCGCGAACGGTTCCGGCAGAACCACACCGCCGCTCTCTGCCGTGAAACCGGAGTAGCCGCACTGGTCGGTGCAGACCGCCGGGAGCCCCGCCGCGATTGCTTCGATCAATACACTGCCTGCGGAACGGGCGCGCGCGGGACAGAGCAGAAGGTCACCGGAAAACATCAGGTGCCCGATATCGTCCCGCCATCCGGTAAAGGTGGTGCGGCTCGTGATTTCCAACTCTTCCGCCATCGTCTCAAAATGTCCGTTGGAGGTATCGCTTCCGACGATCAGGAGACGGCATTGTCTGTAGAGCGTATCGGGCAGGGCGGCAAATGCCTGAAGTGTCCTGTCCACGCCCTGATCCGTAAAATCGGACGCGATCTGGAGCAGGAGAAGCTGATTCCTGCCGAGTCCGAACTCCTGCCTGATCTTTGTGCGTATCTCCTCCACTTTTTTTCTGTCGTCCGGACGCCTGCGGTCCTCGGAAATTCCCGGCGGGAGCAGATGAAAACGTTCCTCCGGCGTGTTGTAGATACGGATGAAGTCCCGTTTCTGCGATTCCGTCAGATAGAGGATTTTCGTTTTCGAGGCAGGGGCGAAGACTTCCTGTTCCAGTTTCTGCTCAATGTAATAATGTGGCGAAAAGAGGCGCGCCCAGAAAGTCCGCTTCGGCGGTTCGGCGGGGAACGAGTCGTTTCCCGCAAAATAAATATCAAGTCCGCGCATGGGGATGAATCCGGTGACCGCATCGAATTTTCCTTGGGCAAGCTGCTGGAATGTTTTCCGTTCAAAAGCGGCAATCTTTTCACATCTGCCCAGACCGCGGGGGCTGATGATTTCAATATCGGCATACGGAATCTCCGCGCCCTGCCATTCTCCGGCAAAGACCGTGACCTTGTGTCCGCGCGCGATGCATTCGCAGACGATCTTTTCCAGATCCTGCTGAAGCCCGCCGTGCGGAAAATATCTGTATATGACAAATGCAAGATTCATTGAAAGCTCCGAATAATCTTTGAAATATACCGCATCCGCCCGGGATAGCAAGAAAAAACAAGGTTTTTTTACGGTTAAAAATCTGTTTGCGCCTTGTATTAAAATAAATGCCGGAGGGCTTAAGATTGCCGGAGCGCCGGAAATAAGGCAAATAGAGTTTTTACGAAAGACAGAAAAATAAGATTGGACTCAATTCTGCTTTTTTGCGGATTTCGCAATCGCGCCCGCAGCGCACCGCATGACATTTTGAAAAAAAGAGCAAAAAAAGGGTTGACATTTTGTTTTTGCATGATAGATTGCTTTTACGAGGGGATTTTGAGAGGTCCCGCTCGTTGCCGTCTGTTGGTTTTAGAGAGAGCCTGCTGACGGGGAAAGTCTTCTCCTGACTCTAAAAAGGAGATCAAAAAAGTGGGGGTGGAGGTCGAGAGGCCTTCACCTTTTTTCTTTTGATGAAAAATATTGCAAAAAAATCTGTTTTTCCCGCCTGTGAATCTTGAAAAAAGAGTTCCCGATGTTAAATTACATGCTTCTGCGGCTGCATTTCCCGATCGCAGCCCGGTGTTCAGAGATTTATGGCCTGGCAGCATGAATCTCGAAAAAATGTAGGTTGTTTCAGTAGAAAAAGCTTTAATTTGAAGTAATTGAAAAGCGGAGAAAAAAGAATGAAGACGTATCTGGCAAAAGCTGGCGAATTTGAGCGCAAATATGTGCTTTTTGACGCCGCGAATGTCCCTCTGGGCCGTCTTGCAGTCAAAATCGCGAATTCCCTTCGCGGCAAAGACCGTCCCACATATACGCCGCACGTTGACACCGGCAGTTTCGTGATCGTTATCAACGCGGAGAAAGTGCTCCTTACCGGCGCAAAAAATGAAAACAAGATGTATGAATCCTTTTCCGGATATCGCAGCGGGCATAAGTTCACGAAGGCCAGCGAGATCCGTGCCAAAAAGCCTGATCTGATGATTCGCGAGGCTGTCTGGGGCATGCTCCCGAAAGGACGTCTTGGCAGAGCTCAGTATGCTAAACTGAAAGTATATGCCGGAGCAGAGCATCCGCATGCGGCTCAGAATCCTGAACCGGTAAAACTTTGATGGAGATTTTTGAATGAACGCAGCAATGTCCAAATCTGAAATCGGCGCCACCGGACGCAGAAAAACCGCGAGCGCAAGAGTTCGCATCTGCCAGGGTTCCGGCAAAATTAAAGTCAACGGCGAAAACTTTGATAAATATTTCAATGTCGAAGCAATCCGCGGCTTCATCCTTCAGCCTCTTACCCTGACCGGACTCGGCAACACGCTTGACGTTTGCGCGAACATCACCGGCGGCGGCAAGACCGGGCAGGCGGGTGCGCTCCGTCACGGTATTGCAAGAGCTCTCATCAAGTTCGATGAGTCCCTCCGCCCCGTTCTCAAGAACAGTGGAATGCTCACACGCGACTCCAGAGAGAAAGAGCGCAAGAAAGCCGGTCAGCCCGGTGCCAGAAAGCGCTTCCAGTTCTCCAAGCGCTGATCGTTTTTACGACGGTTTCGGGGGAAAGAAGAAGTTCTTTCCCCTTTTTTTATTTCTTTTTACGAATCTTGTCAATTATATAGAGAGGCGGGCTGGAACGCCTGCCGGGAGTGGGAATTTATCATGTCTAAAGTTCGTGCGGCTATTATCGGAGCTTCAGGTTATGCGGGTGAGGAACTGATCCGTCTTCTGATCAGGCACCCGGAAGTCGATCTGCGCGTGATTACATCCAGAAAAGAGGCGGGAAAGAATATCTCCGACATCTTTCCGCGATTCGGCGACTATGAGTTGAAATTTTCCGCTCCGGATGTCAAGGCGATTTCCGAGACCTGCGATGTTGCATTTCTTGCTCTGCCCCATGGGCTTGCCGCCGAATATGCGGCCCCTCTGGTCGAGGCGGGCGTGAAAGTGATCGACATCAGTGCTGACTTCCGTATCCGTTCCACCGCAAAATACAAAGAGTATTACGGAGTGGACCATCCCGCTCCCGATTTCCTGAAAAAAGCGGTTTACGGGCTTCCTGAACGTTATCGCAGTCAGATTAAAAAAGCTGACCTGATTGCATGTCCGGGATGTTACCCGACAAGCATTATCCTGCCGACTGCGCCTGTTCTTGCGGCGGGGCTTGCATCTCCTGAAAACATCATTGTTTCCGCGGACAGCGGAGTGACCGGTGCAGGCAGAAAAGTCGATCTGCCCTATATCTTCCCCGAATGCAACGAAAGCGTCCGGGCTTACGGCATTGTGAGGCACCGCCACCTGCCGGAGATCGAGCAGGAACTTGCCGTTGCCGCCGGTGTCGGAGAGCTGGCGATGAATTTCATCCCGCATCTTGTTCCTGTGAACCGGGGCATCTTTTCAACGATCATTGTAAAGGCGGCGGCAGGCTGCACGATGGATGCGGTTGCCGAGGCTTATGAAAAGGCTTATGGCGCAGAGCGTTTCGTGCGTGTGCTTCCGAAAGGCAAACTGCCGGATACGAAACATGTCACGATGACGAATTCCTGTGAGATCGGTTTTGTCCTTGATGACCACACCGGCAATCTGATTCTCTGTTCCGTGATTGACAATCTGACCAAAGGAGCTTCCGGACAGGCAGTTCAGAACTTGAACATCCGTTTCGGACTCGATGAAGCCGCCGGGCTTCTCTGATCAGTTAAGAGTTAAGAATTAAGAGTTAAGAGTGGTCAGTAGAGAAGCCCCCTTTATCCGCTTTTCATTGACCACTGCCCACTGATCACTATCCACTGCCCTCTGCCCACTTCTATTGTTGCCGGAGGCGAAAAGAGAAGCCGCCAAAGCAAAGTTCATTCAAAAAAAATTGGTCTGATACCGCGATGCTCTGCATCGCAAAAAAAGATAATTGTGCAGGACTTTCAGTCCTTGTATTTCAGCTGTGCATGATGGTCAAAGATCATCAAAAAACTCTTACCTTTCAAATAGCCAACAAACTGCGATACTCAAATTCGGGGGAATACTCACATATATGCTTGGACACAACTTGGCTCCTTTGATTATAACTCGTTTGCCTGAAATTCCTAATATCCGCCCTATATCAATTTTCAGTTTGCCGTAGATGGTCTGTCTACGAAATTTTGGGGCAAATACAATATGATACTTGCAATTCCATCGCGTGTGTGATATAGAATACTTCTATTCATTGTGACCTCCTGTTCTATTTAAACTTGAATCTGGAGGTAGGCAGAACTACCGATAAAGTTGGTAGTTTTATTGTCCTGAAGGGGACAAAAAATAAAAGCCAAGATCTTTCGATCTTGGCTTTTAGAATAACTCGTATCTAAATTATTCGTGGAGCACACTTCCATCCAACTGAGTCGGAATTCGATTTTGGCTGTCAAATGTTCCAGTAGCTGCTGTTCCGCTCATGATGATATTGCCATCCGCCATGGTTCCATAATACTGAATCTGAGATGCCCAGTTTGCTCCAACTGCAGCTCTGGCAGAACCATCAATAAAAAGAATGTTACCATATTTCTCATGATTGGACTTCTTGGATGTCGGATCCCAACCGGAGTCAAATGCAAGACCACTGTCAGGATTCTCATTCTCTGTCATTCTACCGATATAACCATAAGAAAAATTGGTATATCCTCCCTCAGTTGCACCGAAACGAGTCTGAGCAGCCTCGGTCACTGCTGTGCTTACGCTTCCTCTGGTTCCTTGTCCCCATTGTTCCAACGTCTCGCTATTGGTCAATGCAGCTGTCGGTGTTGTGGAAGATGTACAAACATAAACCTTGAAGTCTGTCAGATAATTTGTATTTACCAATGCAGACAAAGAAGGACCGTTGTGACAATATGTATCACCGTCATTCCAAGTCGGGAATTTCTCGCTGTAGTCGCCGGAATACATCTTGGCGGCGAGACCGATCTGTTTCAGATTGCTTGTGCATGCGATACGGCGAGCCTTCTCACGTGCAGAGTTCAGGGCGGGGAGCAGCATACCCGCCAGAATTGCGATAATCGCAATCACGACGAGGAGCTCGATGAGGGTAAAACCACGGTCTTTGCGTGCTTTCATTTTGTTGTTTTCCTCCAATTTTTTTGTTGTTTTCGCATATATTTGCGTCCTTTATGAACATATTATAGTCGGTTTTTTGCGTTTGACAAGGGGAGAAAAGAAAAAAATGAAGAAAATGTGAGGTTTTTTTCTTGAAAAGATGCTTTTGCAAAAGCCCGGACTCCGGAAACGGGCAGAGAAAATTGACAGGACGAGCTATGACGGACAGGGCAAAACTGTGATAAAAGGAGAGCTTTGCCGGACTCTCGGCGGAGATGCCGGAAGATTGAGTCTTTTTTTCTGTTTTTCCGCATTCTCTGTTTGATAAATGCGGAGAGAACGGCTACATTCTCTTTACTCTCAAAACAAAAGATTGCGATATGGGGCAGATGGCAGAGTTGGAAAATACGGCGTCAAGGAAAGTCCGGCTTTATATTTTTATTGATGCTTTGGGCTGGGAACTGGCGGAGCGTTATCATTTCTGCGCGGATTTTCTGCCCTGCCGCTATGATGTTGTGACGCAGTTGGGATATTCCGCCGGCGCCGTGCCTACGATCCTGACTGGGAAGACTCCGCCGGAGCACGGGCATTTCAGCTTTTTCTATTATGATCCGCATCACTCCCCGTTCCGTTTCCTGAAGTATCTGCCGTCCTTTCTGTTGCCGGACATCATTTTCAGTCGTCACCGTATCCGGCATCATATTTCGAAAGTTCTGAAGAAAGTGCTCGGCTATACCGGTTATTTCCAGCTTTACCGTGTGCCGTTCCGCCATCTTCCCTATCTGAACTACAGTGAAAAGAGAGACATGTTCATTCCCGGCGGTATGGATGGCGTCCCGAATCTGGCGGACGCATGGCAGGGACGCAGTTACCATATTTCCGACTGGCGCAAGCCCGGAATGTTTAACTTTCAGGAAGCGGAAGAACTCCTGAAACGGGGGAGCTTCGAATGCGCTTTCATCTATGACGCCGCTCTGGACGGATTTCTGCACCGGCATATCGGGGAGCCGGAGGCGGTAAGAGCGGAGCTGAAACGCTATGAGGAGAGAATGCGCAGACTGTATGAGACGGCGGTGGCATGTTATGACGAGGTGGAATTCTGCGTTCTTTCAGACCACGGGATGACGCCGCTGACTTGTTCGCTTGACCTGCGCCCGGTCTTGGGGAAATACCGGTGGGGTAGAGACTATATTTCTTTTGTGGATTCCACGATGGCGCGTTTCTGGTGGATTCGCCCTGAACTGAAAGAGGAGCTGAGAGCCGCCGTGGCTTCCGCCGGGCACGGGCATTGGCTGTCGGAACAGGAACAGGAGCGTTATCATGTGAATTTTCCAGATCACCGTTATGGGGACGATATCTATCTTCTGGATGCCGGAGTCCAGTTTGCGCCTTCCGATATGGGCGGCATGGCGCTTCCCGGAATGCATGGCTTTTCTCCTGATGACAAAGATTCCGATGCGTGTTTCCTGAGTAACCGCAAGCCTGTCGTTGAACCTTTCTGGATCGGGGATTATTTCCGGATCATGACCGCACCCTGATTGGCAGGGGGGATTCCTGAAGGACTGGAAAGACCGGAAGATTATTGCACTTCTCACTTCTCATTATTCTGCAATTATCCGATGTGGTGCTGTAATCTTTTATTGATTCATGCAAAAATTGCATAAAATTCTAAAATTTTTATGAAATACCCTTGACATTTGCATGATTTTGTTTATAATTTAAAGGCAGAGAGAAACAAAGAGAGATCCTGAGAGAGGAGATTTATCAATGTCTGTAGCAACAAAAGCAAGAGTGGGCAACTCTTCGTCCGTGCTTGCTCAGGTGGCAAAAAAGGCGTGTGTTTCCTCCGGAACCGTCAGCAGGGTGTTCAACAACAGCGAACTGATTCCGGACGGAACCCGGAGCCGTGTGCTTTCCGCTGCCCGCGAATTGGGATTCCGTCCCCGCGTGGGCGTGAGGACTCCGCAGATCGCGTTGATCACCGAACCTCCGCAGAAAACCGTGATGGGCGGATATGTCAATACCATGACGCAGTACATCTGCCATGCGCTTTCACGCTCCGATGCAACTGTCCGGATGATCACGGAGGACCGGATCGACAATCTGGTCAACTGCTGGTTCGACGGCATTATCGGCGTCGCCTGGGAGGATCATACGATCGAGATCCTGAAAGGGATAAAGAATATTCCCGTAATCTGGCTGAGCAACCTTTACAAAGAGTATTTTCACTGTATTTACATCGACGGAACGGAAACAGGAAACCTTGCGGGGGATTACCTTGTCAATAAGGGGCACCGCAGGATTGCCGTGATCCATGATGTCGATTACGCCGGGCATCTGCGGGCGGACGGAGTCGGCGAGGCGATGCGCAGAAAGGGGATCGACCCCGCGCAGAACCTGATGAAGATTCCGAATTCCATGCCGCTGCACCTGGCTGTCAAACAGTTGATCGATGCGGAATGTACGGCGGTATGGGTCACCGGTGAAGATATGAAAGTGCTGGAAGTGAACTGGCTGATCCAGGAACTGGCGGGAAAACGGGTGCCCGAGGATATCTCCCTGATGGGATTTGAGAACCCCGGAATCTCCGAATTCCTTTGCCCGTCGCTTACCACGATCGCGTCACCTCTGCACGAAATGGCTGAAAAAGCGGTGGAACTGGTTCTGAGGGACGATCTCCGAGAGCTCCGTCAGATCAAAATGCAGGTCCGCCTGATTGAACGAAACTCAATTACAACAATATTATAAAAGGAAGAGAAACATGAAGTTCTTACAACTCACATCCGTTTTATCGGCAATGTCCGTTCTGTTTGCGCTTTCCGGTGCGGAGCTGTCCTTCACGAAAGAGCAGTGCCAGCCGCGCTACAAGGCGAAAGTCACATGGGAGGGAAAGGACCTGATCCTCAGGACCGATACCGCCGAATGGGATTCCGGCGTCAAGGTCAACCCTGTGAAAGGCGAGAAGTATCTGGATCTTTCCAAAGGAAAAGTTCTTGCCGTCGATGTGGAGAATCTTTCCAAGACGAATCAGATGCGTCTGACCATGCACATTTCCAGCGGCAGCCGCAAGGAGAAAAATTTCCGCGAAGCCTATACCGGAATCGGTTTGAATCCCGGCGAGAAGCGCACCATGCGCATGTATCTGCCGCACAAAGCCATTTTTGAAGTCGGCAAGGATGCGCGCAACCTGAAGAATCCGCTGGACACCGACAAAATCAATGCCATCGAATTCAAAATGATCTGGCCGTATGAGGCGGGAAAGAAAGATCTGGCATACTGCCGTCTCTCGAATCTCCGTCTGGAGGGGGAACCGGAAGCCGCAAAGAAAATTCCGGCAGACAAGTATATGCCTTTCATTGACGCCTACGGGCAGTACAAGCATGGCGAATGGGCGGAAAAGATTCATTCCGACGAGGATCTCAAGAAGAATCATGAAAAGGAACTTGCCGAGCTTGAGAAGACTTCCGTTCCTGCGGAATGGGATCGTTTCGGCGGGTGGAAGAATGGACCCAAGCTGAAAGCGACCGGCTATTTCAGAGTCTCGAAGTACCAGGGCAAGTGGTGGCTTGTCGATCCGGAGGGACGCCTCTTCTGGTCTACGGGAATTGACGTGCTCCGCACCCATACCGACGCCACGCAGGGAAGAAAGCATCCGCAATGGTTCTCACAGCCTGTTCCCGAGGACGGAACACTGCCGTTCACTCACTGGAATCTCCAGAAGAAATACGGCAAGGAAGATTATGCGGACGATTTCTACAAGGTGCTCAACAAACGCATGACGGCATGGGGCATCAACACCATCGGCAACTGGGGCGACAGAAGACACATGCTCATGGGCGAGAAACCCTATGTGCTGTCTCTCTGCGATTATGACCGCGATCTTCCCAAGTTCAAGGAAGTCGAGGTCAAGGATGGTAAGACGACTGTCAGAAACAGCCGCGTCAAGTTCTACGATGTTTTCGATCCGCAGTTTGAAGATTTGATGGGCAATATGCTGGCGAACCGTGCAGCAACCGATCCGATCGTGAAGAAGTCCATCACCGATCCGATGTGCATCGGCTATTTCATCGACAACGAACTCAGGTTCGGCGATATTATGAAGGCGGTCATGAAGGCTCCCGCGGAACAGCCCGCAAAGGCGGAGTTCGTCAAAGATCTGAAAGCCAAATACAAGGATTCCGTTGAGGCGCTGAACAAGGCATGGGATACGAAGTTCGCCACATGGGAGGACGTCGCGAAAAACACGGCGACCCCCAAGAGCAAGGGATTCCGCGAAGACGAGCGCGCATTTTACAAGAAATTCGTGAACGAATACTTCCGGATCTGCCGTCAGGGAATCAAGAGCGCCGCTCCGCACAGACTTTATCTCGGATGCCGTTTCGTCGGATTCCGCAATCCGGGCGCTGTCTGGGAGGCTTCCACGAAACATTGCGACATTTCCAGTGTCAATTCCTATGCGAACAGTATCGCGAACACGAACCGCGGCGACTTCCGCGACCGTCCGGTGATTATCGGCGAGTTCCACTTCGGAACCTATGACCGCGGCATGTTCTCGAACAGCCTGATGCCGCAGTATTCGCAGGAGGATCGCGCCGTTTCCTACAAGAGATACATGCAGGGAGCGCTGGTGCATCCGAACTATGTCGGAGCCCACTACTTCCAGCTTCGCGACCAGCCGCTGACCGGACGGTATGACGGCGAGGGATATCAGATCGGTTTCGTCGACGTGGCGGACACTCCGTATCCGGAGATGACGAAAGCCGCGAGAGAGGTCGGCGAAAACATGTATCAGTACCGTGTGAACGGTCAGCTTAAGAATGAAATGAAGTAAAACAACTCCGGGCTGCCTCCGGATTTCCGGGGGCAGCCGGAATAACAGGAAAGCTGTTACAGCAAAAAATAAAAGTCGGGGAGAGAAAAAATGAAGACATTCAGACAGATTCTTGCAGGACGTTTTTCCCGGAGCCAGACAAGTTATATCATAAAAGAGGAGGACGGAAAGATGCTGGAAATGAGGCGGAATAGAGGGGATTTCACCTTGATAGAGCTCCTCGTAGTAATTGCTATAATAGCAATTTTGGCTGCAATGCTTCTGCCGGCGCTGAACTCGGCAAGGGCAAAGGCAAGGGATATCTCCTGCCTGAACAATCAGAAGCAGATCGGTGTATTGATGGCAATGTATGCGGGAGAGAATCAGGATAAACTGCCGGCTTATACGGATAATATTACAAGTGGCAGAGGTAAATGGCAGGACATGCTTTTTGCTCTTTATGATTCCAGAACATTTTATTCTGTCAGTAATGCGGCGGATCGTGATTTTATACACTATGACGATCGGCGTGGTAGCAGCGCCACCTTACGCCCTTATGGTATTTTTGCATGTCCTTCCCAGCCTTTGAGGGCAGGAAAAGATACTGCTGCTGCAGGTGCTACAAAACATTATCTGGCAAATAAGTATATTTCCAATAATAACTCGTCGGGAACTTGGAGTACCAGCAATCCAAATGATGAGCGCAACAAATATGCCACTCGTCTTTTGACTCGGATTAAGAATCCTTCGTCTGTGATGCATGTCTGTGATGGTGATCGCGGTAAAGAGAAATATGAAGTTGCGATTCATATGAAGAAATTTATCGGCGGTGATCCATATGCTTCCGATGCATACGCCAATATCAATTTCGGCGGGCCTTACAGGCATTCAAGCAAACGTGGTTTGAATACCCTTATGGCAGATGGACATGCAAAAGCGACTTTGGCAAAGGACATTCCAACAGGATTCGATAAACCGGGTGGAAAATTCTGGTGCGGTGTGAACTGAGTTTATGAGTGTTTTGAACGTGCTGTTTCAGAGGCGGCGACGGGGACGCAAACGCCGCCTCTGGAACTGGACAAAAATATAGAGGAAAACGGGAAAATTGCAAGAAGGGTAATAAAACTGAGATTCGGAGGATGAATATGAGAGTGCATTCACAAGATGTTTTTGGGGAAATTCAGATGAATCATGTTGAAAATCAGAGGAGGGATAGAGGAATTTTTACCTTGATAGAGCTCCTCATCGTGATTGCGATCATCGCAATTCTTGCGGCAATGCTGCTGCCCGCTTTGAACAAGGCGAGAGACAAGGCGAGAGATATCAGCTGCATGTCGAACATGCGCCAGCTCGGGCTTCTGATGAATTTCTATACGGATAACAACAATGGACAGTTTCCGAAAGCAAACGGGCTTTTAAACAGTGGAGCCGGAAGCTGGAGCGGAAGCGGTCGCTGGCAGGATGGACTGTATGCTCTGAAGAGCAATAAAACTCTTGCAAACAGACTGCACTGGAAAGTACAGGACAACACCACGCTTACCCGTCCGTATGATATTTTTGCCTGTCCTGCTTCGAAAGATATGCCCTGGAACAGCGGCGGTGTCTATGGATTCATGGGACATTATCTGATCAATTCCTATCTCAGCAACTATGGAATGGATGCATGGGCGAAAGCTTATGCCGCATTCAACGTAAAGTCTGTGAAACAGCCGTCCAGGACGATGGAGCTTATCGACGGTGCATCGGAGAGACGCACCGATGGCACTTCCCCATGCTGTGATACGAAATCTCAGCTCACTGTCAACGGCGGGAGATTTCGTCATCAGGCAAATAAAGGGGTGAATGTTCTTTTCGTTGACGGACATGCGGAAGCCTTGTCTCATACAAAGATTCCTATCAATGTTCTTGTAGATGACGGGACACCTTTCTGGGGAAATAAGAAGTAAATATTTCCCTTTTTTTTGAGAAGAAATGCCGGAGGCTCCAGCCGCCGGTTCTTCTTCTCCGGTGCAGAGGCTTGAGGATGTTTTTTTTAAATTCAACAGTATTTTATTTATAATGTAATCTAGTCCAAAAGACAAGGGAAAGTTTTTTTACTATGAGTTTTATCAACTGGTGCGTCATGCTGATTCCTGTGATCGGAATCCTCGGGCTTGCCGTATATTCGCGGAAATATGTGCGGGGCGTGGCGGATTATCTGGCGGCGGGACGCGTCGCAGGGCGTTATGTGATCTCCGTCGGGGATTTGTCCACAATGCTGGGCGTGATTACGATCATCGCTCTGGTGGAACAGCAGTATCAGTGCGGTTTCGCGCTGAATTTCTGGAACCACATCATTATGCCGATCTCAATCGTGACCTCATTGACCGGTTACTGTCTTTACCGTTTCCGCGAAACGAAAGCGATGTCGATGGGGCAGTTCCTTGAGATGCGCTACAACCGTCCGTTCCGCATCTTTGCCGCGTCTCTCCGGACGATTGCCGAAATGCTGACGAACGCGATCGGGCCCGCCGTTGCCGCGCGTTTCTTCATCTACTTCCTCGGACTGCCTCACGCTGTCACGGTCTTCGGCGTGGCGATTCCCTCTTTTGTCCTGATTCTGATTCTCTGCCTGATTCTCGCCATGGTCGTGATCTGGCCCGCGGGACGGGTTTCCCTGATTGTGACCGACTGTTTTCAGGGGCTCATCAGCTATCCGATTTTCGTGATTTTCGTTTTCTTCATTCTCGGCGAATTTTCGTGGTCCGCCCAGATCGCCCCCGTCATGGCGAACCGTGTCGCCGGAGAAAGTTTCCTTGATCCCTATGACATCAATCAACTCCGCGACTTCAATCTGTTTGCATTGGTGGTGACTGTCACGAATAACATCCTGAACCGCGCAAGCTGGATCGGCAACGACACCAGCGGTTGCGGAAAAAGCCCGCACGAACAGAAAATGGCGGGCATCATCGGTTCATGGCGGAACGGTTTCGGCTTCCTGATGTGCATGATCATCGCCATCGGCATGATTACTCTGATGGCGCACAGGGATTTTGCTCCGCAGGCGAAAAAGATTCGCAATGAGCTCTCCGCCAAAGTCGCCGCGGAGACCGTGGAGGATTCCGCGGTGCGCCGGCAGGTCGTCACGGCTCTTGCGGCACAGCCGGAGATCGTGTTTCAGGAGGGCGAGAAGTTCTCCCGCGTGCACAATCCCGACACGGAGTATCTGGGCAAAGCCGCGGATATCATCACGAAGCAGGAGAACGGCAATGCGACTTACCAGGGATTCCGCACGCTTTATTATCAGATGATGATGCCGGTCGTTCTCCGCAACATTCTGCCGGGATTCATGATCGGGCTGATTGCTCTGCTGATGATCATGCTGATGCTGTCCACGGACGATTCGCGTATCTTCAACGCATCGTCCACGATCGTGCAGGATATCATCATGCCGCTGAAAAAGGAGCCGCTGACTCCGAAACAGCATTTGTGGTATCTGCGATTCCTGTCGCTGGGCGTGGCGGTATTCTTCCTCTGCGGCTCGATCTTCCTTGCGCAGATGGACTATATCAATATGTTTCTCACGATCATGACAAGCATCTGGTGCGGCGGTGCGGGCCCCGTGATGATCGGCGGTCTTTACAGCCGTTTCGGGACGACGGCGGGCGCGTTCGCTTCGCTGATCGGCGGCGCCGTGGTTTCGGTCGGCGGCATCGCGATGCAGCAGAACTGGGCGGAACGCATCTATCCGTGGCTGGCGCGTCTCGGTTACTGCGATTCGATCGACTATATGCTTCAGACGATTTCCGCGCCGTTCTCCCCGTATATCGTATGGAAGATGGATGCCCTCAAGTTCCCGATCAATTCCATGGAGATATTCTTCATCGCGATGATTACGGGAATCCTCTGTTATGTGGTCGTGTCGCTGATCACTTTCAAGAAGCCCTACAATCTGGATCAGATGCTTCACCGCGGCATTTACAGCATCGACGGCGAGAAGCGCATCAAGTCCCCGTGGACCTGGCGGAATGTGTTCAGCAAGCTGATCAACATCACGCCGGAATACACCCGCGGCGACAAGATCATCGCATGGTCGGTGTTCTTCTACAGCTTCGTCTACCAACTGCTGTTCATGTTTGTGATCGTGGTGGTCTGGAACGCCATTTCCCCGTGGCCGAAAGAGTGGTGGAGCACTTACTTCTACTTCGGCAGTATCATCGTCGCCTGCGTTATCGGCATCATCTCGACCGTGTGGATGGTGATCGGCGGATGCATCGACCTGCGCCGTCTCTTTCTCGACCTTGCCGCACGGGTTGACAATCCTCTGGACGACGGGCGTGTCGAAGGAAATATCTCCCTGATGGACCGTCAGAAGATCGAGGAGATCAAGGAAAAGGGCGGACATTGATTTCATCCGGGTCGGCAGGAACGGAAATGCGGCACTCTCTCCCCCCAAAAACGCATTTCCGGACTGACGATCCGGTTTTTTTCTTTTATTTCACGATCCACCTGTTGATTGGCTTGAGCGTCTCCTCCCAGTTCAGAAGCAGGACGCTGCCGTCAAGGATGGCATAGTTGTTTTTGTAGTCGTGATAACCGATTTTGGCATCATCGTTTTCCAAAGTTCCGTTTTGTCGGCTGTATTCATAAGTATAGCCGCGATTCCAGCACTTCGTTGAAGCTCCGTAGCGCAGGGCATTTCCGGCAGAGTGATCTTCTGCGAAAAGAATGACGGAGCTTTTGTTTTTGACATCATCCAGCCTGCGGCCGCCTCTCTGTCTGTCAACATTGACATCAGCATTGTCAATGTCAATGAGAGCCGCATTGGCGCAATAGCTGATTTTGGCGATATGCGCGTTTGACGGGAGCCATTTTGCCGGAACCGTCTTGTCTGCCGGGCAGAGATAAAGCGGAAAATCATTCGGGCGCCATCCCGGTTTCAGGTTTTTGTATCCGAGATAAGGGGCGAGGCGCATCTGCCAGTTGACTCCGACTTTGTTGTTGGTCCCCGGCAATGTATTGCCATTGTCCGCCGCATACTGTCCCGCCGCGTGAACCAGTCGTCTCATGTTGTCTGCGCAAATGGACACGGCATCTTTTTTCATTACGCTGGAGGCAGCTCCTGCGAGAGTGCATGAAACAATAGCACCGGTAAAGAGAATCAGTACGAGTTCCTGAAATGTGAATGTTTTTTTCATTTGAGAAATTCCTTTTCATTGAGATGGTTCTTTCAAACACTAATTCCTATTTTTTAGTGTTTGAGTTCAGTTTTATCTTCTCTCGAACTGGAGAATCTGAAAACTCAGTTCTTCCCTTATTGCGTTTTAACTTGAACGTTTTTACAGTTGACACTGTCTTGTCCATTTACTTTAGGATAGAGCAGGGTTATCCATAGCATCTGCTTTGGCGAGAATGGGACCTTCAACTCGTCGGAGCCGGAGCGGACACTGTGGATGGCTCAATGTCCGGATGAATATGCCTCTGAATGCTCATTTTAACTTGCTTTGCCTTTTTTGCCGTTGTATTTTTCAATTTAACTTGAACTGCCTCGTCATATTTCTTTCATATTGAGTTTGACACTATTGGATTAGGAATTCATGAGGAGATAAGGCTCTGCCGTAAATTCTGACATTTCTCATGTCTCCTTTATAGAAGAGGTCAGGCCGATTCAGGTTTTTACATGTTGCACCCAAGACCATTGCATTAAAGAATTCATGGCGTTTGCTTGGAGCAATTTTCATCTTTCCTGCTACTTTACCATTAATATATGCAATCAGTGTATTGCAGTCGTATACGACTGCAATATCTTTACTTTGGCCTTTTACCTCCCTGCTATCTAGTTTTTCAAAAAAAATTGCGA
>ERZ1034917.462-NODE-462-length-36807-cov-14.760013_pt1 | contig 36807 bp, 42 predicted proteins | sample MGYA00520605_ERZ1034917 | MGnify/ENA primary metagenome ERZ1034917 (study PRJEB33766, sample SAMN09781784) | gut metagenome | biome: gut microbiome | host: Homo sapiens | place: Madagascar | study: EMG produced TPA metagenomics assembly of the PRJNA485056 data... | reverse complement strand
CGGGACTGGCCGTGACGGCCACCACGGCCCGCGTGGTGCTGCACACCCCTGTGCCCTTGCGGGCGAAGCCCACCGTCAGCATGGCGGGACTGGGCGTCTGGTGCGGCGGGCAGCACACGGCGGTGACGGCGGCGGAGGTGCTGTGGGGCACGGCGGGGAACTGCGTGGCCTTGCAGCTGACCTGCGAGAGCGGGGCGTTCACGCCGCAGGCCCCCTGTATGCTGGAGTTCCTGACTGCCGACGGCTGGCTGGACCTGTCGGCGGAGCTGTAAGGAGGAAGACATGACAGAAGCGATCATTGTGGCGGTGGTCACGGGCCTGTTCAGCTTTTTCGGCATTGTCGTGAGCAACCGCAAAACACAGGCTGTGACGGAAACCAAAATCGAGGAACTGACCCGCGAGGTGCGGGAGCACAACAATTTTGCAAGGCGTATGCCGGTGGTGGAGGAGCAGATCAAGGTCATCAACCACCGTATTACGGATCTGGAAAACGGACAGGCTCACTGAGCCGGAAAGGACAAGAACATGAAACTGAACAACAAAGTCTATGACGTGATGAAGTGGATCGTGATGATCGTGCTGCCCGCCATCAGTGCCCTGTATGTGGGGCTGGGCAGCATCTGGGGCTGGCCGTACATCGAGCAGGTGGCCGGCAGCATCTCCTGCGTCACGGTGTTCCTTGGCGCGCTGCTGGGTATCAGCACGGCCCAGTACAACAAGGGCGTGAAAGGCAATGGCTAAGCGGGCGGAGCAGCTTGCGGGAACGGAGGGCGAGGACCATGACACTCATTGAGGACTACATCACCCGCAATCCCTACTACAAGGCCAATCTGAGCCCCGCGGACAGCCGGTACACCACGTTTCAGCGGCGAGGGCCGCTGGGACTGGTGCTGCACTCGGTGGGCTGCGCGCAGCCCAGCGCAGCGGTGTTTGTGCGGCTCTACAACAAGGAGCGCCAGCAGGTGGCCGTCCATGCGTTTATCGACGCCAACGACGGCACGGTGCATCAGACGGCGCCGTGGAACTTCCGGCTGCCCCATGTGGGCGGCAGCGCCAACAACACCCATTGCGGCATTGAGATGTGCGAGAGCAGCCACATCACCTATACCGGCGGCGACAGATTCCGTGTGCGTAACCGCGCGGCGGCGGTGAAGCACTGCGAGACCGCCTACAAGGCCGCTGTGGAGCTGTTCGCCCACCTCTGCGACGTGTACGCGCTGGATCCCATGCAGAAGGGCGTCATCATTTCCCACAACGAGGCGCGTCTCAGCGGCGTCGGCGCAGGCCACACCGATCCGGAGCACTACTGGAAGGGGCTGGGCGTGGCCTATACGATGGACGGCTTCCGCCGCGATGTGGCGGCGGCCATGCAGGGCGGCGCCAGCGTGACGCCGGTGGAGAAGGAGGAAAAGACGTTGGACATGAAGGTACGGATGCTCTCCAGAGGCATGAAGGGCGCGGATGTGAAGACCTTGCAGGCGGCGCTCATCGCCTACGGCTTCTCCTGCGGCAGCGCCGGAGCGGACGGCGACTTCGGCACAGGGACCGAGTCTGCCCTGAAGCAGTTCCAGGCAAAGTACAACCTCGGGGCTGACGGCATCGCGGGCAACGGGACGTGGGGCAAGCTGCTGGGGGTATAACAACGCAGGGGCGCCCACGCAGTGTGCGGGGACGCCCCTCTACAACAAACAGGAGGTACAGATATGCCTGACATCATCAAGGGAACAAAGAGAAAGACGCCGCTTTCCGGCGGCGGGGCCTATATCGACGGCGGCAGCCGCACGACGGTACAGCAGCCGGCAAAAACCTTACCATCGCTGGCCGACAGCATCATCCAGCCGACGCAGAAGGACCGGATCGGACGCCTTCAGGGCGTGCGGTCGGCGGGGACGTCGGCGGGCGCGTCCTCTGCCTCCGCTGTACAGGAGGAAATCAAGCGCCGCGTCAATGCGGCGGCGAATGCGCGAAGCAGCACCGGAAGTACCGGCAGCACCGGATACGGTGCGGTGCCCTCCACGGTCGGCTCCACTGTCACAGCCACGGAGGAGCCGCAGAGCAGCTATGACGCTTCCCCTGACGGCGCCATGAGCTATGAGGAGTATTACCGGCGGACGGGCGGCGACAGCTATGAGGACGCGGTACAGAAAGCCATTGCGGCCCGCGTCCGGCAGGCGGCGGACGGCTACCGGCGGCAGCAGGAGCAGGCGGCCACAGACTATGAGGACGCGGCGCGGCAGGCCTATATCAACAGCCGGATTGGCCAGCGAAATCTGGATCAGCAGCTGGCCGCCAGCGGCATCTATGGCGGCATGGCGGACAGCCAGCGCATCGCCATGGAGGCAGACTATCAGAACGAGCTGTCGGAGTTGGAGCGACAGTATCTGGAGACGCTGCAGGATCTGGAGCAGGCCATCACCGACGCGCAGCTGGCCGGAGACCAGCAGGCGGCGGAACAGATGGCAAGCTACCGCTCCACGGTGCAGGGCCAGTATGCCAGCTATCTCATGGAGAAGGAGCAGGAGGCGGCGGACGCGGCGGCGATGCGGCAGAAGTACAGCACGCAGCAGGCTTATGGCGGCGGTTCCGGCGGCTATGACAACGGCAGTCTGACACCGGCACAGGTGGCGGCGATGCAGAATGCGCTGGGCGTTACGGCGGATGGACAGTGGGGAAGCCAGTCCAGCGCCGCAGCCGGCGGCCTGACAGCCGACGAGGCGTGGCAGGCCTATCAGGAGGCCATGCAGGGCGGCAGTCAGAGCGAATACAGCTACGGCGGCGCCGGAGTCAACAGAACAAGCCGGATGTGACCGGTCTGGAGGTACACATGAAATTTCTGGATGACTGGAACAAAAAGAACACACAGACGCAGAAAAGGGCAGGGATGCAGAGCGCATCCCTGCCTGCTGTGCAGAAAAGCACGGTGAACGCGCCGCTGACGCTGACGAAGAACGGCGTGTTCATGGCGGACGGCAAGGGCGGCGGGAAGCTCATCACGCCGTCCCTGGGGACCAAGGCGGCTGCTGCGCCCATCGTAAAGCCCAAAGCGGCACAGAGCGCCGGAAGGCAGCTGGTCAACAGCGGCACGATGCTCTCGGACACCGGCAGCAACAAGCGGCAGGCGTCGCCGGTCACGCCGCAGAGGAGCAAGGCGCAGCAGACCGTGGACAACCTGCCCAATATCAAGGCGTTCGGCGCGGGGAACTATGCCGCCGCAGGAAAGACCATGCAGCGGGCCGCCAAGGCCGTCAAGGCCGGTGCGCTCAGCACGGCGGGCAGCTTCACGGAGCTGGCGGCACAGGCCACGCCGGTGACAGGCGAGCAGCATCTGGGCCAGTTCTCCGGCTTCGGTGATCTGGGCCGCGCGGTGCGCGAAAGCAGGGAGAAGGGCGGCAGCATTGAGGAGATCACGCAGCGGCTGGAGCAGGAGCGCCGCGACCGCCGCGAAAAGCAGCGGCAGGCTACCTTCGACACCGCCACACGCCTCTTTGAAAAGAGCGCACAGGCGCAGGAGCAGGCCAAGGAGGGGGCCGGTACAGTGGGCCGGTTCCTGGTGGATATGGGCGTCACCGGCACGCAGATGGCGGGTGACGCCCTGATGAATCTGGCGCTGCCGGGGAGCGGCCTTGCCATGATGGGGATGCGCTCCTACGGTCAGGCGGCCAACGAGGCACGGCAGCAGGGGAAATCCGAGGTGCAGCAGTTTGTGGCGGGCCTGAAATCGGCGGGCATTGAAACCTTTACGGAAAAGATGTTCGGCGCGTTCTCCAAGATCTACGGCAAGGCCGGTGCGGATGAGCTGGTGGAGAAGCTGGTGAACAGGATGACCCAGAACAAGACCGGACAGGCGGTGCTGACATGGCTCATCGACGGCGTGGGCGAGGGCGTGGAGGAGGTCACCTCCGATGTGCTGAATCCGCTGGCGGACCGTGTGCTGAAGCTGGATGACGGCAGCGGGCCGCTGTTCTCCACGGACGACGTGGCCGAGATGGGCTACGACTTCCTGCTGGGCGCCGCCATGGGCATCGCAGGCGGCACAGGCCAGCTGTACGGCGGCGTGAAGCAGGGCAGGGCACAGACGGCGGAGAACGCCTATTACAGCGACCTGCAGAAGAACGGCCTGTTCAGCAGCACCGGCACGGAAAAGGCCCAGCAGGCCCGCGATGCCATGGGGCGGGCCATGCCGAGGGAGTACCTGCAGGTGCCGCGGCTGGTGGACGCCAACGGGCTGACATACGAAGAGCGACAGGCGGCACAGCAGGGCGGCGTGCGGAATGTGGCGGTAAATGAAAACGGCCTTGCTTCCCTCACCGAGCAGGAGAGGATCAACCTCTCCAGCGGCGCGAAAAACAAGGTCGTGACCACATTTCAGGACGCTGTTCAGTTTGTGCGGAATGCGCTGAAGAACAAGGGGAACGTCGACCGCGCATATCTGGGCAAGGTGCCGGAGAGCGCGGCCCAGCTGGTCATGCAGGAGACGGGCATCAATATCGACGGCATGGGCGTTATGATGAATGGTGTGGACGTTCGGCACATCATCAAAGAGCACGGCGACCCAATCATGGAACCGGCGCGAGGGCAGGTGACGGTGACGGTGGAAGCGATCGCCCGCATTCCGGAGGTCATCGCGCAGCCCGACACGGTGTATCTGTCCGACACAAACGACGCAAAGGGCCGCAGGGCCATTGTGTTCGAGAAACGATTCGGGGACACCTACATTACGGTGCAGGGCGTTTCCAACGGAAAGAACCTGCTGCAAACGGACACGCTGTACATACAAAAAGGAAAGGCCCGCACGCCGCGGTACTCGATGATCGGCACTCAAGAGAGCGCCGCCCCCGAGATTAACGTCCGAAACGTCCCGTCGCAAGGCCTTTCCTTTGTTGACACCACTGTACCACAGGGCGCAGTGGATGTCAATACACAGGATATGCAGGGCGGCGTGCGGTATGCACAGATGCCCAGGCTGGTGGATGCCAACGGGATGGATGCCCAGCAGCGCACCGCGTGGCGCGGCGCACTGGCCCAGATGCCGGCGGAAAGGCGGACGCAGTTTGAGACGGCGGCCCGCATCGCAAAGCGCTTCGGCGCGACGGTGCAGGCCCAGACGCTGCCGACGGGGGTGCAGGGGTCCTATCAGAACGGCGTGATCTCACTCAACACGGCCGCGACGGACCCCGTCCGGCAGGTGCTGGTCCACGAGCTGACACACCACATGGAGACCAGCGGCCTTTACAGCCGGTTCTCCGACGCGGCGCTGCAATTCGTGGCAGAGGACATGGGCGCGGATGTGGCGGATCTGCGCCGCGCGGTGATGGCCGACTATGCCGCCAGCGGCGTGACACTGGACGAAGACGGGGCCACACGGGAGATCGTGGCCAAGTTTGCGGAGGAGAAGCTGTTCACCGATGAGGCCACCGTCCGGCGGCTGCTGGCGCAGGACCGCAGCCTGTTCCAGCGCATTTACGACTGGCTGCGCGACACGGTGGCAAAGCTGAAGGGCACACAGGAGCAGCGGCGGCTCATCGACGCGCAGAATCTCTATGAAAAGGCCCTGCGTCAGGCGGAGGCCGGAACACAGGGCAGAGGGACGCAGTATGACATCAGGGAACTTGGCGATGGGCGGAAATATGTACAGGCCGACCGACAGGTGATATTCGGCAATGATCCGGAAAGCTGGAGCGTACAGCTGGAGGATTATATCAACGGAAAGATCCGTCGGGGGCAGTATGTGCAGCTTATCGCGGAGGACGGCGACATTCTCACGCTGACGAAAGACTCGGCGGGAAAGTTGGCGGATAACCACACCGGCGATGGCCGCACCATGAGCGAGAACGCCTTCGAGAGGAAGGTCAACGCAGCGTCCCATATCGACGAGCTGGCGCAGATCTCCGTGCGCGGGAAAGAAAATACGCCGGACTACAATGCCAGACACGGCGCCATGGCGGCGGACGGCTGGAATTACAGGACGGCGTATTTCAGAGACTTCAACGGCAGGTATTATAAGGTAACGATTTCCACGGCACTGAATCCGGAGGGGAGAATCATCTATAACGTTGGACACATGAAAGAAGAAGCATTCCCCAAAATTAAGGGCTCTTATGCCGAGAACGGCAATGGCCCGCGGGGGAACGCTTCCGGTAGCAGTATACCCACATCCGGCGGAAATGTCAACACGGAAAAATTCTCCACCGGCCGAAGCATCGAGGAGATGGCGGGGGCGGACAGCGAGGGCTATATGGAGCAGCTGGCGCGGGATGAGAACATCATCGGAGACGACCCGTATACTGTGGCAGACGCCGTGTATGACGCACAGCTCCGGCGGCTGGAGACGCAGGAAGCCCCTCCGGAACGGACGGTGGAACAGGCGGCACAGGCAGACCTGAATGACCTGATGCGCCTGTACGGAGATCAGGCGGACCCCATCGGGACCCGCGAGGACCGTATCCGCGCTTCCGAGGGAATGGTGACGAATCAGACGATTCCGGAGAAAAAGCGAGCAGGGGAGAAGGCGCGGGAGGCGTGGAGCTACCTTTATCGCAAGATGGTAGATGCCGGACACAGCGTCAGCAAAGTATCGGAGGCGGTCAACGACCCGTATCTCTATCAGTTCTACAATCAGGCTCGTGCATCGGCCTCTGCCGGTGTCAGCATGATCGCCGATGCACAGACGGACGTGAACGCCCAGCAGGTCGGCAAGAGCCTGAACGACATCTTCTCTCCGATCCGCCAGAAGGGCGAGGATTACTACCATGCATTCCAGATGTATCTCTTTGACCTGCATAACATCGACCGCATGAGCCTGTCTCAGAACAAGGAGCGGGCGGTGCTGGAGGCAAGAGCGGCGCTGCGGGACTTTGATCTGGAGAATCCGGACATCCGAACGGACACGGAAGCGCAGCTCCGGCGGCTGGCGGAGGGCCCTGATCCCGACATTGCGGCGCTGGCGCAGGAAAGAATGCGGCTCCTGCGCGCGGTAGACCGTGCGGACAGTATCAAGGATAAGCCGGTCTTCGGGGTGGATGTCACGGCGGATGTGAGCCGCGAACGCGCCCGCCGCGCCCTGCAGGCGCATCCGGAGTTCGCGCAGTACCGGCAGCAGGTGCGGACCTACATCGACAATCTGATGCAGTACCGCGTGGACAGCGGCCTCATGACGCAGGAGAGCGCGGACTATTTGAAGCAGTTCTATCCCAATTATGTACCGACGATCCGCGTCACAGAGGGAAGCGCCGGTGCGGGGCGTGACCGGAATGCCGTCCGCATCGGGAAGACCGTTGGACGCGCACAGGGCGGCACGGAGAATCTGGTGCCGCTGCACGAGGCGCTGGGCAGGCAGACCATGAAGGTGGTACGCGAGGGCAGCAAGAACCGTTTCGGCCAGCGTATGCTGGAGGACTATGTAGATGCGGGGGATTCGGCAGCTGTGCGCCGCTACATCAAGGACGCGCAGGAGTTCGACGGCGGCGAGTTCGACCCCGACATGCTGGATGATGTAAGCAGCCAACCGCTGAGCAAGGAGAAGACCTTCACCGTGTTCCGCGACGGGAAGCTGTGGGAATTGACCGTGGACGATACGCTGTTCGATGCGCTGAAGACACTGTCACCGGATGCGGTGGAGAGCAACACCGTTACGAAGATCATCCGCGCCAGCAATAACCTGTTCAAGTCCCTTGTGACCGGCTACAATCCTACGTTCCTCGTGCGGAACACGGTACGGGACCTGCAGACGGCGGGTCTGTATACCAGAGACGGCGCGGCGTTCCTGAAAAATTATCCCAAGGCGCTGGCGCAGATCAAAAACAACGGCGAATACTGGCAGATGTACAAGGCGCTGGGCGGTTCCTACTCCTCGGTGTTTGATTATGCCACCGGTACGGTGAAGGAGCCGACCACCAAGGCGGGGAAGCTCATGGCGCGGCTGGAAGCACTGAACATGGCAACGGAGCAGGCGCCCCGTCTGGCGGAGTTTATGGGCGTGCTGGAGAAGGGCGGCGTCAACTCGGAAACACTGGCGGATGCCCTGTATGCCGCTGCTGATGTGACGGTAAACTTCGGGCGAGCCGGTACGCTGGGCAAGGTGCTGAATGCCAACTATGTGCCGTTCCTGAATCCTGGCATTCAGGGATTCGACAAGCTGATCCGGCGGGTGACGGAGACGAAGGGCGGCCGCGAATGGGCGAAGCTCATCGGACGCGCCGCCATGCTGGGCATCGCGCCGACGCTCATCAACTCCCTGCTGTACCATGACGACGAGGAGTGGGAGGACCTGCGGGACAGCGACAAGGACACCAACTATATGTTCAAGCTGAAGGACGGCATCTGGCTGAAGATCCCCAAGGGCCGCGAGTTGTCGCTGCTGGGCATCACGGCGGATCGCGTGTCGGACGCCGTACAGGGGCAGGACGTAGACCTCATCGCCACGCTGAACACCATGGGCAATCAGGTAGCTCCTGCCAATCCGCTGACCAGCAACATCGCTTCGGCGCTGGTAGACTCGCAGCTGCTGGACGCGGACAGTCCTGGCCGGACGTGGTACGGCGGAGACATTGAGAACCAGCGGCTGCAGGGATACGCCCCCGGGCAGCGGTACGACAGCAGCACGGATGTGTTTTCCAAGGCTGTGGGCGGTGCGCTGGGTATCTCGCCGAAGAAACTCAACTATGTGCTGGACCAGTACACCGGCGTGGTGGGGGACTTCCTGCTGCCGCTCCTGACACCGCAGGCGGAGCGGGGAATGTTCGCAAAGGCCTTCACCACGGACGTCGTGACAAGCAACCATGTGAGCGGAGATTTTTTCGATGAGGCGAATGAACTGACCTATGCAAAGAACGGCGGCGACGAGACCGCCGCGGTGGTCAGCCGCTTCTGGAGTAAGCAGCAGTCCGCCTGTTCCGACCTCTGGAAGGAGATCCGAGAGGTAGAGTCCTCCGATCTGTCTGACAAAGAAAAACGGCAGAAGACACGGGAACTGAAAGCCATTGTGACCGGCATCCAGAAAAACGCCATCGCCGTGGAGGAGACATACCGAGCCGCCGCGGAAAAGTATCTGAATCAGGGCATGGACACGGACGATGCATACCGCGAGGCCAACAGGGAGTGCTTCGGCGCAGAATACGCCATCCAGACGTACAACAAGGATGTATATGAACGGGCCAAGTCGGCAGAGGAGAACGGTGTCAGCTACGACGACTTCTATACCTACTACTTCGGCACGAAGGGCGTCAAGGCCACGGCGGAAAAGAGCGCGGCTACGCAGAAGTTTGAGTTCCTGCAGAACTCCGGTATGGACCTGACCGCGCAGGCGGAGATCTATTTCGCAGACATGGCCAGCGACAAGACGCTGGAGCAGCAGGCCGAGCTGGAGACGAGCGCCAGCATTACACCGGAACAGTTCTACCAGTACAAGGTGGCCAGCAGCGGCCTGACGAAAAAGGCGGAGAAGCTGAACGCCATCAATGCGCTGGACCTGACCGACGCCCAGAAGGATGCGCTCTACTACGCGGAGGGATGGGCACGGAGTACCATCGGGCAGGCGTCGTGGCGCAGCGGGTATTCCGGCGGATACACAGGCTCCGGCGGGACGGAAGGCAATCCCTTCCTGCGGCGCAGGACCTCCAATCCGTTCCTGAAGGCGTCCGGCTCCGTGAATGCAGCCGCATCCGAGAATCCTTTTGTGCGCGCGATGCAGCAGCACGAGGCAGCACAGACAGAGCAGGACGCACAGAGCAATCCGTTCGTGAGAGCTATGCAGCGGAGGGGGACGGCGCAGACCGCGCAGACGGAGAATCCGTTTGTCAGAGCCATGGAGCAGAAGACGGTGCGGGCGAATCCATTCCTGCGGGGGCGCGAGGGGTAAATAAAAGGATGAGGGGCCGAGAGGCTCCTCATCCTTTGTGCGTGGTGCCATGCCAGCGGTAAGCGCGGCGAAATCCGGCGGCTTCTGCTTCGGCAACAGTGAAAGCGTAAAACTCACCTTCACTGTCGATGATAGCTGTGTCATACTGTTGATCGACGGGAAGATGGTATATTTTGCTGCCGTCACGGCTGATATTGCACTTGATGCGAGGATATTCATGAAAGGGGATGCCAGAGAAAACCTGAATGCCCAGATAGTCGGCGCAGCGCTGAGCGACCTCTGATAGTCTGGTGGACGTGACCAGCACGCCGGAGACGGTTTGATTTGGGTGCTGATACTGATATTCGAACACGCTGCCCGCCAACTGAAAGACATGGTTTTCGTGAACGATTTTCTCGGAGGCCCAGCGCTTGCACTGGACAAGAATTACATCATCCTTGTGGCGCAGAATAAGGTCACGGCCCATATCCTCAAGTTTGGCCCGCGCACCGTTATAGGTGACACTATACCCGTGTTGTTCACACAAATAGCCTATGTAACGCTCGTATTCAATGCCAATTTCCCAATTTGTCTTACGGCGTGCAATGTAGCGGTCGAGGATGAGCTGATAGCGCTCCGTGTCGGAAAGATTGGCCCGTTCTTCTGGCGAAAGATACTGGTTCACGATGACGGCATCTTCCTCCGGCGACGCATCGGAGTTGTCCTGAACATAGGAGAACGCCTCCGTTGGCGGCAATTCCTTGTAATCCAGCAACCAAGGGAATAAAGATTCATAGAAATGCACTTGGTACTCAGCACGTTTGGCGGCGATACGGGATTGGCGTAATTCACCGCGGATAATGCTGCTGATCTCAGCGGCCTTTTGTGTGGCGGGGCGACTTTTGTTTTTCAGATAGTCAACCCATTGTTCATCTGCAGCTTCGTATGCATCGGCGCGGAGTTTGGCAAGCCACGGGTAGGTCTGATCTTGAGTATGTTCCAACCGGTGAAGATACTCTCGCCGCTTAGAAAGCGCAGCATCTTCTCTGGCCAATGTAGCTTGGAGTTCATTCTTTTCTGTCAGAAGATGTGAAATTTCAACCCGCTTCGCGTCCGTGTCATAATTAAGAAGAAGCCCAAGAGATATGCCGAGACGGATCATGTGTTTGCAGGGCCGCTTCCGAAATTTAAAATCTTCGCAGGCACAGCTGTGCAGGGAGGTGTGATATGTTCTTCCGCTGCCAGAACTGATACTGGCGGAGAAATCAAACGGAGGGAATATCCACATATCCGAGGTGATAGCATTTGCAAGCTGTTTATCATCCTCGGAAAGAGAGGCGAAGGCCGGAAAAGAACGCAGGTCATCAAGAAGAGATTTACGCAAATTAGAGCGAATGCGGACAAGGCTCCTCTGCATATCTGCTTCCTGCTGGGCAAGGCGCTTTTCGTTTAAGGCCTGTTGGTCACGCAGGCGGGTGACGAGAGCCTCCTCCTGTTTCTGCGCGTTCGCTTGCATTGATGACCTGCGAGCCTCGAAAGCATCCTGCGCGGTCCGAAGATTCTCACGTTCCTTGCGTAGCTTTTTGAATCCAGAAAGCTCGTTAAAGACGCGAGACGCAGCGCAGATGAGAAAAAACACAATAACACAGGATTCTACAAAGTGGTCGGAAAAGAATCTGGCAAGACTCTGATATGACATAAAGAACCCTCCACCTATCAAAAACATAAGTCCACAATAGACGCTATGCGAGAAATTGTCAATTAAAATGGCAAAACACCCCCGTAGTGGGTGCTTTCCCTTGCTTGTGGAAATCATAGTTAAACGGGATAAGGCGGACCTTATCCCGCTTGACTACGATAGAGGGTAAAAAAAGAGGTCAATCCAGCAGGAGACGGTAGTGGATGGTCAGTTGGTTTTGCGCCTTGTCCCAGTCAATGTGATCGATGATGGAGCGGGCGGCGGCGCTGCGCTGTTCCAGCGTAGCGTTTTCGTTGGTGATGGTGGCCACCGCAAGCCGAATGGCATTCCGCATGACCTTCGGATCGCCGCGGCGCCGGTTTTCCGTTTCTGCGTCGCGGATCGCTTCGTCGATGCGCTGAAGCTGGGCCTGCGTCTCCTCCTTGGCTTGCCGATACTCCTCCATCGTGTCGATGCCAGAGAGAAAGGCTTCCCGCAAGCGCTCCAGACGGCGCTCGGTGGCGGCGCGCTGGGCCCGAAGTGTCAGCACAGGATCACCGTCCTTTTCGGTGACGCGCAGGACCTCATAGTGCAGATCCTCGGAGGTAGAGGCGTCCGCCTGCAGACGGCGGAGGATGGACTCTTTCAAAAGATCGCCGTTGATATGCTGAGAGGTGTGGCAGCGGCCGCGGACATAGTTGTTGCACTTCCACCAATGGGGCTTGGCGAAGATCATCGTACCGCCGCAGGAAGCACAGCGAACAAGACCGCTGATCCAGTCCTTGTTGCTGCCCAGCGGGCGGCCATGATAGGGCATGGCGGCCTTGGACTGGGCGATGCGGCGTTGAGACTGCTGAAATAGCTCTTCGCTGACCAGCGGCTCGTGCTTCCCGTCCACCAGAATGATATTTGGATCATCGAAGTTCCGACGGGAGCGGCCCGCGGGATTCCAGCGGAGCTTGCCGATATAAACGGGATTACGGAGGATATACTCCACGGTACGGTTTTCAAAGGGGCTTCCGCGATGGGTACGGACGCCGACGGAGTTCAGCCAGCGGGCCAGTGAATAACAGCCCTCGCCCTCGTTGTAGCGGCGGAACATTTCACGGACATAGGCAGCCTCCTCCGGCACCGGCGTCAGCACATTATCAATGACAGTGTAGCCGAAGGCAGGCGTGGACTGGAGCTCACCGCGCCGGTGCTTCTCCTCCATACCGCGCTTGACATCCTCGGCCAGATTGATGGAGTAATATTCGTCCATGGCCTCGATCATGGATTCCATGATGACGCCCATCTTGCCATCCTCGATAGGCTCTTTGATCGAAATGACATCGATCTTCAGCTGTTTGCGGAGGATGCTCTTATAGTACACGGCATCGTCGCGGTTGCGGGCGAAGCGGGAGAACTTCCAGAGCAGGATAGCATCAAAGGGCTTCGGCTTCGTCTTGGCGGTGGCGATGAGCCGGCGGAACTCGTCACGGCCTGTGACCTTCCGGCCGGTCTTGGCCTCGTCCACAAAGACAAATTCATCCGGCACCAGATAGCCGTTGGCGGCGGCCCACTTGCGGATCTCCACCAGCTGGGACGCAGGGGACAGCTCCACCTGATCGTCGGTGGAAACGCGGATGTAGGCCGCTGCGGTTTTGAAGTCAGTCATGGAAAGTCACCTCCTGACAATTACCAGAACTTACTGGAAGACTTTTGAGCGTTATGTACCTACAATTTTTGTGGAGGTGTTACGCATGGATTATAAAGAGTATCAATATTCCCGAAATGCGGCATGGCAGTTACTTATCGACTGCTGCGTGACAGAGTTGCCAGTCAAGGTTTCCGATATCTGCCGGATGATCGGTGTGGCGGTGCGGGTGGGGCCGTCGCCGTTCGGCGGCGACGGGTGCTGCCTGATGGTGGGCGGCAGACCAGTGATTTTGGTTTCAGAGGGAGCCATACCGACTCGTCAGCGGTTCACAGCTGCCCATGAATTAGGCCATCTGATGCTGGGTCATGTGGGACGCAGTGGACTTGTAAACCGTGAGCCGTCACCGCAGGATGATCCCATCGAACAGGCGGCGAATGTGTTCGCGTCCCGCCTGCTGGCGCCTGCCTGTGTCCTGTGGGGATGCGGCGCGGAATCAGCGGAGGAGATCGCGGATCTGTGTGACATCAGTGAGCAGGCTGCCGCCTTGCGATGGCAGCGGATGCGGGAATTGTACCGGCGGGGCAAGTTTTTGAATCATCCGCTGGAACGGCAGGTATACGCACAGTTCAGGGAATACATAGAAAGACACCGGATCAGAGATCCGTTTTCTCCGGCAGACAATCAATAAATCTTTGCAGGGCGGCGAGGTCTTCGTCGCTCAGTTTTTTTTCGACAAAGCTGCCATTACGGCCGCGGGCGATGACCACATTGGCCGCATGAGCAGGAGGAGGCGTCATACTGGAGATGCCCTGGGGAGTAGGGTCGTCGGTGATGCCAAGGAGCCAATCGGGGCTTACACGAAGCGCTTGGGATATAGAATACAAGACAGGGAGCTTCGGGCGACTGATGCTGCCAGCCTCGTACCGCTGAATTGTAGAACGGGCAACTTTAACGTATAAAGCAATATCCTCAAGCGTCAAACCGAGTTCTTCCCGCCGTTGCTTGATGCGGAATCCAATTTCCTTTTGGTTGAGCATAATAGTACCTCGCCGATGTTGTTATTACTGTGTGCAATAGATTACCACAAAATTTTGCACTATGCAATAGAAAAAGAAGAAATAATTGCACAGCGCTATTGACAAGAATGTGACCATGTGATATATATAAAATTGCATAGTGCAACAAGCGGGAAAGGAAGTTAAAATATGGTAAATACACAGGCGGTGCTTACACGCATGAAACATCTCGGCGTTACGCAGAAGGCGATTGCGAGTCTATGGAATTGTGCACAGAGTACGGTCTCGCTTAAACTTGGAAACAAGAGACCGCTGCTGCTGGACGAAGCGCTGAAACTTCAGGCTGCGCTCCAAATTAGTGACGCGGAGTTTTGTTCCTATTTTTTATCTCCGGAAGTTGCATAGCGCAACTTTTTCTAAGAGAAAAAATAGGACAACCACGGCGGGGCATAGGAATAATGGGGCCCCCGCAAAGTCGGGAGACTTTGTGGGGAGAGGAGGCACAACGGAGCGTGCGGACTGCGGCGCGAAGTGCCGCAGAAGCAGAGCGAAGTCTGTGACGACGACGGAAAGGAGTGTGACAGCATGGCGAGAAGGGAACGACCGCCCATCACCGTGAAGGCTTACGTCAAGGTGAACGGTGTGGAGACGGACGTGGACACGCTGAACGAAGAACAGCGCCGGCGGCTGGGTACGGCCATCAAGGTGACGGTGCTCAACGAGCTTTTCGCCGGAAGGGTCCGCTTCTATCCGGCAAGCGAAGACAACACACAAAGGAGGACGGATGCATGGTGATCTTTGGCTGGGCCTGTACCTTTTTGGGTGCGGCCGCGTTGGCCCGCAGCATTGTTCGTCTGGTGGACAAGCTGGGGGGCCATCATGGGTGAGAAGCTGACAGGCGCAGGGGTGTCACCCTGCAAGGACTGCCGCACGCGGTGCGTGGGCTGTCACGGCACCGATGAAAGTGGCGCGTGGCGGTGCGCGGCCTACGGCGCCTGGCAGGCGGAGATGGACAGGCTCCGGAAGGAGAAGCGGGAAGCCGTGGCCGCGGCGGATGTGATGCGCTGGTACTGCGGGGCGCGGTCAGCACGGCTGGTGCGGAAGAAGAATCTGAACGCAAGGAGGTGACCGCCATGGCGGCGAGGAAAACGGAATGGCTGTGGTTCGTGGCCTGCGAGGGCCATGTAACGGCGCCGGTGATCGCGGAGAACTGGGAGCAGGCCACCGTGGCGGCGGCCCGCTTCTGGGGCGTCCGGTGGGGCACGGTGGCGGCCAGATGTGAGCTGCAGGAAAAGCGGCCGGTGGTCCGGAACGTGTGCTGCAAATGCGGGATCATTTTCAGCGGGAGCGGCGTGGTGTGCGACCACTGCCGCAGCGAGGCCGAGATCGAGGAGCGCCGCGCCAGGGCGGCGAAGCAGAACTACTTCCGGCGGATGCACGCCGGATACTGATGAACGACAGGAGGAACGTGACCATGGGAGCTGTGGAAAAAATCAACACGGAAATGCAGAAAAGACCCGATGATCCCTATACTGAGGTCATCGGTCACTACATCATAGATCGCTGCGGGCTGGACGCAGCCTGCGAGAAGAAGGCAGCGGGTGAAAAGAAGACGCTGGCGGGAGCCATGAGCGCCGTACAGGAGGCGGCAAAGAAAAAGGCGGTAAATGGCTGCGCCGTTCTGACACCGGAGGCCGTATTCGGTGAGGTGGACAAGTATTTCGGCTTTCCACCGGATGAGATGGCACAACTGCGGGCCATGCGCGGCACCGGCAGAGTGCCCGCGCCCGAACCGGCGGCACAGGCCGCACCGGCGGCGGTGTCGCTGACGCTGGAAGACTTCCTGTAAGGGGGCGGACGGGATGCGGATACCGAAGAAGGTTCGGGAGCTGCCATGGCCGGAGCCGTACACGGGGGGTGAAAACATCCATTTCCGTGTGACGGTGCAGCAGCCGGTGGCGGACGGAGAACGTCTGCTGGTGGTGACCTTCACCATGAATGAGGCACGGCGGAATATGCTGCGCTGGACAAATATCCACCGGAAGGACCTGCGGTTGGTATGCTCAAAGCAAAAGGCCACCGCGGCGGTGCTGGTGCGCGGTGACAGATCCTTCCGGCGGGTGGACCTGTCGGCGGCGTTATATGCAGCATCTGGTGCACGGGCTGAATACTGCTATCCGGAGATCAGTGAAGCGCACGAGGCGGCGTTGATCCGCTGGCTGGGAGTCAAGGATGAGACGCGGAACCACCGGATGCCGGAGCTGGCGCACTGGGTGGAGGAGGCCATCACGGCAGAAGAACTGGCCGAGAAAAAGCGCCGAGGCGAGATATTGGACGAGGATGCGGCCTTATGTCCGGAGGAGCTGCCGGAGGGGCTGGTGGACTATATTCAGCGGGTGGTGCTGGAGGAGGACCGTGTGCTCCTCTACAAAAAGGGCGGTTGGCGCGGCACCTGCTTCTGCTGCCGGCAGGAGGTGCGGGCGCTGGATGCATCGGACCGCTTCGCGCAGGGGAGGATCGGCTATTGTCCTGCCTGCGGGATGAAGGTCCGCCATGTGCTGGCAGGTGGGGCGTTGTATGCTGCCGACAGTGTGGAAAACGTGGTGACGCTCCAGCGCGGCCGCGAGGATGGCGTCCTTTTCCTGCGGGAATGGCGGCTGGAACGGGACCCCACGGCACAGTGGGAGGATATTCCCCGCTGGCTGAAAGAGACGGCGCGGTGGATGCTGCGGGGCAGCCATGTGGCTAAGTGGCAGCGCGAGGAAAAATGCAAGGTCAGTATGATGCGGACAGAGCGGGTTCCGCTGGAGGACTGGACGCGGATCAGAAGCGTGACGGAGGTATACGACGGCGGCTACTACTTCTATCTGCCTGAGAACTGGAAACAGCTGGTGGCGGAGACGCCGCTGGCCTACTGCCCGCTGCCGGATTTTTTAGGCGAAACGGAGAAACGGAAATGCCGGACCCATATCATGCGGATGATCGTGGACTGGCCGCGCTATCCGGCAGTGGAGAAATTTTACAAGGCAGGATATGTGCCGTTGGTCGAGGCACGTGAACACAGCACGGCGGCGCTGCGGAATGCTGTAAAGTGGCAGGCAAGCAGCATCGACGGGGCGCTGCGGTTTCCCCGACGGCTCCTGAAGCTCTGCGCGCCGAAGGACTGGACTGTGGAACGCATGAAAACCATGCAGAGCCTGTGGTCGCGGGTGGCGGACGGCCGGTTCCGCGAGGCGGAGATCGAGCCGTTTCTGGACAGCGGCATGGACCTGAACAAGGTGGGGGCCGCGCTGGGCTTCGCACCGGTGGGACGTATCGCCGCGTGGCTGGACAGGCAGCGTGCGCTGGAGAAGGGGCGCTTCGACCGAGAGGAACAGGAGCGCCGCGAGGCCGCGAAAAAGGGTGCGGCATATTACAGCAGGAGCTTCCGCGACAACACGGAGGAAATATTCCGCGACTATCTGATGGACTGCGTGACGCTGGGGCTGGATATGCACGACAGGGAGGTGCTGCTGCCCAAGGACTTGAACGCGGCGCACCGGCGCACCATCGCGCAGGTGAAGCACAGGGCCAATGAGGCCAAGCGTGCCGCGTTCCATAAGCAGAGCGAGAAGCTGGAGAAATGGCGGTATGAGAAGGGAGGTCTGCTGATTCGGCCGGCGGCGGATGCGGATGAGCTCATCGCGGAGGGCGCCAGCCTGCACCACTGCGTGGGCGGCTACGCCGACCGCATGGCGGATGGGGAAACGGCCATATTTTTCGTCCGTCGGTCGGATGCGCCGGAGGAGCCCTATTACACGCTGGAGCTGCGGAATCGGTCGGTTGTGCAGTGCCGGACGCTGCACAACGCCAGCTATGAAGCAAACCAGACCGTACATGACTTCGTGACGGAATGGCTGCGGGATGTGGTCCACGGGAAAAACAAACAAAAGACAAACAAGGAGGATGCGGCATGAGTATGTACGACATGGTGGAAGTGGCGCCGGAGGGGATCACCGAGGGCGAGGCGCTGAGTGAGATGTTCGGCGGGAAGGCACCTGCACCGGAGCGGGACATTGAGATCATCACCGAGGAGATCAACTTCTACAAGCAGCAGGCGGGGACGGCCATCCTGGAGATCGGACGGCGGCTGGCGGAGGCCAAGGAGCAGCTTTCTCACGGGGAATGGCTGCCGTGGCTGGAGGAAAAGGTGGCCTTTTCCGAGCGGACGGCACAGCAGTACATCCGCCTTTGGAAGGAGTACGGCAAATCCGCAACCGTTGCGGTTTTGGGTGTTCGCAAAGCCTTGGTATTACTGGCTTTGCCGGAATCCGAGCGGGAGGAGTTCGCCGCCGAAAATCACGCCGCCGACATGACGAGCAAGGAGCTGGAGGAGGCCGTCCGGCAGCGGAAGATCGCGGAGCTGAAGGCAGACTCGGTGCAGCGGGAGCTGGACAAGCAGAAGGAATTTGCCGCGCAGGCGGAAGCGGAGGCGGCAAGGGCCCGCGAGGAGGCGGAACAGGCCGCTTCCGATGTGCAGACGGCCAAGGACACTGCGCTGGCGGCGCAGGAGGAGCTGGCCCGTGTGCGCTCCGAGCTGGAGGAGCTGCGCGGCCGCCCCGTGGACGTGGCGGTGCAGACGGTGGACGCCAGCGCAGAGCAGATCGCCGCCGCCAAAGCTGAGGCGGCGGAGGCCGCGGCGGCCAAGGAGAAGAAGCTGACCGCCGATCTGGACAGAGCAAAAAAGGCGCTGGAGAAGGCCCTCGATGATAAGAAGGCGGCGGAGGCCCGTGCATCCGACGCCGAAAAGGAGCGCACCTCCGCCATGGATGCCGCCAGAAGCTACAAGGCGGAGGCGGAAGCGGCGGCCAAGCGGGCCGCCATGGCTGCCAACGAGGGCCTGACCCGCTTTAAGGTGGTGTTCGATCAGACGGTGGCCAATGTGAACAAGCTGGCGGAGCTGCTGACGGCGCTGCCGGACGGGGAGCAGGAAAAGCTCCGGCGGGCGCTGGGGGCACTGGCCGAGCAGGTGCGGAAGGTGAGCGTGTGAGCGGCGTGAACCTGCGAAACCCAAAGGCGTACTGCGAGAGCCTGCTGCACATCCGCACCAAGGAGCAGAAGCTCTCGCCGCTGCTGTTCAACGAGGCGCAGGAGCATCTGTACGGCGTGATCCGCCGGCAGGCGGCGGCAGGGAAGCCTATCCGCATCATCGTACTGAAGGGGCGGCAGGAGGGCATTTCCACCGTGACGGAGGCACTAATGTTTCAGGACACAGTGACGCGGCCCAATGTGAAGACACTCATTGTGGCCCACGACAACACGGCCACAGGAAACCTGTTCAAAATGAACAAGCTGTTCTATGACTGTCTGCCGTCATGGGCCCAGCCGCTGCGGAAAAACAGCAACGCCAAGGAGCTGGTGTTTGAGAACCCCACGAGGGACGGGCGGGAAAAGCGCCGCCGCCCTGGGCTACGCAGCGTGATCCGCTGCCAGACGGCGGGCAAGGGCGGCGTGGGCCGTTCGGATACCCTGACGAACGTACATATTTCCGAGTATGCCTTCTGGCCGGCCAACAAGGAGGACCTGCTGCTGGGCATCATGCAGACCGTGCCCAACGATCCCAGTACGATGGTGGTCATCGAAAGCACCGCCAACGGCGTGGAGCATTTCAAGGCCCTGTGGGACGGTGCGGTGGCGAGAGAGAACGAGTGGGTGCCGGTATTCCTGCCGTGGTACATGGAAAAGGGCTACCGGATGCCCATCACCGGCAGCGAGGCGTGGACCGAGGAGGAGCGGCAGCTGCAGAAGGACTTTGGGCTGGACGAGGAACAGCTGCAATGGCGGCGCTGGTGCATCAAGGCCAACTGCGGCGGCAGCGCGGACAAGTTCCGGCAGGAGTATCCCAACACGCCGGAGGAGGCGTTTCTGCTGTCGGGCCGTCCGTTCTTCGACAACAGGGCGCTGGCGGTCCGGCGGATGCACGCACCGGCGCCGGTCCGCGTGGGCTGGTTTGACTACGCCGCACCGGAGGAGACAGGCGCAAAGCCGGAGAACTGGATCTTTTCCGACGTGGAGAAGGGCGGCATCCGCATCTGGCAGGAGCCGGAGGCGGGCGTGCCGTATGTGCTGGGCGGCGACACGGCGGGCGAAGGCAGCGACTGCTTTACGGCCTTCGTCATCGATAACCGCACGGGCCGTCAGGTGGCGGAGCTGCAGCAGCGGCAGTCGGAGATCCTGTACGCGCGGCAGGTCTACTGTCTGGGAATGTACTACAACGCGGCGCTGGCCGCCATTGAGGTGAACTTCTCCACCTATCCGGAACGGAAGCTGGAGGAGTGGCACTACCCGCACCTGTACCAGCGGGAACGGTTCGACACCTACGCCAACACGATGGTGAAGTCCTTCGGCTGGGAGACCAGCGGTAAGACACGGCCGCAGGCGCTGGCGGAGCTGCACACGGTGATGGAGGAATCGCCGGAACTGGTGGCGTCCCAATGGACGCTGGGAGAAATGGTGGTGTTCGTCTACGACGCCCACGGGAAGCCGCAGGCGGCGGCAGGCGAACACGATGACCTTGTGATGGCGGCGGCCATCACCCACACGGCCCGCACCCAGCAGCGGTATACGGTGGCAGAGCGCGCCGGAAGCCGGAAGCACTGGACAAAGGATATGTGGGAGGATTGGCGCCGCGCCGATCCGGAGACACGCAAATATCTGGAAAAACGGTTCACCGCCGATAAAAAATGACAGGAGGAACTTTTGATGAATGTACCGGAAATTCTGGCGTGCGCGGCGCTGCTGCTGTGGACAGTGGGCGGCGCCTATGTGGTGCTGGTGGCACGGAAGTGGGACTTCGTGATGGAGGCCCTGATGGACGTGCTGGAGGAGGAATACGGGGATGAAGACTGAGAAACTGATGGCGGCGCTGCGGTGTTCGTCCTCGGTGCCGTCGCCGCAGTTGGACTGTAGGCGCTGTGCGTTCCATGTGGAAGAAACAGTCGATGGCAGGGACTATGCGGGCTGTGACTGCGACCGCATGGTGGTGGATGCCGCCGACCGGTTGGAGGAACTGGTGGACCGCTGTGCCCGCTACGCCGAGGAGATCGCGGTGCTGCGGGAGCAGGTGAAACGAGTACACGGCAAACCGAGCGTAAAGATGCGCACGGTGCAAATGACAGGGTATCACGAGGAAATGGGCATCTGCGCGGAGGATGGCGCTACGCTGTATCGCAAAAAAATGACGCACGTTGATGTGCCGTACGAGTATTGCCCCGCGTGCGGAGTGACTCTTTGCTCTCGTTGGAATAACTATTGCGGGAAGTGCGGGACGAAGATGGACAGAGGTGCTGGAAATGAAAGATAAACAGGCCGCGGCGGTGCTGCGGGACTATCTGGAAAACCGCGAGATGCCGGCGACGGTGTATGCGGCCATCTGTACGGCCATCCGCAAGCTGGAGGAGCCAATGGACGGAGGTGCTGAGAGTGAGTGACCGTGAGCTGATCGAGAGCTTGAAGCGGCTGAAGGTGCAGACCGGCAGCCTTGCGTGCCTTGGATGCGCGCATGAGAACAACTGCGGCATCCATGGGTGCGCAATCCTGCGGGAAATGATCGCATGGCTGGAGCGGACGCTGGCAGAGGACAGGCCTCGCAGCGTCATGGAGTATCGGGAAGTGTAATTTGGAAAGGAGAAAAGCATGAAAATTTTTATCAGCCAGCCCATGAGGGGCAAGCCCGACGAGGAAATCAAGGCCGAACGGGAGCGCCTGATCGGCAAGGCACGGGAGTACTACGGCGCGGACATTGAGGTGGTCGACAGCTTCTTCGAGGGTGCGCCGACGGATGCCAGGCCGCTGTGGTTCCTGGGGAAGTCGCTGGAGCTGATGAGTACGGCGGATGCGGCCGTGTTCGCGCAGGATTGGGAGGGCGCCAGAGGGTGCCGTATTGAGAATATGGCCGCCATCCTGTACGGCCTGGACGTGCTGGAGGTGTATAGCCATGGGAACTGAAAAAGTATGCGCCGATCTGCAGGCGGCGGTAGCGGAGGCCGTCTCCGCTATGACAGCACAGCGCGGCCGCGGTTATGCCAGCAACAAGGAGAGTTGGGCGGATCTGGCCAAGCGGGTGGAGGAGGTCGAGGACCTGCTGAAGAACGTGAAAAAGGTCCAGAGGGATATGTGGAAGGCCATCCGCGAGAACGATCCGGACTCTTACGGCGCGTTGACGGCGGAACTGGTGCGGGAGAGCATGACCATGACCGCCAACTGGCTGGGGATCACGGCGGCCAGCAAGGTGGCGCTGGAAATGACGGAGGAGTGACGCTATGGCGACGCGGAAATACCCCATGACGGTGGACGAGATCGTGACCAGCTACCGGCAGGCCAAGAATCCGCAGCTTCAGATCGGCGTTCTTGCAGATCTGAATGTGTGCAGCCGCAAGGAGATCAAGGAGCTGCTGACGGCGGCGGGGGCGCTGGCGGCCCCCCTGAGAAAAAGGGCGGACGGCCTGTCACCTTCGACACGGAGCAGGCACGCCGCCTGTGGGACGAGGGCCTGACGGATACGCAGATCGCGGACCAGCTGGGGATCCCCGTGCCGCGGTTCGTCGGATGGCGCCGGCGGGAGGGGCTGCTGCGGCCCCGCGTGCCGCCCCAGTGCCGCGGGGCGGAAAGAAAAGAGCCGGAATGCTCCGGCGGAACACAGGAGGAACAGAGCGTGAAGAAACAGAGCATGGACGGGATGGAGCCCTGCGCGGTGGCAGAGTCCGGCGCAGTAACGGTGAAAACCCTGCGGGCGTTGCTGGACGCGGCGGAGGCTTCGGGATACGGCGACGCGCCGCTGGAGGTCAAGGGCTGCCGGTTCGCAGAGATGCACCTGCGGGTGGAGACGCTGATCGGCGCGGACACGGCGGGCACGTTGGTGGAGCTGATGGCCACGCCGCTGAACACATGAAAACAGAAAGGCCCTCCGTCTCGTAAGAGACGGAGGGCAGGAGAATTTCATTTTCTGTTGTTTTTCTTACGAGTCAATACAGTTTCTCCTCTTGTGGGGTGCGGCCGGTTTGTGAAATAAGTGCCTGATAAGATACTCGGCTCACTTGGATGGTAGCACAGAAGCATGGTGCCCTCATGTGGGTCATCCTGATCGTACTGACTGCGGTAGACGTTCTGAAGAGGGTGTGTCCGATATGTACACACAACTTCCCACGCATCACTGCTTGTTGGAGTCAGGGCAACGGCGATGGAACCACACCATCCGGAAGAACCGGTTTCATAAAAAGACAGGCTGAAAAGGTTTTGCTTAATGATAATGGTCGTGGTGTATTCGGGCTTGTCTTTGTAAGAAGAAAAGTGGTGTGCACTGTATGTTCCTCCAATGTAAGGGGTCTTTTCCAGAGGATTGTATCGCCAGAGAAATGTTGAATAAATGCTGAATAGTACAACAGAAATAGAGACGGCGGAACTGATAGATTGAAGTGGTTCTTGCGAGATATAGGCAACAACGATGTAGGCGATGACGCAGAGAATACCAAAGGATTTTAGTGCTCGATTGACCATAAATTCCTCCTTTCCCGATAAAACGATATTGCAATAAAGGAGAGAATTTGTCAATAGAGAATCGGGTTTTGATACCGCCGCCCTGGTGCGTCGAAGGCCTGCGCTGTATGCGTGGGGTACTCAGGTAGGCACACTGGGGCGGCGATATGAGAGCCTGACGGACAAGCCCTCGGATACACACATCTAATGATACGCGCGCACGGGCGTATCTGTGGAGTTCTTAAAAGCCTAAGTTTAGCGGGAAAGGTGCTTGCGGTGGGATGCGGCGGCGGAACGGACCGGCGATGCATCCGTCACCGGCAGGCAGGCGTCTTTGCGGCGGGCGAGAAATGCGAAGGCCCGTCGCGCGGGATGCGGGCGTCTTTGATTTTACTATACGCGGGAAAGGGAGAGCAGCAGGATGGAAGCACGGGAGGGGATGTACATGATCACGAAGATCACCAGCGGCTGTGTGGTAGAGCGGCGGAAGTCATGGGTAGGGCGGCGGCCGTCCAAACGGGGAGCGCGTGTCAAGGGCAGCAGCGCCGAGAAGAAGCAGGAGAACAACCGGCAGCAGGCGGTGCTGGCGCTGGCCCGCATCCTGAACTGCAACTGCGCGCGGGGGGACGCCCTTCTGACGCTGTCATTCTCGCAGGAGGCGCTGCTTCGATGCGGCGGCACACTGGAGGGCGCCAGGCGGGAGGCCAGAAGGTTTCTGGACCGCGTGACCTATCGCGTGAAGAAGAACGGCGGCACCCTGCGTTGGGTGCTGGTGCCCAGCGAATTGGACGGCGAGACGGGGGAGGTGGTGCGGCCCCACGTTCATGTGGTACTCATCGGCGCGGACCTGTGCATGGAGGGCAAGGCATTCACTCTCTATGGTCAGGAGCTGGACGGCATCTGGGGCAACGGCAGCGCGGACGTGCAGCTGCTGCGGCATCAGAAGGACTACTACCCGTTGGCGCGGTATCTCATCATGCAGGCCCGCGGCGCGGCGGATGAGAAGAAATACAGCGTCAGCCGGAACATGGTCAAGCCCCGCGTGGAGCACACCTACGTGTTCAGTGCGTCCCAGCTTCGCGTGCCGGCGGGCGGGACGATGTTGGCGGGGACGCGGTACGATCCGGAGAACAACGTGAATTTCGTGCGCTACATACCCGCAGACCGGCGGGAGCAGGCCCAGCGGAAGATCGGCGGGCACAAGGAGATGGCGCGGGCGCTGGCCGCGGACGTGGGGGAGGAGGCGGACGGCGCGTGAAGAAGCTGCGGGGCGTCAACGTCAGCCGCAACCGGCAGGGATTCATCCGGTATGCCTGCCTGACCTACGACGAGCAGCCCAAGCGGATGCAGAATAAGATCGACAGGATCCTGCGCCAATGCGGAGGGCCTTATTCTGCTGCCCTGCGGGAGGTGATGTGCGGGGAGGACAGCATCACGGCCATCGCTCTGCGGCACTACGTCAGCGAGAGCACACTGTACCGCCTGCGGAAGGATTTTTACGAGAGCTGGTACAAAAAGTGATGCCTTGATGCAAGGCAATTTCAGCACCGCGAGACGTTGTCCCGTGGTGTTTTTTTGCGCGCTTCTCGAGACTGAAATTCTGGTGATAACGGGCGGTCTGCCTGTGCGACAATGTTGATAACGAAAAGTATTGCCGGCGGAAGGGGTGGTGACGGTGCCGGAGGAAAAACAGCTGACGGAAAAGCAGAAGCGCTTCGTGCGGGAGTGGCTGGTGGACTTCAACGGAACGAGAGCTGCCATTCGGGCGGGCTACAGCGAGAAGAGCGCGGCCCAGACGGCCAGCAGGCTCATGAAGGACCCCGCGGTGCAGGAATACCGGAACCGGCTGCTGAAGGAGCAGTTCGACGCACTGGGGGTGACGCAGCACTCGCTGGCTGTGGAGGTGTGGCGGGTATTTGAGCGCTGTGCCGCCGCCAAGCCGGTGATGATCTGGGACAGCGGCCTGCGGGAGTATGTGGAATCCGGCCAATGGCAGTTTGACGCCAAGGGCGCCCTGAAGGCGCTGGATATGCTCCACGGCATGATGGAAAAGCTGGGCGCGCAGGACGAGTCCGACGGCGGCAGCTATGAGGATATGATCGCCTCGGGCGGCCGTGAATTTTGACAGGGAGGAAGCCATGAAAAAGGACGAGCAGGACAAGCTGCGGCTGTGGCAGGACCGGCTGCAGGCGGCAGAGGAGGCCATTGAGGGCGAGCGGGCCCGCATGAGACGGCGGGAAAAGCTGTACGAGGGGGACCACACCATCTACGGCGTCGGCGGCACGGAACAGGCGGGCGAGGCCGGTGTCACGCAGGCCACCCACGTCCGCAACGTGTGCTTCGAGATGGTAGAGACGCAGGTAGACAGCACCATTCCCAGCCCCAAGGTGACGGCGGTGCGGCCGGAGGACGAGGCGCTGGCAGACATTGTGGAAAACCTGCTGCGGGACGTGCTGGACCGGCTGCCCATGGAGCGGCTCAACGACGAGGGAGAGCGCATCAGCCCCGTGCAGGGCGGTCACGGTCTGCTGGTGGACTGGTTGGACAGCGTATCCGGCCGCGACTGGCTGGGCGACCTGCGGGTGCAGCTCATTCATCCGCGCTGCATCGTGCCGCAGGCGGGTGTGTATCAGGTGGCGGACATGGACTGGGTGTTTTTGAAGACGCCCCAGACCAAGCGGCAGATCCGCGTGAACTTCGGCGTGGACCTGACGGACGAGAACGAAGCGGACCCCGACACCCGCCGTCTGGGTGACAGCCCCGACAGCACGGACGAGATCGTGACCATGGTGACGGCCTATTACCGCAACGGACATGGCGGCATCGGGCGGGTGCGCTGGGTGAACGACAGGGTGCTGGAGGATCTGGAGGACTATCAGGTGCGCCGCGTTCACCGGTGCGCCGCCTGCGGGGCCGTGGGCGATGGGCGGAAGTGCGGCTACTGCGGGAGTACGCGGTTCGAGGTGGTCACGGAGGAGGACGAGGTGCTGACCGAGGACATCCGGCGGCGGGACGGCACGGTGATCCCCGCCATGAGCCTTGTGCGGGACGAGCTGGGCCAGCCGGTGCGGGAGGAGCTGACGGCGGGTGACGGTGTTCTGCCGCAGCTGCGGGCCGTGAACGGTCCGGCGGTGCAGCGGCCCCGTCTGGTGCAGGAGCAGACGCGCATCCCGTACTACAAGCCGGATGTGTACCCATTGGTGATCCGCAAGAACGTCAGTCTGCCAGGGCGGTTCATGGGCGGCTCGGACATCGACGCCATCGAGGACCAGCAGAACACGCTGAACAAGCTGAGTACGAAGATCAACGCCAAGGTGCTGGGCGGGGGCTCCTTCACTACCATTCCCGACGAGGCGGGCGTCATTGTGGATGACCGCGACAACCGCGTGCTGCGGGTCCGGACACCGGCGGAGATGCAGATGATCAAGACCTTCAACACACAGGTGGACATCTCGGCAGACCTGACGCTGCGCGCACAGATCTACGAGGAGGCGCGGCAGACCATCGGTGTGACCGACAGTATGCAGGGACGGAAGGATCCCACGGCCACCAGCGCCGTGGCCAAGGAGTTCAGCGCCCAGCAGGCGGCAGGACGGCTGGAGAGCAAGCGGATCATGAAGCAGGCCATGTATCAGGATCTGTTCGAGGTGATCTTCAAGTTCTTTCTGGCCAACTGCGACGAGCCGCGGAGCATCCGGCGGACCAATGAGCACGGCGATGTGAGCTATCTGGTGTTCGACCGGCATGATTTTCTCTATCAGGACGCGGCGGGAGAATGGCGGTACAACACGGATTTCCTGTTTTCCTGCGATAGCTCCGCGCCGCTGGCAACGGACCGGCAGGCCCTGTGGAAAGAGGCGCGCATGAACTTCCAACAGGGGGCGATGGGCCCTGTGGCTGAGCTGACCACCCTGATCCGCTTCTGGACGCAGATGGAGAAGCTCCACTATCCCATGGCGGGCGATATGCGAAAGAGCCTGCAAGACCAGCTGGACGCGGCACAGGCGGCCGCGCCAGCGGGGGCCGGAGGAGAGACGGTTCCGGCAGCCATGACGGCGCAGGAGACGCCGCTTGCGGGCGCGGGAGAGGAGGTGCCGCTGTGAAGTGTCAGGAATGCGGGCTGGAGCTGATGCTCTATCGGGTCAGCCTGAACACGGACGGGCAGGAGACGGCGGAATATGTCTGCCGGAATCCCCGCTGCGGCTGCTATGACCGGCGGCTGAAACGAAAGCCGGACACAGACACGCCGCCCGTTGAGACAGACGAGCAGCCGTGACCGAGAGCTCCGGAGCTGCGGCGGGCGGGATCGCACCTCGCCCCATGGATAGTTCCCTCCTATCAAATGGCGGCCCCTGCCGGCCGGCGGGGCGTCCGCCGCAGCTTCGGAACATGAAACGACCAATGATTCGCCGGCGGGACGGCGGGAAAGACCCGAGATCAGGGAAAGGAGGACAGGCGGGATGAAGAAGAACACCGGCTATACCGGCCGCATCGCCAACACCGGCAGCCAGCGGGTGGAAGCGCCCTGTGCCAAGGCGGCGCCTGCGGAAAAGGGCACCGTGCGGCTGAGCGGGAACGACCTGCGAACCGGCACGGGCAGCAAGCAGAGCAAGCGCAAGTGACCTCTCAGACCCTGCCGGCGACGCTGCCGGCAGGGTGACAGCCGCCGTCGGCGGCACTTTCGCTTTGGTCCGGCGGAAAAGGACCGTTTCGCACGCAACGCGGAAAAATCGGAAAGGAGAATGACACCATGGAATTGACCGAACGGGATTATGCCGAGGCTTTCGGCGTGGAGCTGCCGGAGGAGCCGGCGGAGGGGCAGGAGGACGCTTCTGCCGATGGCGGTACACAGGCAGCCGCACAGGAGGACGCACAGGGCGCCGCGCCGGGCATTGGGAACGCTGACGGCGGGGAAGACGGCGCAGACGATACGCCGGACGACGGACAGAGTGCCCCTGCGGCCCAGCAGAGCACGGAGGAGCGCAGGAGACAGGCCCACGGCCGCCGCCAGCGGGAACTGGAGGCTCAGCGTCAGCAGGCCAGAGACAACGCCTACGCGGAGATGTTTCGCGGGCAGGTGAACCCCTACACAGGGGCGCCTATCCGCACGGAGGCGGACTTCAAGGCCTATCAGGCGGCCATGCGCCGCCAGGATGCGGAGGACGCCCTGCAAAAGACGGGGGTGGACCCGCAGGTGCTGCACAGCATCGTGGCCGAGGAGATCCGTCCGCTGAAGGAGCAGGCCCAGCGGCAGGAGCTGGCGTCCATCGGCGAACAGGCCCGCACGGTCAGCGCGCAGGCGGAGGCATCTATCCGGCAGTCGGTGGACAGCATCCGCCAGCTGTACGGCGGGAACGTGCATTCCGTGGAGGACATTCTGGCGATGCCCACGGGCGAGACCTTCCGCAGCTATGTGGAAAAGGGCCTGTCTGTGGAGGACGCCTATTACATGGCGAACCGCGAGACCATCGACAGACAGCGCATGGCGGCGGCCCGTCAGGCGGGCGTGAATCAGGCCCGCGGAAAGAGCCACATGGCCAATCCGGCACCGGCAGCCGGTCCGGCGGGGTATGTGGCGACACCGGAGGAGGCGGAGGCCTATCGGGAGTTTTTCCCCGACGCCACCGACAAGGAGATCAACGCCGCCTACGGTAGTTTTCAGAAGAAAAAGTGATGCTCCGAGAGCGGAGCAGAGAAAGGAGGAGGCAGTATGTTTCTGCTGAGCAGTATGAAGGTGGGGCTGACGCCCCCTATCGAGTATAAGGCGGCCACGGCCGATGAGAGCTTCGCCGTGGGCGAAGCCCTGAAGGTGGCCAGCGGCAAGGTGACGCTGTGCAGCGGCGCCGCGAAGCCGCAGTACATCTGTGTGGGTCCTGCCAACGAGGCGGGGGAGGTGCCCTGCGTGGCGGTGCAGGACTACATGGAGTTCGAGACCACGCTGGCGGTGGCGCCGGCAGATTCCGCCACCATCGGCGTGGGCGACAAGGTGACCATCCACACCGACGGGATGCAGGTGACGTCCACCAAGACCAGCGGCGTGGCGGAGATCGTCCGTCTGGCCGGTCAGGCCGTGGGCGATCTGATCGTCGTGAAGTTCTGAGAAAGGAAAGGAGATACATAACATGAGTGGTTTTGTGACGGTATCCATCAACTCCGGTATGGTGGATCCGATTTTCGGCAAGTGTCAGGTGCCTCTGGCAAGGTACATCATGCAGCTGGGCGAGGCCTTCGAGCAGCAGAGCCTGCTGAAGTACCTGTATCGATTTGAGACCAGCCGCCATTGGGCGGAGCGCTACACCAGCGAGACGGCCATGGACGACTTTGCGCCTGTGGGCGAGGGCGGTGCCTATCCCCGCACCGGCTTCCAGTCCGGCTACTACCGCGACATCGACAACATGACGTTCAAGCAGTCCTTCGACGTGACGCGGGAGCTGGTGGACGACGCCAAGCTGGGCGAGATGAAGCAGCGGGCCAGAAAGCTCGTTACCGCTTACGGCCGTACCCGTGAGAAGTTCGGCCGCGCCCTGTATGCCGGCGGCATCTACGGCACCACCGTGGATTTCGGCGGAAAGAGCTTCCGCTGTGACGCGGCGGACGGCAAGGCGCTGTTCCATAAGGAACACGTCAACAAGGTGAACAGCAAGAAGCAGAGCAACCTGTATAAGGGCAGTTTCTCCGCAACCCTGCTGGGCAAGATCGAGACGGAGATGCAGCAGCGCACTGGCGACAACGGCGAGCTGCTGGCGGTGGCTCCGGACACCATCTGGATCCCCAACGACGCCGCCCTGAAGGATGCGGTGTTCAGCGCCATCGGCGCTGACAAGGAGCCCACCTCCGGCAACAACGCCTACAACCATCAGTTCGGCCGCTGGAACGTCATCATCGACCCGTATCTGACGCAGGTGCTGGCAGCCATGGGCAAGAGCACCGAGAAGCCGTTCTTCCTGCTGGACAGCACATTTCTGAAGAACAACGACGGCGCCATTTTCCAGACCCGCTGCCCGCTGGAGGTCAAGTCCGTGATGGACAACAACAACGACAACAACCAGTGGCAGGGCTACGCCCGTTTCGGCGCGGGTTATGTGGACTGGCGCTTCGCCTCCGTGGGCAACATCAGCACCGGCACGGATCTGACCTGAAGGAAGGAGGGGAGACGGTATGACGTGGGAAGATGTGAAGCTGGCGGCATTGCAGACCATGTTCTCCAACGACGGGGAGGTGCTGGTGCCGGACGACATCAATCAGGAGTACATCGACGCCATGCCGGCCAAGGCCAACGAGGCGCTGCAGCAGCTGGCGTCCGTTGGCCGCCCTATCCTGAAAAGCTGGGAGATCCGGATCGCGCAGACGGAGGCAGCGGAAGAGACGGCGGAGCGGCTGGTGCTGCCTGCCGCGGCAAAGGCCTACAAGGTCAGTCTGCGGCACTACCTGCCGCGCTTCCGGTGCATCCATCGCGGGCAGATCATGTTCGACGATGGCACCATCTACGATCTGGCGGAGAATTGGCGGCTGGAGGGAGATGACGTGCTGGTGCTGCCTGGCACGGCGGCGGGCACATACACCATCTGGTACTGTGCCTATCCCCAGACCATCACGAGGGAGACACCGGACACGGAGGAGATCGACCTTGCGCCGGAGGCGGCGGTGCTGCTGCCGCTGTATCTGGCGGCGGAGCTGTACAAGGACGATGATCTGGCGCTGGCCACCGTGCTGCGAAACGAGTATGAAGACGGGCTGGAAAAGCTGCGTCAGTCGTATCAGGAGAGCAGCGGCGGCCTGATCGCCGGCGGACGCCGGAACACGACGGGGTGGTGGTAAGACATGGCGCGATTCTCAGTACCTGCAGAGAGCAGAAAATACAGCGCGGTGGTGGAGTCCTTCCGCGGCGTGGACCTGAACAACAGCCCCGCCAATGTGGATAAGTCCCGCTCACCGGATGCGCCTCACATGATCCGCGACCAGGTGGGGAAGGTGCGTAAGCGCACCGGCTTCACCACCATGGTCACGGCGCCGGAGGGCTCGGCCATCAACGGCGTTCACCAGCTGCTGGAGGAGACACTGATCCACGCGGGGGAGAAGCTGTACCGCCTGACGGAGGCCGAAGGCGGCAGCTGGAGCCTGACGGAGATCGGCGCGATGGCCGACGCACGGAGCAGGAGCTTTGTGTTTGACCGGAAGCTGTATCTGCTGGATGGCACCGCCTACCGTGTGTACGACGGCGAAACGCTGTCAGCGGCGGCGGACCATGCAACGGTCCCCACCATCATCATTTCCCGCCGCCCTACCGGCGGCGGAACGGCCTATCAGGGGCTGAATCTGCTGGGCCGGAAATGGACGGAGAGCTTCCTCGGGACAGCAGACGATACGGTGTACCAGCTGACAACGACAGACCTCGACAGCGACGCGGTGACGGTGGAGGTGCTGGACGCGGAGGGCGTGTGGAATGCCAAGGCGGAAGGCACAGACTTCACGGTGGACCGCGCGGCAGGCAAGGTGACGTTCGGGACGGCCCCGGGGGAAAGCCCCGTGAAGGGGCAGGACAACGTGCGGATCACGGCGGCCAAGACGCGGGAGGGCTATCTGGACAGCATCGACCACTGTACCGTGGCGGCGGTGTACGGCGTCGGCGGCAGCACGGACCGTGTGTTTCTCAGCGGAAACGCGGGAAAGACGGGCGTGGACTTTTACAGCGCCTTCGAGGACCCAACGTTCTTTCCGGATGTGAACTACACCAAGCTGGCGCGGGACGGCGGCGCGGTGGTGGGCTATGCGGTGCTGGAGAATGCGCTGGCAGCCTTCCTGCGGGGCAGCACGGACGGCCGGAGCGTGGTTGTCCGCACCGGTGAGCTGGAGGAGGACGGCGACGCACTGTTCCGCATCGTAAATACCATGATCGGGCAGGACGCCGTAGCGCCGGACAGCTTCTGCCGGACAGACAAAGAACCGCTGTTCCTGACGGACCGCGGCGTTTTTGCCATTACGGCAGAGGAGCTGACCGGCGAGAAATACAGTCAGGAGCGCAGCTACTACATCGGCAGTGCCATCCGCTCCGCGGCGGGCCGTCTGGCGGCCAGCGCCTGCATCTACGGCGACTTTTATGTGCTGGCGTTGGATGGGGCCCTGTATCTGCTGGATCTGCAGCAGAAGACCTACGAACGGAATAGTCCGTACAGCAGCTTTCAGTACGAGTGCTACTGCTGGCCGGATATTCCAGCACGGATCGCGTTTACACGGCAGGATGCACTGTGCTTCGGTACGGCGGACGGCAGGATCTGCCGGTTCAGCACCGAGACGGAGAACCCCGCCGCGTACAACGACGACGGCGCGGCCATTGACGCCCACTGGGACACCGCGGAGTTCGACGGGGAGCTGTTCTTCCATGTGAAGACCTTCACGGGCGTGGCGGTGCGGCTGGCGGCATCGCCGGTGACGGGCGTGAAGGTGCTGGCGCAGGTGCGCGGCATCTGGCAGCAGGTGTATGACGCCCAGGGGAAAGCGCGGTATCTGGACTTCTCCTATGTGGATTTCGGGAAATTTTCGTTTTCCTCCGACAAAACGCCCCGCACCCTGTACGGCAAGGTGAAGCTCAAGAAGGTGGACAAGGTCCGCTTCCGCCTGCAGAACAACGAACTGAACGAGCCCTTCGGCCTGTATGCCTTCGGCGTGCAGTGGAAGGAATCGGGCGGCAATTACAAGAGATGAGGTGAGAGCATGGCTCTGAAAAAGATCACCGAAGCGGAGATGGACAAGGTAGGCGTATGCGCCGCACCGGATGTTCTCTCCGGAAAACCCAAAGAAAATAAGGCCCTGTTCGACCGGATGATCCGCCAGCTGATCGCACCGGCCTACAACGCGGCCGTGGATGCGGTCAATGCGATGGAGGACACGGAGCAGGGCGTGGCCGCGGCGGAGGAGCAGCGCCAGACCAACGAGACGGAGCGGCAGAGCGCCGAGGAGGCCCGCCGTCAGGCCGAGACGCAGCGGCAGGCCAGAGAGGCGGCCCGCAGCGTGTTCGAGGCATACGTCAGCACCAAGAGTTATGCAGCGGGCAACAAGGTATCCTCCGGCGGCAGCAGCTATGTGTGCATCGCGCCTTGTGTAGGCATTGAGCCGCCGAATGCCGCCTATTGGCTGCTGATCGCGGCGCACGGTGCGGACGGCGCCGCCGTGGCTACCGATGGCGCCTACGGCTTCGACGTGGATGAAGACGGGCACCTGCGGCTGCACTACACCGGCGACACGGCGCCGGACTTTGACTTGGACGAAAACGGCCACCTGATCCTGACGTTGGAGGGCGGCCAGACGGTGGATCTGGGCAAGGTCGTGGGCAGCGACTATGTGCTGACGGACGAGGACAAGGCAGAGATCGCGGGAAAGGTACCGGTGGCCACGGCGGAGCGGGCCGGCACGGTGAAGGCCGGCACGGACTTCGACGTGGCCGCGGACGGGACGCTCAGCCTGTACAAAGCCTTGACGCTCATCGCCAACGTGGTGCCGGCCACGGTGGAGAAGGGCGCGACCCAGACCACCGCCACGGTGAAGTGGGCCACCAACAAGACACCCGTCAGCGTGACGGTGGAGGGCGAGAGCGTGTCCCCTGACACCACCAGCAAGGAGCTGACGGGGCTGCAAATCACGGCAGAAAAGGAGTTCACGGTGATGGCCGCTGACAGCAGGGGCAGCCAGACCGCCACAGCGGTCATGCGGTTCTGCAACGGCGTGTATACCGGCGCGGCAGCGGCTCCGGCAGCTGTGGACGGTACGTTTATCCGGACGTTGACCAAGACGCTGCAAAGCTACAAGACCAGAACGTTCACCGTCAACGCGGCGGCGGGGCAGTACATCTGGTACGCCTGCCCTGCCGGTTACGGCACGCCGGTGTTCAACGTGGGCGGCTTCGACGGCGGCTTTTCCAAGGTGTCCACGCTGGACTACACCAACCCCAGCGGCCATACCGAGAGCTATCAGGTGTGGCGCAGCGACAACGCGGGGCTGGGCCAAACCACCGTCAAGGTGAGCTGAGAGGAGGAGAGAGCATGGCATACAACGGAAGTGTGGAGCTGATCTCCGGCCTCACCCAGAAAAACGGCGGCAGCTTCCCGCTGGTGAATGCGCCGGACGTGCAGGTATCGGAGGACGGGACACGGCTCGACGCGGTGCTGGCCAAGATCACGGAGGTGCAGAGCGTGGACGCGCTGCCGGAGAACCCCGACCCCAGCGTGCTGTATCTCATCCGCAAGGAGGGCTGACGGATGCTGTACCTCAACGGAAAGATCGCGGCGGTATATCTGGGCGGACGCCTCCACAGTGAGGCATACCTCGGCAGCGTGAAGGTGTGGAGCGCTGTGCCTGCGTGGGAGTACCCCGTGCAGGATGGGGGGACGCTGCGTATCACGCAGGCATACGGCGCAGCCCAGAGCGGCGGCGCGCTGACAGTGACATAAAGGAGGGCGGAGAGGCATGGCAGATATCAGCCTGAAAAACGGTGCGGGCAGCGCCGTGACATACAACAGCATTACGCAGCTCAAAGTCCCTGCGGCGGACGGCGGAGAGGACGTGACGTTCCAGCTGCCGCCCGTGATGCAGGAAAAGGCCGTGACTATCACAGCAAACGGCACCACGTCCATCGTTCCCGACGAGGGGAAGGACGGGCTGAGCAAGGTGGACGTGACGGTGGACGTGGCGGGCGGCACGGCGGACAATGCCATCTATGGCGCGGTATGCCAGAACGGGGCCAGTAAGGTCAGCACTCCCTCGGGATATTCCTCGCAGACCTATCCTGCGGCGACGGTCAAGATCCCGAAGGAGGTGGACATCGTCTCGGTCTGCTACTGCCGGTCATACGATACCGTTGCAGATTACCAGCGGACCTTTATAGAGACAACGGATTACACCGTGGACACCAGCAGTGATACCTACAATACGGTGACCGTAGCAGAGCAGTCTGGCGCTTTTTACCATAACGCGGGGAGTACGGCGAAGGATACGTATTTCTACACCTGTCTCGTTGTGCGCTTTCGCTATACGGGAATCACCGGCACCAAGAACGGCACCGGATACGATGCGGTCGTCTCCGACCTGACGCCGTGGGGGACAGATATATCCAATACATGGACCCTGCTGAACCTTACGCCGCTGAAAACGGTGGTCGTTGAAAAGAATATGCCGATGTCAAAATACATTTTTGCACGCCAGAAGCTTCTGGAAAAGATCGTTTTCCCACCGGTGGTAAGCAGTATCAACGACTCAGCGTGGTATGGATGCAGCAAGCTGGCGGAGTTTGATTTCAGCAAAGCAACCGTGATCCCGACACTGACTCACGCGTGGCCGTTCAACGATTCCCAGCTGCCCAGCAACTATGTGATCAAGGTGCCGGCGGCGCTCTATGACGACTGGAAGGCGGCCAGCTACTGGAGCACTTCCAGTGTCGTCAGTCACATCGTGGCGGTGTAGGAAAGGAGGAACGCATGAGCAGCGTAGATCTTGGCAGAGTAGTGGGCGAGAGCGCCTACGAGACGGCGGTGAAGGCGGGGTACAGCGGGACGGAGGCGGCGTTCGGCGCGGCGCTGACCGTGCCGCCGTGCAGCCGGAACCTGCTGGACAACTGGTATTTTGTGCATCCGGTGAATCCACGGGGTGTGCAGGGCACCATCATCCCCGGGGGACCGGCGGGCACACCGGTCATTTTCATCGACCGGTGGAGGCTCATCGGCTCGGCGGCGGTGACGGAGGGCGGCGTGTTGCTGAACGGTACGCTGACCCAGACGCTGGAGCAGGCGGTGGGGCAGGCCGTGACGGCCACGGTGCTGACGGAAAGCGGCATCGGCGAGCTCGTGCCGGTATACGACGATAGCACGAGGACGCTGACCATCACCGCCACGGGGCAGACCATCCGCGCGGTGAAGCTGGAGCTGGGGAGCGTGCAGACGCTGGCCCATCAGGACGCAAGCGGCGCGTGGGTGCTCAACGAGATCCCCGACTACGGGCAGGAGCTGGCGCGGTGCCAGCGGTTCCGGTGTCTGTACAGGGCGCAGGGCGGCAGCGGCGTTACCAACAACGTGCTGCTGGGCGCGGGACTGGCCGTGACGGCCACCACGGCCCGCGTGGTGCTGCACACCCCTGTGCC
>ERZ1034917.461-NODE-461-length-36843-cov-14.361884_pt1 | contig 36843 bp, 30 predicted proteins | sample MGYA00520605_ERZ1034917 | MGnify/ENA primary metagenome ERZ1034917 (study PRJEB33766, sample SAMN09781784) | gut metagenome | biome: gut microbiome | host: Homo sapiens | place: Madagascar | study: EMG produced TPA metagenomics assembly of the PRJNA485056 data... | reverse complement strand
GGAGCCAATAATATATATAAAAGAGGTATAAAATAAAATTATAAAAAAAATTAATTCTTATAAAAATATTTAGTCCACTTTTGACTCCTAATAGAAAAATTCTCAAATTAAAAACCAGATACATTTATCTGCATCTGATTCTACAAAGCATTTTATATGTAATACTTAAAGCCATTATCATCAAAAAAATATCCCGGAAGCTTAGTACTCATTTCGTCTTCTTGAAGCTCTAGTATTGAATCGCGTTTTTGGTGTTTTTTACCGTTTAATCTTTCAATTTCATCTACTGCAGCATACAATGCTCTAGAAACCTCTTGTGAGCGACCTTTAAGATCCTCTATAAACTCATAGAACTCAACAGGATTTAATCTCTCTTCGCAGAATACCACAGGATTGAAGCATTGAATAAATTGTTGTCCTTTATTTAAAATAAGTTCAATTTCGGCCAGTAAATTAATATAAAATAATTGAGTTTTATTTTTTTGCTCAACTAGCTCTTTGAGCTTTCCACTACAAAATTCTAAATCAATTAGATCTCTCATGTATATGTGAAAAAGCTCTTGAACCCTATAAATTCTGATAGCTTCAGAAGATTCAATCTGCTCCTCCGAATCTTGAGACGATTCATTATCTGCAAAATAAGGCTCACTTTCTAAAATTTCAGCTAAATCGGTTTCACTAGACGTCGAAGCCCTGCAAAAATTCATCGGTAACAAAGAAACGCATCCCGCCAAAATACTTGATAAAAATTTCTTGTTTAATGACATGAATCCTACCTCCTAAATATAAAATCATTACTGAGTATAACATATAAAAAAACATTTCCAATGGAAATTTATTCATAAATAATTTTGTTGAAATTCACAGTTTTGATATCTATAATGTAAAGTGTAAATAAAAATTTAAGAGGTAATGAAATTGAAAGAAGTAGAAATGAGATACTCAAAAATAACTGAAAAGTTTCCAAGAGAGTTTATCCTATTACAAGGTATGGGATGTTTCTGGAAGAAGTGTACGTTTTGCGATTATTTTTACGATGTTAGTCCAAACCCATTTGAAATCAATCTTCCTGTAATAGAAAAAATAAGTGGAGAATTAGGAACTTTAGATATAATAAACTCCGGATCTGCTATGGAACTCGACCCTCAAACCTTAAATGCCCTTATCCATAAAATTCAAGAGAAAAATATAAAAGAAATTTGGTTTGAAGTCCACTGGGCTTATAGAAATAAGCTCAAAAGTTTTTCAGAAAAATTCAAAGGAAGAGATGTAAATTTTAGAGTAGGAGTTGAGACCTTTGATGGCAATCTCAGAGAAAAATGGAACAAAGGTATTCCTAAAGAAGTTACACCTGAGCAAATTGCAAAGTACTTTAAAAGCGTTTGTTTGCTAGTTGGATTGCCTGAACAAAACTTGAGTTCCGTAGTAAGAGACATTCAAATTGCAAAAAAATATTTTAAAAGATTTGTGGTTAGCGTGTTCGTTAAAAATTCAACTCCGATATTGCCCAATACTGAACTTATCGAGCAATTTATTAAAGACGTCTATCCTAAGATCAAAGATGACCCTCAAGTAGAAGTTCTAATTAACAACACAGATTTGGGGGTAGGATGAGTTAAAATTATGGATTGCTTTCAAATAACAGAAGAATTTTCAAACCTAAGGATAGATAAGCTCGTGTGTTTAAAAGTTGAAAATATCTCCCGTTCTTACGCTCAAAAACTAATTGACGAAAACTATATAACAGTTAACGGCAAACCCGCTAACAAAAATCATAAAACAAAACTAGGTGAGACTGTCGAGATAGACGTCCCACCACCTGGAACTTTAGAAATAATTCCGGAAAATATCCATCTTGATATAGTTTATGAAGATGATGACTTAATTATAGTGAATAAACCTAAAGATATGGTAGTTCACCCTGCCCCTGGAAATTACAGCGGTACTTTAGTAAATGCTTTGCTTAATCACTGCAAAAATACTTTATCGGGTATAAATGGTATCCTCCGGCCAGGTATAGTTCACAGAATCGATAAAGATACCACCGGTCTGCTTTTAGTTGCTAAAAACGATAAAACCTATAATTCCTTGGCTTCCCAGTTAAAAGAACATTCTTTGACTAGAGAGTATGAAACTGTCGTGCATGGAAACTTTGAAAACCCAAATGGTACAATTAAAACTTTTATAGGAAGACACAAAGTTGACCGCAAAAAGATGTCAGTTCTGAATGCCACCGGGAAATTAGCCATTACCAACTACAGTGTGATAAAAACTTATGAAAATTATTCCCATGTTAAACTCAAACTCGAAACCGGAAGAACTCATCAGATAAGAGTGCATATGGCCTACCTTGGTCATCCGGTTGTGGGAGATGAAGTGTATGGGAAAAAACAAGATATCAAGCAATTTCCTTTCCTTCATGGACAATGTTTGCACGCTAGAACTTTAGGGTTTATCCATCCATCTTCGGGGAAGTATCTTTGTTTTACTTCTCCATTACCCGAATACTTTTCTAAAGTGATTCAAGAAATTGAACAGTCATGAAAATACTCATAAACCGCTTTCGCCGCACTATAATTCATGCCCTTAATTGCCATAAGCTCCTCCACCGAAGCTTGGGCTATTCTGTTTACTGATTTGAAAGTTTTCAAAAGAATTTTTGCTCTGGATTCCCCTATGTTTTTTATTTTAAGTAGTTCGGATTCTGAAACTTTTTTATTCCTGAGATTTCTATGATAACTTATTGCATACCTATGAACTTCGTCCTGAATGGAAGTTATGAAGTTGAAAATTCTACTATTGTTCTTTATTTTTATTTCTTTAGAGTCGTCCGTTAGTGCACGAGTGCGGTGGTTTTTATCTTTGACCATTCCAAACACGGGGATGGTTTTGATATCTAAATTCTCTAAAACCGACCTTGCAGCAAAAGTGTGAGTAATTCCTCCATCAATTAAAATTAAATCCGGAAACTGACCATTTTCCTTCTTAAGTAAGTTTATCCTTCTTTCAATAACTTCCCTTATGGATTGATAATCATCTTTTAGGTTTACCCCTTGTAACTTAAATTTTCTATATCCCGATCTGAATGGTCTGCCATCTTTAAAAACTACCATCCCACCTACGCAGTCGCTTCCAAATAAATTAGATATATCATACGCTTCTATATTGCGTGGCATAGATTTTAAGTTCAAAACATTTTTTAAATCTTCTAAGCACATCTCATATTTATTCTCAAAATCACTTTCTTTTAGTAAATTTTCATAGGCATTGTTTTTACACATCTGTACTAAATTAAAATTTTCTCCTCTTTGAGGAATTAATATCTTAACCCTACTTCCCTTCTTACTTTCCAAAAACTTTTCTATCATCTCTTGATCTTCTATTTTGCCATCTAGAATTATAACTTTTGGAACAAATTCTTTTTCAAAATAATACTGCTTAACAAACTCCGTTCTAGTATGAATCTGATTTTCTGAAGCATCTAAAAGAAAATTTTTAGCTTCACATAAGTTACCGTCTTTGAATTCAAAAACTTCAATCGAAGTTTTTCTTTGATTTCCACAAAGCGCAATGATATCCTGTTCGCTTATTTTATAGGCAACCACCTTTTGTTTATTCTTTATTTTCTCTATTGCACGGATTTTATCTCTAATCTTAACCGCTAATTCAAAATCTAAATTCGAAGAAGCGTTCATCATTTTTTGAGTAAGTTTTTTTAGTGTTTCGTCTATGCCGTTTTTGAGAAAATATTCCACCTCTTTTAGTAAATTTAGATAATCCTCATGTGAAATGGCTCTTATGCACGGTGCACAGCATCTTTTAATGTAAAAATTTAAGCATGCTCTTCGATATACTCTCTCAAGGTTTCTATTACAAGTGGGTAATTTAAAAATTTTCGAAACTTCCTCCACAGTACTCTTTACAGAACTAGATTGAGTATACGGTCCTATATACAAAGAACCATCATTCAATTTTTGTTTCACATAAAGCACTCTTGGCCATGATTCACAAGTTATTTTGATGTAGGAGTATCCTTTATCGTCTTTGAGCAAAATGTTGTATTTTGGCTGATGTTTCTTGATTAAATTGCATTCCAAAACAAGTGCCTCAAACTCAGTATCCGTGACGATATAATCAAAATGATCAATCATCCCCACCATCTTCCTAACCTTAGAAGTGTGCGTAGAGTCCGAAACAAAATAGGACGAAACTCTATTTTTCAAATTTTTCGCCTTTCCTATATAGATGATATGATTTTCAGTATCTTTCATCAGATACACTCCCGGGAGCTCCGGCAATAGTTTACAGGTTTTATAAAAATCTTTTTTCTTTTCCATATCAGTATTATTACCCATTTTAAAGCTATTTTTCAAACCTTAGATTATAAATTTTTTCCCTCCCCAACAACCTCCTAAAAACTATTGTGGTAACCTCTTATTATTTTTGATACTAGCACCCGGAACTTCACACTTAAAGATTCAAAATCCCTATCAATCAAAAGGACCTCCGCTTTTTGACGAAGGTCTTGGTTTTTTATAATATTGAGGGAAATAAATTTCCTGCAAAATTAATTATCCATTCAAACCCTATAGCTGTTTGCAAATTCGTGGTTTTCATTATCCATGAAATTGGAAGTTCCTCTAAAATAATCGTCAAGATAAGTAATCTGACTCCTGCTAAGAAAGGTACTCCTTTTACCATGAATAAAGACGTGCTCAAACAATGTGGTAGGGTCATCAGTATGTAAACTAGTATTTTATTACAGCTATTTTTATAGATTCCCCCTTTGAATAAATCTAAAGCAACCGCTAATAAAAAAAATCTCCAAATCTCATCCACAAGCACTGCACTTAGTGCTTTATAGAACTGAATAAAAACATTATATATAGAAAAATCGCAATTTGGAATTCCATCAATAACAAACAACGATAAATTACCAATGATCACGAACGGCATAGCAAACACAATTCCTAAAAGAAAAGACTTTATGTTGCTTTTCATGTTTAAATCAAAAAACTTCTTATCTTTAGCGTACTTTCTGAATATCTGGCAACTCGAATAATATGATACAGCAACCATCAGTGCGTCTAAACAACTATAGCCGTCAAAGGAAATTCTGAAAAAGCAGGCAGTGAATCCTAAAAACAATGATACAGCTAAATCCTTTGCATTAAATGTTCGAATTTTAAAAAGGTAAAAACCAGACAATAAAATTATCAGTGGCTCATACCACCTTAAACACATATCACGAGGAAGATATGTTTCAGGCACAAAATAGAAAAATGCAAAAGCTCCGGAAAATATCATCAAGAACACTGTAATTATTAAATACGGGCTATAATCCACCCAAGCTCTTTTCACTAACTCACCTCTTTTCTGCAGCTTCGATTATAACACAATCATATCAAATTTTCAAACTGCTTCACATCCACCATTAAATTATAAACCCTTTTCTCGGAGCTAATGTACGCATTTTTTGCAGGGAGTTAACCCCGCCGACTGAGCCTGGCTTAAAGTCGTTGGATATGAATTTTTTCCTCCACAGTTCGGGTCGTAATGATATCTTTTTCCAGAAGGGGTTCGATATATAGCCCTGCCGTTATTATCATCAGAATTACTTTGCTGAGTTTTGGATTTTTGAGTATCAGATTGAGTTTTCTTGGCACTAGATTTGCTGGTAGTTTGAGTTTTACTATTTTTATTGGTTTTTGTCTGAGATGCTTTTTCTGCCTCTTTCTTAGCCTCTTGTTCGGCTCTTTTTTTAGCTTCTTGCTCGGCAGCTTCTTTTTGCTTTTGAGCTTCCTGCTCTGCTTTGACTTTCTCTTCATCTGTTACTTTAATCGTGACTTTGTTGCTCTCTACTCCATTTTCCGATTTAATAAACAGTTCGCATTCACCTTCTGCAAGCGGTTTAATGCTCAAAACAATTTTATTTGATTCATTTGAACTATCTGTTTTTTCAACTGTAGCTATCTTTTCATCAGTAACTTGATAGTCCATGCTCCGCATAACTGCGTTTTCCGGAAATATTTCTAAAATTATGTTTTTGGTTTCTTTTACATCCAATTCCAAATTGGACTGCGTGAACTGTAGTTTATCTATTTCAATCTCCTGATTTTCTGCACTTGTGGTAGTTTGAATTTCAACAGAAGTATCTTCTATAGGATTATTTTTTACAATACACAGTATGGTTATTATCAAAAGAGAAATTGGCAAAATGATTTGTATGTATTTAATTTTATTTAGATTTGTTATTTGATAAAGCAGTGGCAATACCGCTACTCCCGATAAAATCATGAATATGCCCGCTAGAGCATTCCCCGCTATTATCCCAGCAATCCCTATAAATACTAAAATTCCCCCTAGTATGTTCCCCAGAACACTAAAAACTTTAGTTTTACTAATCATAATAATTCTCCTTCCTAAAAAATTATGTATATTATATCACACATCCTTTGGACAACGCGATAAATTATGTTATACATAATAGTTTTTATGAAAAGAGAATTAGTTAAGAATTTTTAGAAACTATCGAGATAAAACATCAAAATTTTGTTATGAATGCATCCGAGAACCCACATTCTTTGGCTTTTTGAAGTTGCTTTTGTGCTCTTAGTTTATCTTTAAAAGCTCCTATCTGCACTTTATAAAATCCATTATCTTGCTCTTTTTCATAAGCAATCCCAAAGTAATCACACACACCTTTGCAAATCGCTTCCCCAATATTTTTGTTGTTAGATACAATCCACTTTGCTCCTTCTAATGTATCATGGAATTCAACCTCCAGATACACAGCCACGCATTTTGTACTCCTCAATTCCAAAAGACTAGGATTAACTTTTAAACTATAATCATTTCCCGGAGAAATAGGAGCTACAGAATTTAAAATAGCTTCACCGGCCTTTTTGTTTTTCTCTTCGGAAGAATAAATCATTACCAAAGTTCCTCCAAGAGTTTTTGAATCGAAAGCGTTAGTATGGATGGAGATATGTAAATCAGAATTCCAAGAGTTGCTTTCTTCTACACTTTTTGTAATTGATTGTCCCTTCGGTGCCTGTTTTACATCAAAACCGTATCTCTCAAGTGATAATTTTGCAAATGAAGCGATTTTGTTGCACTCTTCCTGTTCGTTCGTATTTCCATACGCATATACATTGTTGGGCTGCATACTAGGACTCAAATATATTTTTTTGCTCATTTCATAAATCCTCCTTCACCATTCCACCCTAAACTGCTTTTTGTTATCCTCTGAAAGACAATTCTCTACTATGCAGGTAGAAAGAAAAAACTTAAAAAGCTGCTCTTTGCAAAGCAGCCTTATAAAACTTATTATTAATTTAAGTCTGAACCATATTCAAAATTTAAAATGCAGCTCTACTCTATCATTATTTAAATTAAATGGCTCCAAAAGCGTAAAGATAAATTATCTAGCTGCAATGCCTAAGCTTTTCAAAAAATGTACTAAATACGTGTTACCATAATTTCCGAAAAGCTCTTGTAGTATCGTATTCTTAGACCATTGATCCGTAGTTAACAAAAAATTATGATTATTTGATATAGTATTAGACAACGCCGATTTTAAACCATTAAGCCTAATTATAACACCATTTATTTGTTTATCAGAAAGTACACCGCCCAAGATTCTCTTGATATCATCATTTCCAGTGGCTAAAATTTTTTCAGCTAAAAATTTACTCATATGTGGCAAATTCACTTTATTGCTGTTAGTCACTAAGGGAGAAACTACATTCCAACATAATCCTTTTTGTAAATTAGTGTTTAGTCCAAAACAACTTTCGTTATCAAAGGCCGTTACACCCACAAGCCCTCTATCACTTACAACTTTAAAAAAGCAATTTCCAGGATTGTGGTCTTGTTCATTAGTGATAGTATCAAGTACCTGGAGATTAGTTATCTCTTCTTGAAACCTGGAATTTACTCTCAAATTTTTGCCTACTTTTAAATTACTAACCCCAGGGGCACGTTCCGTAAGGATACCTAATTTTTCACCATGTGCAGTAATTAATTTCACAAACTCCGTCTTTACAACTATATTATCTATGCCAAACCACTGTGCTAATTTATATGTTGCAAGCTGTTTCATAGCTAAATTTGTTTGAAAATTGCCCTCCTGAATATTTGAAGAGATGTGTCGGTGTACTAAATCCCTGGAAGCATAGAGGAAAAAATTTTTCAAATTAATCTTCAATTTTCTCGCAACACTATTAGGTATACCCAAACAATTACTGCTTACTTCTCTTCTCATGTACCTAGATAAATTAGACTTCTTATCCCACAGAAAACCTGCATTAATAAACTTTTTAGCATTTTCACCTGTCAATGTTTGCATTAATATTTTTTTATCAGTTGAAAAACTACCTGATATATATTCATCAAAGTATTCGTTTATAATTCGTTTGACTTCAGCATTTTCATCTAACTTCATTTTACATTCTTTAAAATATTTTGGACCATCCTTGAAGTTTATTATTCTAATATTGTTGTTCAGACCATTAGTCCAGGATACTTGTAGACCCCTAACATCTATATTATTTGATGGCTCTAAGGCATATCCCATGGGTATGTGTTGACTTATAAATAATAAAAATACCAATAAAGAAATATAACGCTTAAATTTCATCTTAAAATCAAATCCTTTTCTAGTAATATCTTGAACTTTAATCTAAACTCTCTCAATACGACCCAAATTCAGGTAGATAAAATTTAAATTTTCATAGCGCTGGCATATCTTTTAACAATCCTTCACACTAGCAATTCAGGAACGAAACTAGTATTAATGCAAGTTTGAGTCAACTAAAAAACCTGAGACAATATGTACTCCATATATTCTGATAACCCACATAGCTAAATATATACCAAAAAACAAGTAAAAGTAAAGAATAATAGTTCTAAAGGTAATTATAACTAGAAATGTTTAACCGGGTACTGATAAATCTGAAATGTATACCTTGGAAGGGTGACGTATAAATCCTTAAATGTGTTTATGCTAGCAAGGCAAAGCCGCATGGATTTCGCAGAAAACCTGAATTTGTTTAATATCAATACGGGCGAAAATATAAAATAAAACGTTCACTGTTTAAATCTTTAAGTCTTCTACAACCCACTTCGCCCACGAGACATTATTTGGAATTGATAATATATAATCTTTACTTTGTTTGCATAGGAATACTAACATGTGTTTCGCTCTTGTACAAGCAACATATAATACCCTCAATTCCTCTTCCAACATTTCAATTGTATATTGATCTAATAACTTAGTATATTGATCATCCTTTTGACCAAGTAGATCTTCAGCAAATCCAATAGTAAGCTTGCTATCTTCACACCTCATAATTATTTTTGGAAACTGCTTTAAATTAATTAAAGAATTGTCCATGTCACTAACAATTACTACTGGAAAAGATAAACCTTTAGATTTATGAACTGTATATATCGAAACGACACCTTTTTTACGATTCTCTTCTGATATCGGCGCTTCGTCTTCTTCTGCCTCAAATAAAATCTTTTTATTCAGCAAATCACAAAACTGAATGATATGTGTAAATTCAAATCCATAATAACCGTCTATTATAGACTGTAGTTTATAAAGATTTGATATGGCTTGATATCTACAAAGATTAGTATAAAATTTTTCTAGGTTTGAATTTGAAATTATGTATTCTAAAACTGATTGTGCAGAACTAAGTTGAGACATCTCTAAAAGTGCATCTAAAAAATTATCAAAATTATCAACGTTGTTCATGGTAAAAGACTTATAAACATCCGTAAAAACTAGTTCATCTTTGTACTCTTTCGCTTTGTAAAAGCCTCGTCCACCAATTACCTCAACTGGAATACCTGCTTCTTTTAGTTGTTCACCTACACAATCGACTATATAATTTTTACGGCAAAGTACAGCTATATGATTGTACGTCAAGGAGGGATTATCCTTTAAGATTGATTTGATTTCATCCACGATATTAGTTACAAAGCTAAAACGTACAGCACCATCTTGTGATTTTGTAGTTTTGCTGCTATGAGGTATAAGTGGTGATTTATCAAAATTAAGAGTTTTTCCATTAAAAGAATGGTCGCTAGAAAATAATTGATTTACAGTATCAATTATAGACGCATCACTTCTAAAGTTTTCAAAAAGACTAAGTTTAGTGGAATTAAGATTCTCAATGTATTTACTCATAAGCTGAGAACTATGTATATCTGCACCGCGAAAACCATATATAGATTGCCTTTCGTCACCAACCAAAAATACTTTAACACCTCCATCAATAAGACTTTTTACAATGTCAAATTGAGGCAAGTTGGTATCTTGGTATTCATCCATTAACAGATATTTGTAAGAAGCACAAACAACATTATGAACATAGGTATCTTTTAAAAGCAAGCTACATTTCTTTACAAGATCATTAGAGGTTAAGACATTATCCTCTAATTTCGAACTTTCAATAATTTTACAAATGTGATTGTAGAATTGAATAAAATCACTTTTAAATTTATCTATGGCATCACTCGAATTCAAGTAACTGTTTTCCAATTGCTCAATACCACAGTTGTCGTTTCTACAATAAAACTCAAATGTAGCGTTTTTGAGTGCGTTACCCTCAATATTTGCAAGCAGATTATCAGAAGGTATATTTAAAATTTCCTCACTAATTATATTAGAAATTTTGGCAAAGTAAGAAGATATCTCAAAATTAGGGGAAATACCAATACTTAAGCCATATTCCCGCAAAAGCTTTTCACAAAAACTATGTATCGTTGAGATGTTCGAAATATACGTTAAATATATCTGTTTTTGCAACCTTTTATTCATAATACAGTTCCTAGTTAAAAGTGAAGAAAGTCTTTCTTGTATCTCATCAACTGCCCGATTTGTAAATGTAATTACTGCCATGTTGCCTAGTGAGGCTTCTTCGTCGTTTTCTAAGATGTGTAAGATTTTATTTATGAGAACTTCAGTTTTACCAGAACCCGCAGCAGCTTTTAAATAAATGGGATAGGAATTGTCGTTTATTATTTTTTGTTGATTTTCAGTGAAACCCGGACTACTCATCAAACATCATCCCTTTTTTGATTTTCATGATATCCCATACAAACATCTTTGATAATACAATAATTACAGTAATTGCTAGGATAAGGTTTTACTTTAAAAAAGTCAGTGCCTAGAAGTTCTTTTACAAGATTATTTATTCTAAACCGACCATCATTTTCAAATTTTATACTGTCAAATTGGATCGTTATTTTATTTATAATTCTGTTGGCAAAAAAGATTCGGTCTATGTACTTTTTATTCTTACTTAATTCCTGCATCATTTCATCATACTTTTTAGTCCTTATTTCCCTACTAGTTGATTTAAATACCAGAAAATCAAGACCTAAATAAATCTGAGATGCCCTTTTGCTTCCTTTTTTGTTTGTATAAACGGCGGTGTCATTTTCGGTTTTAAGAACAAACTCATCAAATTGATAATTTTTTTCTTTAGCAGGTACAATCGTATATGTGTTGTATCCTAAATACTCGATAATACTTGTATTTATATAGTTAAATACATTTTTCAATGTGCGTTCACGTAAGCTTTCTAATTCCTTTGATGAAAAAAGTCAAAGTAATTCATGTATTCGTATAAAACTTGTTTTGAAAAATCATTTAAAATATCAAAAGCTTCACCTTGATTGGCCTTGTACCACTTTTTGTTTTCTAAATTATAATTCATAAACCTTTTTAAAATATCAATATAGAAGACTTTTTCGGCATATAGTCTTAATTGCCTTTGACTCTTAAAACATAAGTTAGAATCCTTTACGTATAAATGGTGGTAAAGTTTCGGACAAAGCTTGAAGGTAACAAGTTCTTTAATCGTATAAATTTCGCTTTTGGTCGGGAAACAAGTAGGTGTGTTTATAGGTTCTCTTACATCATCAGTACTCGAGCAATCATATCCTAATAGTTTCGGAACTTCAAATTCGAGGTTCAGCATCTTGGAAATACCATTTACATAAGCAGAAAATCTCGTTTTATGTTTATAAGTATACTGACTTGCAGTAAAACAAATTTTTTCAGTTGTGAAATCTAAAACATTGTTAAATAAGTACCTTTCTAACTCTAAGTGAAATGAAGTAGTTTTAATAGGCAAATTATTTAATTTAAATCCATAACTTCCTGATGTCAAAATCTCCTTGATTGACTCAGTAAAAGGGAATTTGTCATTGTTAGGACGTGGATACTTGTTGTTTTCACAGGCAATAAAGAAAACATTCTTATATCTTTTTAGTCCGATCATATTCGACATCTTTAACTTGAAATTCCTAGGATTACCAGCGATTTCTTTCATTACTCGAAAATTCTGCCAAACAAAGCGCTGAGTGGTCAAACAAATCCGAGAAAACTAAAAATGGTACCCGTAATTCGAGTTTGAGACCTGATAGAGGATATATCGGCCATAAAGCCGCTAAGATGATGAAACGTTCTAAAAACGTAGAAGCAAGAAAACACTCTAAGATAGAAGAAAAATCTGGTTTGCTCAAAAATATAGAAAATGCAAGTGAACTAAAAATTAGCTTTTTAAAACATAGTTCAAAGAGATTACTTGCCTTAAAAGATGTTTCTCTATTTTATGGAGATAAAATAATCTGTAAAAACATTAACTTTGAAGTCAATGAACGAGATAGATTATCTCTATGCGGAAAAAATGGCTGCGGAAAATCCACTATTTTAAAATTTATAAACGATGACCCAAAAATAAGCTTTAAAGGAACTTTTGAGAAAGCAAGCAATTTGAAAATATCGTATGTTTCGCAGGATACCTCAACTCTAAACGGAACTCTTAGAGATTTTGCCAATCTTCAGAGTATAGATGAAAGTCTGTTTAAAACCATTCTACGTAAACTTGATTTTTCAAGGGCTCAATTTGAAAAATACATGTCAAATTTTAGCGGAGGTCAAAAAAAGAAAGTGTTGATTGCTAAAAGTTTATGCCAACAAGCACATCTATACCTATGGGATGAACCGCTTAACTTTATTGATATCTTATCTCGCATACAAATTGAAGATTTAATTTTAAAATTCAATCCTACCATGGTTTTTGTAGAGCATGACGAAAGGTTTGTTAAAAGTATATCTACTAAAATTATAGAATTAAATGATGATTAGCACTTAAACCATCAAATTATTTCCACAGTAAAATTACATTAAAACAGTTCAAACATAATACTGGTCCGGTATAGAATATCTAAATCTCCGATTTGAAAAGTTATTTACAAAACAAAAACCAGACTATCAAAACTGATAATCCAATTTACCTAAAAATCAGTCACGACCCATAAGACAAACCAAACTGGTACGACTTTTCTTATAGGTGCGTGATTTTTACATTATCATAAGTTTTTGAGACTTTTTCCGCAATAAGTCTACGATGACAATGCTCAGGAGTACTTTCGGCACAAAGAATACAAATTCTCTTATTTTTAAAAGCATAGAAAAAATCTAGGTTTGCCTGGGTATCCAAAAATTTATTATAAATTTTTTCGTACTCATTCCACGTGGTCTTTCCGTTTTTATAATCTTCAAAAAGCGATGGAGTCGGAGCTAATTGTTTTAATGCTATGTAGTTGCAACCACAAATTTTTTTAAGAAAATACTGTAAATCCACGCTTTTGCTAAACCCAGCAAGCTGTGTGGAATTATAAAGCCTAACGTCTGCAACTATTTCAATTTTGTTATCAGTTATAATTCCAAAAAATTTTTCTGCAGATTTTTTCGTATATCCAATTGTAAATAACTCCAACCTTAGTTGCTCCTTGTTAAATAATTTTGATTAATCCTATTATAGCATCAAATCATATAACAATCCATATCGTACGATTTTACAGAATCTCTTAAAGGATGCACTGCGCAAACAAATTTATAGTAAAGATCATTGCCATATTTTCTGTATGGAATTTCAGGCAAGCTTACACCTAAAAGGGATTTAGAAATTTTCTTGTTTTTGAGTTTAAATTTTGGATCGGTTATGCTAAAACCCTTGTAATTATTGTTATTGTAAGTGAAATCACACTTGTGTTTTCCTTCATCATTTTCATATATGAATAGATCAGCAATTTCTACAAACAAAAAAGATGTGCTTTGATTATTTATTTCTTCTTCGACAAGCCAAGGATTAACATTTGAAAATATAAATTCCGGATTTTGAATATATTTCTTTAAATTTTCGGTTTGAATATTGGTTTCAGTACAACTAATTATCTCGTGAAGAACATAATTCTCTTCTTGATGAGTAAGCGGTGCATGGACCACATTTACAGTTAAAAGATCCATTTTATTAAATGTGCATTGCTCTTTGTCAAGGGCATAACCTTCACTATTTTTAACTAATCTTATGAATTTTCCAAATTTATTTATACCCACCACACAGTATCCATTGTTTTTATCGGATTTTGCAATAATAATTAATTCCATTTTCATAAAAGTTCTCCTTTGTATAGTAATATAAAAACCTGTTCACTATACCTCTGGAAAAAATGAAAAGTTGCCCCAAAAGAGCAACTTACTAAGAAACAAACTGTTCTGCAAAACCTGATTTATTTTTAACTGGTCGAGGTGACAGGACTTGAACCTGCGGCTTCCACGTCCCGAACGTGGCACTCTACCAAACTGAGCTACACCTCGAAATCACGTCTAATTATATGTCTTTGCTGGGTTTATGTCAATACTATTCTCCACATTTTTAATAAATTATATCTTCTGGTATAATTGTTTTAAGATAAGGAGGTAGATAAGCATTTTAAATTTTATATTGGGACGTATCGGAAGCGGAAAGTACGATAAACTAAATAAAATGTTACTTGATTTGCTTAATTCCAAATCAGAAAAAATAGTAATAGTTGTACCTGAGCAAAGTTCTTTCGAAAATGAAAAAAAATTACTGAATTTTTTGGGAAACAAGGCATTTGAGAAAATTAAAGTTCTGAGTTTCTCTCGTCTTTTTGACTTTGTTTCAAGTTCTTTGAAAATTCCATCCATAAAACCATCAAACGAATTAACTCAAACTATAATGATGAACGAAGTCTTGGAAAACTTAAAAAACCAACTCAAAATATATAAAAAAAATTCTGATGATATGACACTAGCTAAACTCCTTTTGGATGCTATCAAAGATTTGAAATCCAATAAAATTGATAAAGAAAATCTAAAAAAAATATATGACTCATGTACCAAGAATATTCTAAAACAAAAATTAGAAGAAATAATTAAAATCTATGACAGTTATCAAAGTTCCTTGCAAAACGTAATCAAGGATACCTGCGATGAACTAGATCTTCTGGATGATATAATTAGGTCAAATAATTTTTTTAGCAACTACTCCATATTTTTCTACGGCTTTAGTACTTTTACCGTACAACAGTTTTCCATTATAGAAACTATGATGATTCAATCTGAAAATATATATATGCTGCTTTGCACACCAAATTTGAGCTACACCCCATGCTCCTACAATATCTTCTCTTTAGTGGATATTACTATTCATAAGCTAGAAAAAATAGCTAGTACTCATTGTATCAAAATTGGACAAATCGAAATGTTGGAAAATATCTCAAAGTTTCAAAATTCAGAACTGAAACTTCTTGAAGAAAATATATTTCGTCCCGAAAAAACATCTGTTTTGTCCGTACCCAAAAATATAGAAGTTTACAACGCTACCGACCTAAATGAAGAATGCGAATACGTTGCTCAAAAGATAAAACTGCTCGTCATGAAGGAAAATGTCCGCTACAGCGATTTTTTAATTTTGACCCGAGATATGCCAAATTACTCATCTGCATTCAAAAGTGTGTTTAAGCGGTATGATATCCCATATTTTTTGGATTACCCAGAAAAGTTTTTTAACAAGAATCTTACTAATTTGATTTTATCTGCCTTCGATGCTATTCACTCCGATTACGCCCCTTCAGATATCCTCAGATATTTAAAATCTGGGTTAACAGGAATATCCGTAGAAGATATTTCTAAACTTGAAAATTACTTGCTTTTATGGAATTTAAAATCCGATGCTTGGAACAAAGACTTTTCACTTCACCCTAGAGGATATTATCAAAATTTAGAAGAATGTGATTTAGAAGAGCTAAATCACTTGAATGAGCTTAGGAAAAAAATCATCGTACCGCTTAAAAATTTTAAATCTAAACTGTCCGGCGCTGCAGCCAAAAATATATCGCGAGCAGTATATGAACTCTTGATTGAAATAAAAGCCGATGAAAATTTGAAAACATTCTGTGAACAACTCGAAGAAACCGAGGGTATCCAAATAGCAGAAAAGCATTCACTTCTATGGGATAACATTATGGAAATTTTAAACCAAATAGCTTTAGTACTTGGAAACAAAAAAATCTCTTCTCAAAGATACTTATCTATACTGGTTTCAGCAATAGATTCCACTGATTGTTCATATGTTCCTCAATGTTTAGATAACGTGACGGTTTCAGATATCAGCAGAATACAAAACCCTGTCTCTAAAATAACTTTTATAGTTGGAGCCGTAAACGGAGAATTCCCTCTTACACCCACAACTTCTGAGATTTTTACAGATGAAGAAATAAATCATATAAATTCAACCGGCGTGGAATTCAAAGAAAATACTGAATTTATCCTACTCAAAGAAAAATTCCTAGCCTATACCGCAACCTCCTCCCCTACCTCAAAACTTTATGTAAGTTGGCCCTCTTCTGACTCTTTTAAAAAAAGTAAACTTCCTTCTGAAATCGTAAAAGAAATTAAATTAATATTCCCCAATTTGAAAGTACTTTCTAAAAATGATTTTCCCGCCCAGGATATGATATTTTCTAAAAGCAATGCTCTAGAGGTGTTTTCTAAAAACATAAACAATTCGGGTATTTTACGCTCTACGTTAAATGCTTTCTTGCTTTCAGACCATCATTACAGTCAAAAATGCAAAACTATCTCCCAATTCCTCGATGACAATAGGTTTTCATTTAAAACCCCAACAAATGCTGTTGGACTATTTGGGAAAAATTTATATGTATCCGCATCGCAAATCGAAAAATATTATACCTGCCAGTTTGCATATTTTTGTGAATACGGCCTCAAGGCTAAAGCCCAAAGTAAATCTGAATTCAATTCCCTAGACTACGGAACTTTAATTCATTTTTTACTTGAAAAACTCTTTAAAAAATATCCCGGGGATGAAATTACCAAACAGTCCGAAGAAACTATCTCGGAGGAGATAACCTATCTTATAAAACAGTACGTAAACGAAAAACTAGGCGGTTGGGAAACTAAACCTCAATTGTTTACATATATAATTCGAAGATTGAAAAAATCTGTGTTGTTCCTCATAAAACACATTGCCAGTGAATTTAAACAGTCAGAATTTAAAATCTTCGAGGTTGAGGCTGAAATATCTAAAAACGGTTCTGTTAAGCCCCTTGAGCTTAAAGCTGAAAACGGAATTAAAATTCACATAGATGGTAAAATCGATAGAATAGATTTGGTAACTATTGATGGCAAAGATTACGTCAGAATAGTGGATTATAAAACCGGAACTAAACAATTTAAACTCTCTGAAGTTTATAGCGGTATAAATATGCAAATGCTTATATACTTACTTACGGTTTGTAAAAACGGAATACAAAACCACAAAGCTTTAACCCCGGCCGCCATCCTATACTTTACAGCACTAAAACCTCTAATAGATTCTCAAAGCCAAATCTCATCAGAAGAATATCAAAAAGAAATAAGAAAAAAAATGAAAATGAATGGTCTTGTTTTAAAAAATCAAAAGGTAATCTTGGCAATGGAAAAAGAAGGAAAGGGTGAATTCATACCCGCTTCCATTAAGGATGGTGAAATCAAAGAGTCTGATTCTTTATTCACACAAGAGCAGCTTGAAGTAATATATGGTCATATAGAAAAACTGATAGTCAATATGGCAACCAACTTGTGCCTAGGAAAAATATCCGCAAACCCTATATCTCTTAAAAACCACTCCTCCTGCACTTGGTGTAAGTACCACTCTATTTGCGGATACGAAAAAGATGAATTTAAAAAAATTTCTACTGCCACAAATGATAAAATAATAGAAAAAATGAAAGGATGTGAGCTCCCAAATGAAAAAAACATGGACGTCTGATCAACAAAAAGCTATCTCCTCTACAGATGGAACTGTACTGGTAGCCGCTGCCGCTGGTTCGGGTAAGACTTCCGTTTTGGTGCAAAGAGTAATCAACCGAATAACTAACCCATTAAACCCAATTGATATAGATAAATTTTTAATAGTCACTTTCACCAATGCTGCCGCACAAGAAATGAAAGACCGTATCTCTGAAAGTATATCGGAGCTACTCCTCAAGGATGCTAAAAATTCCAACTTACATCGTCAACAGACACTGCTTAAATGCTCCTCAATAGGAACTATCCATAGTTTTTGCAATAACCTGTTGAAAGAAAATTTTTATAATTTAAATATTTCCCCTAACTTTAGAATCGCCAGAGAAAGCGATATGGTAGTAGTTAAAGAAAAAGCAATGAATAATACCTTTTCCTACTTTTTAGAAAATAAAAACCCTGAATTTACTCGAATAATGGATATCTTCGGGACTGAAAAAAATACGGATAAACTCGCAGATATAATACATATTATAAATAACTTTGCTAATTCAATTCCTAATCCTGAAAAATGGTTCGAGGAAAAATTAGAACTTTATAAAAACCCTACCAGTGCTCCTTGGCAAAAGACCTTGATTCAATACTCTATCGACGCTATTTCTTTTGTAATAAGCCTTTTAGAAGATACCACCAAAATTTTAGAGTCCTCCGACCAACTAAAAAAAGCATATTCCTCTTCTTTTGAAACAGATATTTCTAAACTTAAAAATATATTTTCTATCCTAAACCAAAATAGCTGGGATGGATGCCTCAGCGAAATAAAACAGTTCTCTTTCTGCAGATTGAAAGCTGTTCGAGGTTCGGAAGATGAACAATTTAAAAATATTATCAATTTGAAAAGGAACTACGCTAAAAAAATAATTTTGAAAATTAAAAAGTATTTTGTTCTGACTCAAGAAGAATTTACCCAAAACGCCAAAGAACTTGCACCTATAGTGGAAATCCTTTTTGATATGACACTTTATTTTAGAAATCAAATGTATAACCTTAAGCTCGCAAAAAATATCCTCGATTTCAACGATCTTGAGCATCTAACCTTAAAACTTCTTTCAGATCAAAATGATAACAAAAGTGACATCGCTAAAGAAATTTCTGAAAAATATAGCGAAGTAATGGTGGATGAATATCAGGACATAAATGAAGTCCAAAACACTATTTTTAAACTCATCACTAAAAATGAATCTAATCTTTTTATGGTTGGAGACGTCAAACAAAGTATCTATAAATTCAGACAGTCCCGTCCCCAAATATTCTTAGATAAAAAAAATAAATACCCATTATACGATGAAACTAAAGTCTCTTATCCTTGTAAAATAATTTTAGGAAAAAACTTCCGCAGTACACCTACTATAATAGACGGTATAAATTTTATATTTAAAAAATTAATGTCCGAAAAAGTTGGAGAAATTCCCTACACCCACGAAGAAGAACTCTCTTGCCCAGTGAGCGCACCTCTCTCCGGTACGCCTGATATATCTCTAAAATTAATTGACATATCCGAAGACCAAGAAAAAAATATAGATTCCTCAGAAGCTAAAGAAATTGCTAAAATCATCAGAAAAATGATATCAGAAAAATTTCAAATAATTAAAGGAGATACCTCCAGACCCGTAACCTACGGAGATTTTTGCGTAATCTTAAGAAGCTCAAACGCCCATGCCCATATTTACGCCAGAGAACTTCAGCATCAAGGCATCCCCGCGTGGTCAGAAACAAATGAAAAGTTTTTAGATACGCCCGAAATCTCAACTATGCTCTCCTTGCTTCAAATCATAGACAACCCCATAAATGATATCCCTCTTATCTCTTGCATGATGAGCCCTCTCTTTGGATTTACAGTCGACGACTTAAGCAGTATTCGGCAAGCAGCAAAAGGCATTCCTTTTTACTTTGCACTTAAGCAGTACGCTGAAACTAACCCCAATGCTCAAGATTTTATAAACAAAATAAACCGCTACCGAAACTTAAGCGGAACGATGTCATGCAGCGAATTAATTGATTACATATACCAAGAAACTGATTATCCATTTATGTGCGTTGCACTACCTAAAGGAGAAATTAAAAAATCCAATTTGTTTCTACTGCGTGATTATGCTAAAAAATTTGAAGATGAATACAACAAAGGTTTGAAAGGATTCTTAGACTTTATAGAAAATATAAAACGTAAAAACGCAGACTTGCCCTCAGCCGCAATATCTTCTGAAAATGATAATACAGTTCAAATTATGAGTATACATAAATCAAAAGGCTTGGAATTTCCGATTTGTATATTGGCTGGTTGCTCCAGAAAATTTGCCGGAGATGCTGAAAGTGTTATCCTCCATCCTGAACTGGGTCTGGGATTCAAAATGAAAAATCATGAAGGTACTTTACAATACGATAACTTGATTTTCCAATCCATAAGTTTAAAAAATAAGCTGGAGGATGTTTCAGAAGAACTTAGAGTCCTGTACGTTGCAATGACAAGAGCAAAACAAAAATTAATTATCATTGCTTCACTTGAAGGAAAAGAAAAAATAGTTGAAAAGTTTTTACTCCTGAATCAAGAAAATACTATACCTGCGTTTTTAGTTCAAAATTCAACCTCATTCCTAGAATGGATCGTTTTGTGTTTATCCTCAAGCTCTATGAAAAATGAACTTTTCCAAAAACTAAATGTGGACGACTACTTTTTACCTCAATTCAGCGATACTCAAACTCCTTTGTGGGACTTGGAAATAATAAATTCACACTTGCTCGAAGAAGTAAGCGATAATCCTCAACTTGAAACTCAAACCAATTCCGCCCCCATTGATCCTCAATTGCTCCAAAAAATTGAAACTTATACAAGCTATAAATACCCTTACGAAAATTTATCTGAACTGCCACTAAAAATCGCCGCCTCGAAACTTTCCGGTAGTGGAGAATGGAAAGATTACTTTGCTTCTTCAAAACCCGCATTCCTTTCAAATACGTATATCACCCCTACTTCACGAGGAAATGCAATTCATAAATTTTTATATTTTGTAAATTTTGTAGAGGCTTCTCAAAACTTGGATGCAGCAATAGATAGTCTAAAAAATAGAGGCTTGCTTTCCACTGAAGAAATAAGTTTGTTAAATAAGGGCGCTATAAGTAAGTTTATAAATTCTCCGCTTTGCCAAAGAATCATGAAGAGCTCCAAAGTGCTAAGAGAGTACAGATTCTCCGTCAATCTACCCATAAAAGAAACACCTCTGTACGACAAATCTAAACACAAAACGTGTTCTGAAAATTTGGTTCTCGTACAGGGTGCAATGGACTGCGTGTTTTTAGAAAATAATGAATATGTGATTATTGACTACAAAACTGATAAAACAGATGATATTTCTAAACTTTATCAAAAATACAGTAATCAGCTGCAAATCTATAAGTCGGCCCTTAGTAAAATCCATGATTTAAAAGTTAAAGAAACAGGAATTTACTCCTTTAAACTCTCTGAGTATTACTCCGAACCTTAACCTAATGATTCTTCAACCGCCTGGCGAATTGTCCTGACGCCGATTATTTTGATATCAAACTTTTCTTTATCTGCAATAGATTTCCAATTATGATACGGAACTATACATTTCTTAAACCCTAAACGCTCCGCTTCACGAATTCTCATCTCCGCACTCGGCACTGCCCTGATTTCTCCTGCAAGACCAATTTCTCCAAAAGCTATAACTTCATCGCTTATAGCCTTATCTTTTAAACTCGAAACTAATGCTATTGCCACCGAAAGGTCCGCTGCAGGTTCGTCGAGTTTGATTCCTCCTACAACATTGATATAAGCATCCATGGAGGAAAAATAATATCCGGCTCGCTTCTCCAGGACCGCTAGAATGAGAGTTAATCTGTTGTAGTCAAAGCCTGTGGACATCCTTCGAGGATTGCCGAATGTAGTAGAGGTGACTAAACCCTGAACTTCTGTTAGAAGCGGTCTGGAGCCTTCCATAACGCAGGCTACGCATATACCGGATATCCCACGAGGTTTACCTGAAAGCAGCATTTTAGATGGGTTCTCAACCTCCTTGAGACCTTGGTCATCCATACAAAAAACTCCCATCTCATTCGTAGAACCATATCGGTTTTTAACCGCTCTCAGAATTCTATACGACATCTGGCTTTCGCCTTCGAAATAAAGCACAGTATCTACCATATGTTCCAAAACTTTCGGTCCGGCTATCGCCCCGTCCTTGTTAACGTGTCCAACCATTATGGTTGTGATATCCAAAGACTTAGACAGCTTTAAAAATATATTCGTGCACTCTTTAACTTGCGAAATACTTCCAGGCATCGATGAAGATTCAACATTATTCATAGTCTGAATGGAGTCAACTATTAAAATGTCCGGGTGAGTATACTCAACTTCAGCTGAGATAATATCTAAATTGGTTTCAGTCATAAGAAATAAATTATTGTTCTCAATTCCTAAACGTGAAGCCCTCATTTTGATTTGCCGTTTGGATTCTTCCCCCGAAACATACAAAATTTTTAAATCTTTATCTAAGTGATTACATATCTGAAGTAACAAGGTTGATTTTCCTATACCCGGAGTTCCACCAAGCAGCGATAACGAACCTTTAACTATACCTCCACCAAAAACTCTGTCGAGTTCTTTAAAACCCGTTGCATATCTGGTTTCATCCGTAACGTCTATGTCTTGCATCGCCACTTGACTTATATTAGAACTATCCATCCTCACTTTTGATGACGATTTTTTACCTTTCTCTTTAAATTCTTCAACCATAGTATTACCTTGTCCGCAAGAAGGACATATCCCATTCCATTTTGCAGATTCAAATCCACATTCACAGCACACATACACACTTCGAATTTTTTTAACCATAGCATTTACCTCTTACAATTCTAACTTCGGAATTGTTGTCCCATTCGAAAGCTTCCCCAACCTTGAAGTAGGAACAGACTTTCTTTTAGAGTGACACATTTGCGTTTCACTCAGTGCAACAGCAGCATCCTTATTCGCTAAAATTCTATAACGTGGATTATTTTTTTTCACTGAACGACGAAGAAGTCTGTAGGCTCCTTTAATACAAAACGGATTATACCTCGAATCAGCAAGGTTTGCAAAGGTCCAAGGTTCACGTTCCGTTTGGTTTTCTGTTGAAGTATTACTCTTGGTTTTGTTTTTTGTCAACAACGATGGAATAGCTCCTTTTGAGGCTCTCTCCAGTACTGCTCGGATATCCTTTCCTCCATTTTCGCCTTCTCCAAAACAAGGATCGCACATAGCAAGTATGGCGCATAATTGAGCTAGCTTTATGTCTTTTATTGTACTAGTATATACTTCTTGATTTCCCCAACCTTTTGCAGTATTTGTAGGTGCTGACCTCAAATATTTAAGAATTGTGTCATAAATTTCCTTTCTTGTTTTGGGATCGGTGAATTTTTCATCTAAACTTCGGGTTATGTCCTTATACGTACCTGCCCCTTTAATAAATACAGTATATCTATGAGCAACTGGACACGGTCTTAATTCAAATTCAACTTCACCAAATGGAGTGTGCAAGTTACCTGTCTCTCTTTTCAAAGGTAAATTATGTTCTCTCATATAATTTTCTTTTATTCGAGCTATAGCACATAATTGCTCCTGGAGATAAATAAAATTACCTGTTTTGACTCTATATGAAAAATCTTTGGCTAATCTTATTCTTTTACGTCTAGAGTGTTCAAACGTCTTTGGTTTTTTATCTTCAGCACGATAAGGACTATAACATTGAACTAAACTTTGTGAGCACTGCTCGGGTGGCATAATTGTTACATTTGTAAAAAACATGTAAATTTACACTTCCTTCAAAAAAATAATACAAATTATGGATTAGGTAGACGAGTTTAACACTTTTATTATCTAAATTCAAAATAATTTTCAACCAAATTAAAAACATTTTTATAACACAAATTTATTCGTTTCGTACAATTGGTTCGAAAATTTTAGGTATTGTTCGACAAGACATTTAAAAAGTAGTCCGTTATTCCACAATAAATACTGAACGAAATATCAGTTTGATACTTTTCATTAGTCAATTTTTTAGCTTCTTGCTCATTAGATAGGAATCCACACTCCACTATAACCGCCGGAATTTGGGCATTATGTAAAAGATATATTTTCTCATTGGAAGGTTTAATTTCCCTATCATTTTCGGGTTGAATAAGTCCCACTATGGAATCTTTCAGTTTAGTTGCCAATTCTTGGCTCTGCGGATTGTTCACAGAGTAAAATATTTGAGTTCCAAAATATTTGGGGTTCGGAAACTTGTTTTGATGTATACTTACAAAAACCGTGTTTTGTTCTTTGATTTAATTAATTATCCCCATTCGGTTTCTCAAATCGGATCTCTTCTTTTCACGTAAACTTTTAGCGCTGTTATCATAGATAGCTTGATCTTTTTCTCTCGTCATAATTACTTCATACCCAGAAACTTCTAGCAGATTTTTAAGTTTCAGCGCTATTGCAAGGTTGATATCTTTTTCGATTATTCCATCAACACCAACCGCTCCTCCGTCTTCGCCTCCATGACCTGCATAGTTTAATACCATATGTAAAATTTAAAATTTCCATTTTATATCTATAGCTCTTCGCCCACTCTTGTCATATTTCCCCACATAAACCGCTTCTATAAATTCATCAACAATATCCCGAGTTAATTTTGAAATTTTTTTGTATTTTTGAAGGATATCTCCCGCACTACTATAGCTACCACGCAGTCCATTAATGCAATCCAGTTCCTGGTTTACACTTTTTATTCTAGAATTAATGAATTCCAGTTCTTCAGAAAATTTGTTATTATACATTTCAAACTGCTTTTGAGTTATAGATCCATCTAATTTATCTTCGTAGAGTTTCACCATATACGACTCTTTTTTTAATTTAGTTCCTAAGAGATTTTGTTTCTCAATTTCAAGCCCTGATTTTCTTTCTCTTACTTTTGGATTTTTATCTAACTTTATAAATTTAGGATTGTAAAAATTCTCAAGCAAATTATTTATTTCAGATAAAATCGTATTTTCTAAATAGTCAAGTCTTACGCTTGAGGTATTTGAGCATTTGCCATCAGCAATTTTTACTGTTTTACAGCGCAAGTAGTTGTATCTCCCATGAGCGAGCTGATAGCTCATTTTCCACATCGCACTTTTGCATTCCTTACAGTAAACCTTTTTGCTAAGCAAATACATTTCTCCCGAAAATTTATCGCATCGGCCTTTACGTCTTCGAAGCTCTAACACCTTATTCCAAAGCTCCATTGTGACTATGGGTTCATGAGTGTTTTGCACTTTTATCCATTGACTTTCAGGTTTATATCTGCGTTTTTTATTTTTATAACTTATATTTTCACTCTTACCTTGAATAAGCGTCCCCGTGTATACTTCTCTTCGCAGGATTCTGTAGATAGTGTTGTCGGTCCACAGCCTACTCCTCAAAGCTCCTTTAGAATACTGAGCATTACAATACTTGCTTCCGTTTAATTTTTTATACTCCGTAGGACTCACAATACCTCGTGAATTCAATTCCTTAGCTATTTTGATGTATCCCATTCCGCTTATGTACATATTAAATATGTCTTTAACCACTTCGCTTGCTACCGGGTCTACTACCAAATGATTTTTATCCTCAGGGTCAATTAAATAACCGTATGGAGCAAATGAACCCGTGTATTTTCCGTTTCGATGTTTACTTCTTAAAGTCCTTTTTATATTGTCCGACAAATCCTCTAGGTACCACTGATTAACAAGCCCATTTATTTGTCGGGCCTTTTTGTTTCCCTCAATATTGGTATCTGCATGGTCCACAAGACCAATAAATCTTATATTCCATTCAAGAAATTTTCCGTTTATGTATTTCTCTATTATTTCCATATCTCGTGAAAATCTAGACTGAGTTTTGCATATGACCGCTTCGATAAGACCGTCTTCACAATCTTTAATCATCCTGTTGAAAGCAGGTCTGTTTTTATCTGCCCCACTATAGTCTTCGTCGCAATAAATTTTGTAGTTGTTCCAACCATTTTGGGCGCAAAATCCTATGAGCATCAATTTTTGATTTTGTATACTTTCACTTTCATCAGATATATTTTTCTTGATTCTATCTTCATCTGATAATCTCACATAAAGTGCCTGGTATTTTATAATAGCAATCACTCCGAAAATGAAATCATCTTGTATTTCAAAGAGCTTTTATTTATTAGCTCGCTCGCTTATTTCTTTGTTTATTATCTTTGAAAGCTTTTCGTTTATTATTTTTTCTATTTTGCTTTTATCTGAGTTGATAAAAATATTGTTTACTACCATACTCTCCAAAATTAAGCCTCCTCATAAAACTTAAACACTAATATTTATGAAACAAAATAAAAAATATTCTGTGAGGTTCTAGGCCTTTTAGAAGCTTGACTTCACAAATATTGTTAATAGCAATTGCTCCTTAAAAGACAATTATTCCTCCTCTTAGACTGAATTATGAGGAGGTATGTTTTTCTGTGGCAATAACTATCAAGGAGGAATTAAATTTATGATTACCAAACAAATAAGTTTATATGTTTGGAAAGCCAACAATACTATAATCTACGCAAACAAAGGCGAAGTGGACTGCAGATATATCGAAACTTCATTTAAAGACGAAAAACAAAGTAATATTAGTCTTGCGAACTGCGAAGTGATATTTTATGCACGTAAACCCGATGGCACAACTATCTTTAATCAGTGTACAGTCGATTCATCTAAAAATACGGCAACTGCTGAACTTACATCTCAAGCTTTAAGTGTTTCAGGTATTTTGGATTGCGAATTTCAAATCTTTGACTCAAATAACGTTCTTTTGAAAGTTACAGGGTTAAAAATATTTGTTTCAGATAGTAAAGATTTTTCCGAAGCAATAGAAAGCACTTCTGAGTTTAATGTGATTACCTCGCTTGTAAATGATGTTAAAACAATTTCATCTAACTTGGGAAACCTCAATAATTTAACCACCACTGAAAAAAGTGCTATAGTGGGAGCTATCAATGAACTTAATGCAAAAACCATTCCACTATCTCAAGGTGGAACAGGTGCAAGTACAGCAGAAAATGCAAGAAATAATTTGGGAATTCCTGCAACTGTTCTATACAGCAACACTAGCGGTACGACTGGAACTATAGAACTAAGTCAACCGTATACCAACTTTGTAAGAATAGGAGTTTATGCTCAAGGACAGTACGATAACGACTCCACTTACAACGAGATGCTTACAACAGTGAGTTATTTGACCCTATCCGCTACTTCTGCCGCCGATAACACTCACAACTGCACCGTATGGAGAGCGGCTTTCATAAACTTCTCGGGTAACACCGTAACTTTCGATACTAATTGCTCAAGTGCTTACACTAAAAGTACCGGTTATGATATCAGCACGGGCGATGGACTGAAAATAACAAAAGTAGTAGGTTATACATACTAAAAAAATTAGGAGGAAAATCAAATGGCACTAATTAAAGAAATTACTTTGGATAACGGCATCATTACAAACTATCATAGAGTTGTGAGCGTGAATAATATTACTAATAAATGCAGTATAATTGAGGTGGCATCATACACTAACAAAACTAAAAGATTAGAAGAAAAGAATGCTCTTCAAAATAATCAACCCATGAACGTCTATATCTCAACCGAATACTTAAATGAAGAGTATGATAAAACCCTCAATGTGGATAAAGCCTATGAACATCTAAAAACACTTGAAAAATTTGCAAATTCTACTAATGATATAGAATAATAAAAAGTCCTCGCAACTATATTACATAGTTTACGGGGACTCTTTTTGTTTTGATTTATCAGGGTTTCCTAACGAGCTTTATATTATTTATTACTTCATCCCAGGCTGTATGATTTCCTGTCCAATCTATACCAATATCCAAAAAGGTAAATTCGGTTATCTTAAGGTTGTTTTCTTCGAATGTAACTTTTTTCTGTATTCCTTCTACTTCAGAATTTCTTACGACAATAAGATGTATATTTTTACCAGGATATATTTTAGCAAAATCCTTGAGAAATTCAATGAGTTTATCGTTGCTAGGCATGAAAGAATCTTTGCCTTCTTGGCCATATACCAACGCAATAGCATCAGATTGATTTAAAATATTATCAACTTTATTTGCACGATTTAACATCATTTTTCTAATTTTTTGATGCTCTTCACTGTTTAACGGGTTTTCAAAAAGAAAATGATGTATAGAAATTATATTATTCTTTATATCTTTTACTTGTCTTCCTCTACGCTCACCAGGCCAAGGCTCCAATTCCTTTATTTCCTCAAAAAAATCAGAAAATTTAGTTTTAAATAGATGAATCGTAGTATCTAAAGAATAGTCTCTCATCTAATCTAAAGGAGAGGCTTGAAAACGCTTTCCGAGCCTCTGGATATGATATGCCGGTCTGCATGTTTGTCCTATAGAAAAGCAACAATTGACTTCACACTCAAATTTGTTTTTATCTACGTTTGAGGTAGAAAACTTTTCCGCCACAGAAGCACTAGGAATTCCTTCAAGTGCAAAAGCAAAATTTGAAACTGGAAAGATAAAAACAACGCTAATACAAAATGTTAAAAATTTTTTCTTCAATGAAAACCCTCCCTATTTATATCAAGTAATATTACATGGCAATTTTATCCTAAAAAACTTTACCTACTAAATCTAGAGTATTCTCAATGACCTTATCCATATCGAAGTATTTATATTCACCTAGTCTACCACAAAAAATTACTTTAGTTTCCTTATCGGCTAGAGATTTGTACTTTTGGTAAATCTGATTGTTAACTTCATTATTTATAGGATAATAAGGTTCATTAATTCCATCATAAGCTGCTGGGTATTCCTTAGTTATTACTGTTTTTGGTTGATTACCAAACTCAAAATGTTTGTGCTCAATTATTCTAGTGTACGGAATCTCGCGTTCTGTATAATTCACCACAGCATTACCTTGATAATTATCTGTGTCTAATATTTCGGTTTCAAATTTTAAGCTTCTATAATCGAGCTTGCCGTAACAGTAATTATAGTACTTATCGATTTCTCCTGTGTATATGGTTTTATCAGCAATGTCGGGGTTGTTTTTAATGAATTCAAAGTAATCTGTGTTTAGCAAGACGTCCGCACCACTGAGCATTTTCTCTATGATTTGAGTATAACCTCCAACAGGTATGCCTTGATATTTATCATTAAAATAATTGTTGTTATACGTAAACCTTACAGGTAATCTGCGAATGATAAAAGCAGGTAAATCCTTGCAATCGCGTCCCCATTGTTTTTCAGTGTACCCTTTAACTAACTTTTGATAAATATCTTTTCCAACTAAACTGATAGCTTGTTCTTCTAAATTTTTGGGGTTTTCTATTTTACTTTCTCTAACTTGAGAATTGATAATATCTCTAGCTTCCTCAGGAGTTTTTATACCCCACATCTTACTGAAAGTATTCATATTAAAGGGCAAATTGTAAAGCTCGTCTTTATACACTGCTATCGGTGAATTTACAAAGTTATTAAACTCGGCAAATTGATTTATGTAATCCCAAACTCTTTTACTACTTGTATGAAATATATGAGCGCCGTACTTATGAACATTTATTCCTTCGATATTTTCGGTGTAGATGTTGCCTCCTATGTGATTTCTCTTATCAATGACTAAACATTTCTTGCCTTTCTTCGTGGCTTCATTAGCAAACACAGCTCCTGAAAGACCAGAACCTACTATCAAATAATCATACTTTTTTGAAGCCCGATTTACATCACTTAAGATTTCTCCTTTTACTTTCCCTACCGATAAACTAACTACAAATAATATTCCTAAAATTATACTAAAAAACTTTTTCATAAAACTAGCTCACCTTATCAAACTTAAATTTTTGTGCATCTGTTCCGTTTGGATAAAAACACTGAATTTTAGTTCCATTTTTGGTATTAGCACCGCGGACGTCCATGCTAAGCATGTTGCATTTCGAAACTATACTATACTTCCCGTCTCCTGAAGGGAGGATATACCATTTCTGAGCGTCCGTGCCGTTAGGGGAGTACTGCCAAACATCAGTCCCTGCTTCTTTTCTCGAACCACTAACGTCCACGCACTTATTTGAACATTTAGCCATTAATTGGAAACATCTATCCCCAACATACTTGACGTCAAATTTTTGAGCATTGGTATTGTTTTTATCCCAAATTTGCAAAATAGTACCATTTCTTTTTGAAGACTTATTAATGTCTAAAACTTTATTATCGCTCAAAGCACTAGAGATTGTATATGTTCCATCTTTAATTAAATATTTTTCTTGTATTTCTTCGAACACGTCCGTTTTTTCGGCATACTTCCACCATAGATCAGAATTTCTTGTCATTAGTATTTTCCAAGGTTTATTAACATCAACATAGTGGATAATAACTTGATTATCAGAGAAGTCTTTGTAACTTGCAATGTTGTAAAGATTCGGTATGTTCAAAATTTTTCCGTAGCATTCTATGTTGAGTGCATCTTGGTCATGAAATTCAAGATGGTTAGATGATATGCAGTCTAAAAGTTTATTTTCAAGGTTATCATTTCTCATATTTTTTAAATTGAATAGCAAAATCCCTGCATTCACGTACGATTTCAAAAAAGAATCTTCGCCAAATCTCTTGATATAAATATCATCTTTACAGCACGAGGCTCTGCCACTAATTACTCCCGCTCCACTACTAAGTTCTGCATCTACAACACCAGCTAAGTAGAAGTTATCAATGTTGTAATCAAACAAAGCGTTCAAGTCACGTTTTACTATTATGTCAACATCTAAATATAAAATTTTATCTAGGTTCGGAAGAAGCGAGGGTAACATCAATCTATAATAGGTGGCTTTAGATAAATGTCTGCTTGTATAAACAGAGTCCAATTGATTCTTCATATCTATAAGCTTAATGTTGCAATTGGAATATTTCTTTTGCAAATTCAAAATTTTGTCCTTCAAGGATTGCTCAAAATCTCCTGAAAGCATGAGATAAAAATCAATTTTGGTTCCCGGGTTTCTATTTTCAAGTATAGAAGTCATTGAAACGATAGTCGGATAAACATAATTGCTATCTGATGCCATGGCTATTGAAATAGGCTCTCTATTCTCTAAATTTTTGCAGCTCGCTTTTATAAATTTAAACTTTTGAGCGTTGGAGTCATTCAAGTACCAGCAATGTATGTTTGCACCGTTGTCATTTCTATTGCCTTCTACGTCCATAGCTAAAAGATTACATTCCGAAATTACATTAAAACTGCCATCTCCACAAGGAACAATATACCAATGTTGAGCTTGAGAATTATTACTATCCCATTGACGGATATTCGCCTTGGCTTCTTGAGAAGCGTTCTCAACATCTAGTGGTTTCCCTGAACATGCAGATTTAATAGTGTAGTATCCTTCTTCGTGTTTTGTGATTTCAAAATCTTGAGCAATACCGCAATTAGTTTCCCATTGTTGTAAGTTAGCTCCGCTTAATTTTGAAGCTCCAGAAATATCTAAACGTTTCCAATATCCACTCGTCGCAGTTGCTATGCGATATGTACCACTTTCCAGTGGAGGATTTTTACTTGCAGCCGCAGAATATTCAAGTCTTTTGAGTTCCTTTTGAATATACTCTGGACATCTTGCAACATTTTTCGGGTTATAAACATCTGGTCCTAAAGAATTAAATATCTCCTGAGCGTGCTTCAAATAGACACTTCCCCAATTCCTAGCCCAGCGAATAATCAAAGTAATTAAGTTATGTTCATTATTATTTAAACAGTTTCCATTACGCCAACTGTCACAGATGTGTTTAAACATTTTATAACTATTCAAAAATACATTTTCATCACTCATGTATGAAAGTGTACCGGGCATGAGTCTATAGTTGTAAAATGTGGCAGGAATAGATTTAACTCTTTTTGCTCTTCCAAGAGCCATGTATGTAAAACAAGTATCATCTGCTGGTCTTATTCCGGGAACAAATCTGATTTTATCCTTTTGAACTATCTCATTTTTAAATAAGTTGTCCCACACCCAACACTTATAATTATTTTGTATGTATTCTTCGCTTGAAACCACGAGCCCATCTGAAAAATCTATGTTGTTAACATGATCATCTTCACCATCACGAAATGCTCTTGCTTTGAAATTAAGGATATCTACATCATCCTTCTTGGCGAGGTTATAGGCAGTTTCATAAGTGCGAGTATCTACATAATCATCTGAGTCAAGCAAAGCTATGTATTCTCCTGTTGCAATATCAAGCCCTGCATTCCTGGCCTTCTGAACACCACTATTCTTTTGATGTACAACTTTAATCCTTTCATCTCTTTGAGCATACTCGTCCAAAATTGCACCGCAGTTATCCGGAGAACCATCATCAACGCAAATAATTTCAATTTCCTTTAGCGTTTGATTGACAAGGTTGTCCAAACATTCTCTAATCCAAGGTTCCACCTTGTAAACTGGTATAACAACCGATACCTTCGGCCGTTGCGACTCTGCAGCAAAAACTGAGAGCAATGAAAAACTAAAAAATACAAAAATTAGACTGAAAAAGCGTTTCACAAAATCGCTCCTTAAAATAATTTTTTACTAACAAATTTATTTTATTAGTAAATTTACACACAATTGTACATCAAAAAAGTATTTTGTCAAACCGGGATAAATTGTGCTAACAAGCCAAATTATGTTCAATTTTGAAAGCTTAAATTTATAGTATTAAACCTCCGCACCATGCCCTGCATCAATTATCACGCGAGAAATAGGTTTACCGTTTTTCTCTAATGCATAACTACTGATTTTGTTATATGCAACGAAAACAAGTAGACAACACATCACTGCGGCCATCGCATAACAGATAGAAAAAAACCAATTTTTGTTCTTGAATTTAAAAAAAGCTTCTGACTTCAAAAACGTCACCTCTAGTATAATATTTATGTAAAACCTTTTACAATGAATATGAAATATAGTATAATTCGCAGTACTATAACTTTTAGCAGTGAGGTATAAAATGACAATTCTTAATTCCAAAAAACAAACTAATTTTCCAAACCCTGCCAAAAAACCTAAGCTAAGTCTTCCCTCTTATAGCAAACTGGAAGAAATACTAAATGCCGTGACTCATGGTATAGGAATAGTGTTTTCGGTATTTGCGTTTGTGTATTTGATGATAAACTGCGGCCCTGATTTTAAAAGCCGATTTTCTATCTCCGTTTACGCCTCGACGCTTTTAGTTCTATACACAATATCAACTCTATATCATGCAGCTGGAGTATCTAAGTTTAAACTTCGTCTAAGAAAACTCGACCATTGTTCCATATTTTTACTTATCGCTGGAACCTATACTCCGCTATGTTTAATATACTTAAACACACTTGTAAGTAATTTGGTTTTAGTAGGTGTGTGGATAGCGGCCATTGTGGGAGTAATACTAAATGCAATAGACGTAAATAGATTTTCAAAAATTTCTCTCACTTGCTATATCGCAATGGGTTGGAGTGTGTTGTTCATGGCAAAACCAGTACTGAATTTTTTCTCCTCTAAACAACTTCTCTGGCTTCTAATAGGAGGTATACTCTACACTGTTGGAGCTGCGATATATGTTATTGGGAAAAAAATAAAATATATGCATTCCGTCTGGCATTTGTTCGTACTGGCAGGAAGCGTGGCGCACTTTATGATTTTTGTTGCTTAGGTTTTCTATTTAAATGCTCTGCACAGTGAAGATAGCAAACTACCTCGTTTTTTTCGCCTGGCATATGGATTGCAGTTAACTAGGATGGTATCTTCTCCTATTACCTCAATATTTTCCCATTTAATCACTATATCGTCCTCGCGGCCAAATATCCCAAAACACTTGAGCCTGCCATAAACCACTATTGCAACAATCTTAGCGCAAGTCATGTCAACTTCTACATCATTCACGCATCCTATTCTGCAACCATCCTTAACACTTATCACTTCTTTGTTTTTCATATCTACTATTCTGCAAATCAACTTTAAATTCCCCCTTTCTCTTGCAATCTATATGATAAGCAGTAAAAAACAATAACCCAAGGAGGATTAAAATATGGAGCAACTACCACCTAAAAATATAAAACGATATAGTCCGCAAAATGACATAGGTCTTTCAGCTGCTCAGGTTAAAGAAAGAGTGTCTCAAGGATTAACTAATTCCGATAAATCACACTCAACAAAGAGCGTATCTTCAATAATAAAAAGCAACCTTTTCACATTATTTAATTTTATAAATCTAGCTTTGGCTGTAGCTATTTTGTACACTGGTTCTTATAGGAATCTTATGTTTATGGGAGTGGTTATATGTAATGCTGTAATCGGAATCACTCAGGAAATTAGAGCTAAAAGAACAGTTGATAGACTAAATCTCATATCTTCAAACAGCGCTACCGTTATTCGAGATTCAAAAATAAAAAAAATAAAAACCAGCTCAGTAGTTTTGGATGATATAGTATGCCTTGAAAGGGGTAATCAGATTGTTGCGGACTGCATAATCACTCAAGGAAAATGCGAAGTGAATGAGTCTTTACTCACAGGTGAATCTGATTTAATAACTAAAAACATCGGCGATACTCTTCTCTCAGGAAGTTATATCGTTAGCGGAAAATGCAAAGCAAAAGTAGAGCACGTCGGCGATAAAAACTATGCCTCGGAACTTTTAAAAAATTCAAAGTATATCAAAAAAACCAAATCTGAAATTATTACTACTATAAATAAAATAATAAAGATAATTTCTATAGCAATAATTCCCATGGGAGCTTTACTGTTTTATCGTCAGTTTAATGCCTCAAATTACGATGTAAATTCAGCAATCGTCTCTACTTCCGCGGCCCTCACCGGTATGATTCCAGAAGGTCTAGTCTTACTTACAAGCTCAATTTTAGCCGTTGGAGTTATGCGTCTATCTAGAAAGAAAGTCCTTGTGCAAGATATATACTGCATAGAAACGCTCGCCCGCGTCGATACATTATGCTTAGATAAAACAGGCACAATAACTCAAGGAACTTTTGAAGTCCACGATGTTGTGCCTTGCAGCGGGTTTTCAGATATGCAATTGAATAAAGCTCTTGGAATATTCACGTCCCTTCTAGATGATAACAACGAAACTTTTAATGCCATAAAAAAACATTCCCTATCAAAAAGCGAATATAGTAGAGCGGAAGTTCTTGTTCCGTTTTCATCTGAGAAAAAGTGGTCCGGAATTTACGTAAAAGATTACGGAAGTTTGGTTTTAGGTGCCGCTGAATTCATTTTCAAACAGGACTATCCTAAAATAAAAGAAAAACTCAAACCCTATAACGATACTTACAGAGTTATAGTTCTTGCATATTCGGAGTGCCCACTTTCTAAAGACCAGCTACCTTCTAACTTGCAGCTCATGGGATTAATTCTTATAAAAGATAAAATAAGAAATAACGCCGAAAAAACCTTGAAATTCTTTAAAAAACAAGGTGTAGACATTAAAGTTATCTCCGGCGACGACCCTGTAACTGTTTCTCAAATTGCTAAAAGAGTAAACTTAGAAAATTACTATTCCTATATAGATGCTTCCTCTTTAAACTCCACAGAAGAAGTGAAAAAAGCCGCCCTCAAATATACAATCTTCGGCAGAGTTACGCCTTATCAAAAACAAAAAATCATAAAAGCCTTAAAAGAAAATAATCATACTGTTGCAATGGTTGGAGATGGCGTTAATGACGTCCTAGCTATGAAAGAAGCCGATTGCAGCGTAGCAATGGCAGGGGGCAGCGATATTGCTCGAAATGTTTCTCACTTAGTGCTTCTAAATTCAGATTTTGCCTCAATGCCCAGAGCCGTGGCCGAAGGAAGAAAAGCAATAAATAATATCCAGCGTTCTTCTTCGCTCTTTTTAGTTAAAACAATCTATTCATTTTTGCTTTCTATATTGTTTTTCGTAATCCCCGCCCCTTATCCCTTCATACCAATTCAAATGACACTCATAAGTGCTCTTACCATAGGAATTCCTTCATTCGTGCTTGCACTTGAAAGTAATCGAGATAAAATTAAGGGGAATTTGTTTAAAAACATCTTGAATAAATCTCTTCCGGCGGCATTGGCTATTGTTTTGTCTATTTTGGTATCCGTGTCAATTTACTTACTATTCGGAATCTCCGAAAAGAGATACTCCACAATAAATGTAATATTAACCGGGATTATAGGCATAATGCTTATATATAAAATTTCTTTACCACTAAACTTTTTGAGAAAATCTTTAATCTGGACTATAAGCGTGCTTTTTGGAATTGGGGTCCTTAACTTTACAAGTCTCTTTGAACTCGAAAACTTGAGTATTGTTGGCATTTTAATTATAATTCCATGTGTGGCTTTTTCAACTTCAGTATATAGATATCTTTCCAACATCAACTTTAATCAAATGTTCAACTTCAAGCTCCCTAAAATTGGAAAGTCTTAGAAAAAATGCATGTTGACTTAAGTTTTCATATCACGTAGTATTATTTATAAATATATTTTCGAGAGGAGAAATTGTCTTGAGAAATAACAATAACAAATGTAGTTTAGCTTTCATTATAGGGGTTGTTGCCTCGATTGTAACTATTCTTTCCCTATGCGTTGCAGCACTGAGTCTGATGGATAAAAA
>ERZ1034917.460-NODE-460-length-36945-cov-7.159040_pt1 | contig 36945 bp, 28 predicted proteins | sample MGYA00520605_ERZ1034917 | MGnify/ENA primary metagenome ERZ1034917 (study PRJEB33766, sample SAMN09781784) | gut metagenome | biome: gut microbiome | host: Homo sapiens | place: Madagascar | study: EMG produced TPA metagenomics assembly of the PRJNA485056 data set... | reverse complement strand
GTCGCCCCCTTCACGGGGGCGTGGATTGAAACTACGTCTGGTACGCCTCCACGCAGAGCGCCAACAGTCGCCCCCTTCACGGGGGCGTGGATTGAAACTCGTGCTGCTGCTCAGGCTTCTGGCGGATGCGAGTCGCCCCCTTCACGGGGGCGTGGATTGAAACACCGTGTCCGCCATCGGAGACCTCGCGGGCCAGGGTCGCCCCCTTCACGGGGGCGTGGATTGAAACAGCTCGTGGACCGCGACACGGTCAAGAGGCTCCTGTCGCCCCCTTCACGGGGGCGTGGATTGAAACAAGGAGTCCTGCACGCTGCTCGAGCGCAAGCGCGGTCGCCCCCTTCACGGGGGCGTGGATTGAAACTGGTCGATGGTGACGTCCATCTCGGCAAGGCGCGTCGCCCCCTTCACGGGGGCGTGGATTGAAACACCTCTACGCGCTCGCACGTCCTTGCCACGGGCGTCGCCCCCTTCACGGGGGCGTGGATTGAAACCGCGTCGAGCTTCGCCAGTCAATCGGCGCAGACAGTCGCCCCCTTCACGGGGGCGTGGATTGAAACATCCCCGAGTACGCCGACGACGTCATAACCATCGGTCGCCCCCTTCACGGGGGCGTGGATTGAAACCACGACACCGCCATGGTTGAGCCCGCCCCCGACGTCGCCCCCTTCACGGGGGCGTGGATTGAAACCGGAACGTCGTAACGGGCGTCTTCAACGCGGTTGTCGCCCCCTTCACGGGGGCGTGGATTGAAACACCTCGGTCGTTAACGGTCTGACCTCGCTGCCCGGTCGCCCCCTTCACGGGGGCGTGGATTGAAACGCTGAGCTTGACGCAATCCGCGCCGAGTTCACCGGTCGCCCCCTTCACGGGGGCGTGGATTGAAACTAGAGATGGAGCAGAACGTCGGTAGGCCCTGGCTTGTCGCCCCCTTCACGGGGGCGTGGATTGAAACTCGTTCGCGCAGGTCACGGCCGAGGCATGGGAGGTCGCCCCCTTCACGGGGGCGTGGATTGAAACTCGATGGCGGCGCAGGACACCGTCCCGTTCGAGGGTCGCCCCCTTCACGGGGGCGTGGATTGAAACGCCATGGACATGGCGTTTGGCGCCGACGAGAACGTCGCCCCCTTCACGGGGGCGTGGATTGAAACAAAAAACGTCACTCTGAGGGACGGGACGGTCATCGTCGCCCCCTTCACGGGGGCGTGGATTGAAACTGCTACTGCGACGAGCTGGCCGCCCTCTCCGCCGAGTCGCCCCCTTCACGGGGGCGTGGATTGAAACAAGTGGTCTAGCGCCGCGTTTGCCGTCATATCCGTCGCCCCCTTCACGGGGGCGTGGATTGAAACGTTGGCGGAACGTTTGACGGCCTCAACAAGCTCTGGTCGCCCCCTTCACGGGGGCGTGGATTGAAACGTCTCGTCCGTGAAGTCGTTCGCGGTCACGATTGGTCGCCCCCTTCACGGGGGCGTGGATTGAAACTTTCGATACCTGACGGTCACGCCGTTGTCTGCGCGTCGCCCCCTTCACGGGGGCGTGGATTGAAACAGCGAGTACGAGGAGCCGATGACGAGCGTGTGTGTCGCCCCCTTCACGGGGGCGTGGATTGAAACGTATAGCGACTTGCGCACGCAACGGAACGAGTCAGTCGCCCCCTTCACGGGGGCGTGGATTGAAACTCTCTAGTGTTTTTCTCTGGTGTATCTGCCTCTAGTCGCCCCCTTCACGGGGGCGTGGATTGAAACATTCCCTTGGTGAGGATGTCGCTCAGGGCCGTCGGTCGCCCCCTTCACGGGGGCGTGGATTGAAACGTGCTCGCTTCCAGGTCGAGGTAGTAATCGCCGTGTCGCCCCCTTCACGGGGGCGTGGATTGAAACAAGCGCGACTGCGCCTCTTCGGCAATCTTGGCATGTCGCCCCCTTCACGGGGGCGTGGATTGAAACATCATGCTTGCGTATGAGCTCCATAACGTCCTTTGTCGCCCCCTTCACGGGGGCGTGGATTGAAACTCGTTCGTCAACAACAACTACCTCACGTACCTCGGTCGCCCCCTTCACGGGGGCGTGGATTGAAACACGGCGGAGAACGCACCCCAGAGGCCCCGCATGAAGTCGCCCCCTTCACGGGGGCGTGGATTGAAACTGTTTGCCCACTGGTACGTTTGGTATTACTGAGGTCGCCCCCTTCACGGGGGCGTGGATTGAAACCTTACGAGAGAGGCATTTTTGAACCCTAGGTTCTGTCGCCCCCTTCACGGGGGCGTGGATTGAAACTCACTCTCACTCTCCTTCTCAGGACGATGCTTGGGTCGCCCCCTTCACGGGGGCGTGGATTGAAACTGCCACTTGAGGGCGCGCCCGCGCCGCTCCCAGAGTCGCCCCCTTCACGGGGGCGTGGATTGAAACTGGTAGTCACCTTGGTTAACGGAGTTGGCCAGCGTCGCCCCCTTCACGGGGGCGTGGATTGAAACCAGTATGGCATGTCGAACATCGACCCCGTTACTGGTCGCCCCCTTCACGGGGGGCGTGGATTGAAACATGGAGTGCGACGTGAAGGGACGTGGGCAGAAGGTCGCCCCCCTTCACGGGGCATGGGTTGAAACAAGAGCGCGTGGCGGATGCCCGCCAGGGGTCAGGTCGCCCCCCCACGGGAGCGTGGGTTAAAACTAAAACGGTATGCGAATCGCGAGGAGAAAACGGTATGTATCTACTTCTGCGCGTTCCTTGATCTCGTCTTCTCTCGTGATGACGAGAAGTCCATCAACGCCGCGCTTGGCTACGGCTATGCGTCGCTGCTCTCGTTCGTCGATCGAGAGATTGTTTCGAGAGATGTTTAGCCCAAGAGACAGCGTTGATCTGACTGTTGGCCAAGCAATCAAAGTAGCAGCCAAAGCCGCTAGACGTAGTGGGGACTGCCGCCCCGGGGATAATTAAAACCAACTAGTTTCGGGGATGATCGGCGCCCGTTGCCGTCAGTTTTGACTCGTGCCCGGTCTAGCTGGTGCTCAATCAAGAGAGTTATGACGGACTCTGCGTACGGTTTTCGCAGCCGGACGGCGTCAGGCGTACTCAACGGTCTCTCCCTCGAGCAGCTCGATCGGAACGTCGAGGCTCGAGATATCGATGGCGACGTGAGGGTGTATGTCGCCCAGCGGCGACGGGCGCACGTGGATAAAGCGGAAGGGGAGCTCGTAGCCCGCGATGCTCAGCGCTGTTCCGTCTCCCTTAGGGAAGTCGCTGAGGGGTGAGCCAGCCGAGATAGTTCCCGATGCGGTCTTCGACTCCAGAGATGATGGGCATGAGGGAGATGGAATCGACTCGCGCCATGCGGACGTGAACAGGGGACGTAGTACTGTTTAGATAGGGGTCCAGGTCGACACCGATCAACGCTCGCGATGCTATTTGCTTGCGCTTCAGCTTCCGCTGTTCGAAGTGCGCCTCCGCCCCTTCCGCCCAGCGATGGCTTCTTGCGCGAGCTGAGTCCTGTTCCATGGTCTCCCGCTGATTCGCGAGTGCTTGCTGCGCCTTGACGCTTACAACCGGCTGCCTGACTTACAGCCGGCCGTCTGACGTCTATGTCACCGACATGGTTCGACCAGGATTCGACCCTCGATACGTCTTTGTTGTGCAAATTGCCTTATCAGTTTCGATACTTCAAATTTATTCGAGTTTCGAAACCGAAGGGGATCGAATGGTGTCTTGGCTGAACCGCACTGCGTAAATTGCTTCGGGCGGCTGCTGGCCCGCCGGGCCCGCTGCCGAGTCGCTGTGGCCGGCTAGCGATCTTGCTCGCCACTATTCCTCGCGGTGTCTGCCGATGGTGATGCCTGTCGCGGCCGCGGTCGCGCCGATAACGCCTAGGGCGGCGATCGTCAGCACGGTGTCGTCGCCTGTGGCGGGCAAGGCCTTCTCGGCGGTCTTATCGGCCGCCTGCGCAACCAACGATTGCTTGGCGGCCCGTCCGGCGGCGCTCATACTTGAGCCAACAATCGAAACCGCAGGAAGGGTCCATCATGGCATTCGCAGACAGGCTCGTGGCAGTTCGCCGTTCGCATGGCCTCACGCAGGAGGAACTCGCCTCCAAGCTCTATGTCACGCGCCAGGCTGTGAGCCGTTGGGAGCGCGGCGAGGTGACGCCGGGCATCGACATGATGAAGCTCGTGGCTGCCGTCACGGGCGAGCCCCTCTCGCACCTGCTCGAGATGCCGGAGCACTATTGCGAGAGCTGCGGCATGTATCTCACGCCGGCCGACCTCGGCACGGACGCCGACGGCAAGAAGAACGATCACTACTGCAAGTGGTGCTATGACGATGGACACTACACCTATGAAACCACGATGGAGGCCATGATCGAGGACTGCGCTCCGCGGCTGGCCGAGAACGAGGGCATGACGCTCGACGAGGCGGTGTCGCTCATGGGTGCGGTGCTGCCGCAGCTCGAGCGCTGGCGCGCGGTTCGCGAGAACGAGGACCGCTATGGCGCGGAAGCTCGCGAACGCTACGGAGACGAGGCGGTTGACGCTGCTAACGAGCGGATTCTCGATATGGACGCGGCGGCGTGGAATGACCTGAAGGAGCTCGGGCGCGCGATTCTGGGGCAGCTTTCGATCGCCATGGCGGACGGTGACGTTCGTGGGCCCGAGGCGGAGAAGCTTGTGGCGATGCATCGTCACTGGGCTGGCCTGCACTGGGGCGCCGAACCCGAGGATGCCGCGTATCTGGGCCTTTGCCAGGGATATCTCGCCGATCCGAGGTTCGTTGCCTACTACGACGGGCCTTGCGGCGAGGGTGCGACGGAATTTCTCGTGCAGGCAGTCGTTGCGTCGTGCGGTTCAAGCGCGAAGCTCGGCTAGTTGGCTGTTTAGGTGGCCTGTGGTCGACGTTTTTGACGGCAGGTGGTCAACGTGGTAGGCGACGCCCCGGATGCGGGGACAGCTGACGCCGACGGATCGCCGGCAAGTGACGGCTCCGTCTCTGATGGCGACCTCGCCCCCAGCACGGATTCCGCTTCGGCCACACAGTCGGACGCCGTTCAGGACGACCCCACAAGTCCCTTATCGGACACTCAGACCGAGTTTTCTCTCGCCGCATAGGGTGGCCACAGGCACCAGTTGCCAAGGAGCCCCGTCGAGGCATCGGCGGGGCTCCTTCGTTTGCGGTTGAGCGGTACTCCGGGGTCTATCTGCGCGTCGCATAAGAAAAGTCCGCGCGGCCCGTTCTTCTCGGGCTGCGCGGACTTCGCGATGGCGCGCGTGACGGGGAGCTGCGGCTACTTTGCGGAGGCGTTGAGCTTGAGCGCGCCGTAGAACGCGCAGCAGTTCATGACCGCGGTTGCCGCGCTCTGGGTCAGGGCCTCGAGCCCGGTGCCGTCAAGGAGCGCCTTCACAAGGCTCACGAGCGCAAGTACGGACAGGATGCCAAACAGGACCATGCCGAGCTTCATCTTTGCGGGGTCCTTCACGCCACGGCGCACGACCAGCACACAGACGAGGTTCACGGCGTACGACACAACGAGCGTGATGCCGATGGCGGCGGCAAACGCCGCGGCGCTGGCCCCGGCGAGCTGGCCTGCGCCCACGCCGTAGACGTCCAGCACGGTGTCCGCGTCGATGACGCCCGTGGCAAACAGCGCCCCCATTCTAACTAATCGGGCAGGGAGCCCCCGGGGAGTCCCCCATTTATTTCTCGGCAGGTATGCCGCGCGCTCGCCTTGCCGCCGAATCGCGTGTCGCCGTCTGCCGAGCGTACGCGCCGCCGGGCCCTGCCACCGCGTACGCTCCTAAGCATTGGCGGGTCTCGCACGGGCGAGGCCAAGGAGCCGGCACATGCCCGGCAAAGTGGAAGGGGACACATCATGAGAAGGCTTGAGGGCAAGGTCGCGGTCGTCACGGGCGCAAACTCCGGCGTGGGCGCCGCCATCGCCCGTCTGTTCGCCGCGGAGGGCGCAAGCGTCGTCATGGCCGCGCGTCGCAAGGAGGCGCTCGACGAGGTCGCCAACGAGATCAACCAGACCGGTGGCCGCACGCTCGCCGTCCCGTGTGACATCTCCAAGCCCGAGGACCCCGAGCACCTCATGGCCGCCGCCGTCGAGGCGTTCGGCAAGATCGACATCCTCGTGAACAACGCCGGCATCCTCGAGAGTGGCCTCAAGCCCGTCGACCGCTTCACCGACGAGGATCTCGACCGCATCATCGAGACGAACCAGAAGGGCACCATGCGCTGCATGCGCGCCGCCACCACGCGCATGGCTGCCGGTGCCTCCATCGTCAACATTGCCTCCGTCGCGGGCGAGAAGGGCTGCGGCGGCGCCGTCTACGTCTCCACGAAGGCCGCGGTCATCGGCGTCACCAAGCACACGGCCCTGCGCTTCCAGGCCACGGGCATCCGCTGCAACGCCATCTGCCCAGGCACCATCGTGACCCCCATGGTCGCCGGCACCACCGCCGCCGACATGGACCCCGACATGATGGGCGCCATGGCCACGCACTCCAACCTCAAGACGCAGCCGTGCATGCCCGACGACGTGGCGAACATCGCGCTGTTCCTTGCCTCCGACGAGTCGCGCGCCCTTACGGGCCAGATCCTCGTGAGCGACTTCGGCGCCATGCTGTAGCGGACTCGCGACCATCGCACACCCCGCGAGCCGCCGCCGGCCGCGCCGCCGAGAATGGCGAGCGCGCCCGCGGCTACAATCGAAGAGGAACGCTCGGGCCGGTGCCGCTGGGGCGCCGGCCCCTTTTATCGCTCGAGGTGATCTCATGGCTAACTTCACGCTGACCTGCTGCTCCACGGCCGACCGCTCGCGCTCCTTCTTCGAGGGCCGCCGCATCCCCTACGTGTGCTTCCACTGGAACGAGGACGGCGTTGACCACCTCGACGACCTCTACCAGTCCATCTCGCCCGACGAGTTCTACGCGGCCATCAAGGCGGGAGCTATGCCCACGACCTCGCAGCCTGGCGTCGGCGAGTTCGTCGAGCTGTGGGAGCCCATCGTGGCGTCGGGCTCCGACGTGCTGCACGTCTCGCTGTCGAGCGGGCTTTCCGGCGCGTTCGAGGCGGCCTCCATCGCCGCGCGCCAGGTCATGGACGCCCATCCCGACAGGCGCGTGCTCGTCGTGGACTCGCTGGGCGCGAGCTCGGGCTACGGGATGCTCGTCGAGTACCTTGCCGACAAGCGCGACGAGGGCGCAACGCTCGACGAGGCGCACGGCTGGGCCATGAGCCACCGCCTCAACGTTCACCACTGGTTCTTCTCGACCGACCTCACGAGCTACGTGCGCGGCGGGCGCGTCTCGCGTGTGAGCGGATTCGTGGGAACGGCGCTCAAGATCTGCCCCGTGCTCAACATGAACAGCGAGGGCAAGCTCATCCCACGTGACAAGATCCGCACGAAGGCCAAGGCCGCTCGCGACATGGTCCGTCGCATGGAGGAGCATGCCGACGGTGGCCATGCGTATGCCGGCAAGTGCATGCTGTCCATGAGCGCGTGCCGCTCCGACGCCGAGTACGTGCGCAGCCTCGTCGAAGCTGCGTTTCCCGCGCTTGCGGGCAAGGTTCAGATCAATGACGTGGGTACGGTCATCGGCTCGCACACGGGCCCGGGCACCGTGGCGCTGTTCTTCATGGGCGACGAGCGCGGGGAGTAGCGCTTGGTTTTGCCTCTTGGGCGGCTTTGCGACCCTGCTGGGCCCCGCGTCACGCAATCTACGTGGCGCGGGGCCCTTTTTGTGGTCGCGAATTGCGTTTGGGAACGAGCTCTGTTCCCTGGTTTGCGCCGGCCAGGCTATTGCCGCTCGGTCACAAACGCCTGACCTGGTGTTTTGATCGGACCGAAACGAGGGAATATCCGCTAAATACACGGCGAGTCGTTCCCAAACGCAATTTGTGACCATCCGATTGCGGCTATGTCCGGTAGATGGCTCGTCTGTTACTATGTCCTGACCAAAAATCGCAGTTGGGAGGACATAATGCCGCAGCCCGAGAAGAAGCTCAAGGTCCCACGCATCCCTGGTGACATCATGATCTATCCCATGATCGTGGGCCTTCTGCTCAACACGTTCTGCCCCCAGGTCTTCGAGATCGGCGGGTTCTTCACGGCGGCCACGCGCGGCGGCTCCAACACGATCGTCGCGGCCATCCTGCTGTTCGTGGGCGCGGGCATCTCGTTCAAGTCCACGCCGGGTGCCATCAAGACCGGCATCGTGGTGCTCATCCCCAAGCTCGTGGTGGCCGCCGCGCTGGGCCTTGCCGTGGCCTACTTCTTCAACGACGACTTCCTGGGGCTCTCCTCGGTCTCCATCATCGGCGGCATCACCTTTTGCAACATGGCGCTCTGCACCGGCATCATGGGCGAGTTCGGCGACGAGTCCGAGCGCGGCGCCGTGGGCATCCTGTTCTTCACGGCCGGCCCCGCCGTCACGATGATCATCCTGGGCGTCTCCGGCCTGGCCAACATCCCGATGGGCGCCATCGTGGGCTCGATCCTTCCGCTCGTCATCGGCATGGTGCTGGGCAACCTGTTCCCGTTCGTCAAGAACCTGCTCGTTCCGGGCACGAATCCCGCCATCGCGGTCATCGGGTTTCAGCTGGGCGCGTCCATGAGCCTCTCGAGCTTCATCACCGGCGGCATCTCCGGCATCCTGCTTGGTCTCATCACGCTGTTCGTGGTTGGTCCCATCACGTTTGCGTTCGAGCGACTGTGCGGCGGCAACGGCAAGGCGGCCGTGGCCTGCTCGACCATCGCCGGCACGGCCATGACCACGCCGGTGGCCTTGGCCGAGGTGGCCCCGCGCTATGCCGAGCTCGCGCCTGTTGCCTACGCACAGATCGCCACGGCCGTCATCATCACGGCGGTGGCGGCCCCCATCCTCACCGGCTGGGTCGACAAGCGCTTCTGCCAGGGCGGGGAGGACCTCTCCGTCGCCGGCGTCGAGGCCATCGAGCAGGCCGTGGCCGAGGACATCGACGGCGAGTAGGGCGGCCGCCGTCTCCCATAGCTGGTTAACTACGCAGGATTAGCCTTGAATCGGCGAGATTTGCCGTCGCGAAGGCTAATCCTGCGTCTTTTGTCGAGGCGTGCGGCGCCAAGTGCGCCGTCGCGTCCCAATCCGCGTCGCCACCCCGCAAGATGGATATTCCGAGCGCGCGCATGCATAACGCCGCGACTACCTGCTTTACCTGTAATTATATGAGGGTGCCTAACAAAAGGTTAGCCTTGCGCAACCCCGTGACCGCGCTATTATGTCCCTCGACCTTTAAGCACGGTACGGGATACCTGCAAGGCAAGGGCCTGACTCGGCGCTGGACATGCCGGGTTTACGTTGGGCCAAAGGATGCGCGGCGCAAGCGCATCTGTCTTGTGGGGACGCCCTCGGCCACGCCGGGCGTCTTTTTTTGACGCGCGGCCCCGGCCCCGGACGTCTCATCTCACCGCGAACCCAACCGAAAGGGGAACGCGTGAACCCACTTCTGGCAACGGGAGCCACGAGGGCGCTGCTCGCGCTCGAGGACGGCACCACGTTCGAGGGGCTGTCGGCCGGAGCCGACGGCGAGGCCTTCGGCGAGCTCGTCTTCAACACCTCCATGTCCGGCTACCAGGAGGTCATCACCGACCCGTCCTACGCCGGCCAGATCGTCGCCTTCACCTACCCGCAGATCGGCAACTACGGCGTCTGCGCGGCCGACATGCAGTCCGACGGCGCGGCGCTCGCCGGCGTCGTCGTGTGCGACATGTGCCACACGCCCAACAACTGGCGCTCCGAGGGCACGCTGCCCGACTTCCTCGCCGAGCGCGGCATCGTGGCCATTGAGTGCGTGGACACCCGCGCCCTCACGCTGCGCGTGCGCGAGGCGGGCACGATGCGCTGCGCCATCTCCACGACCGACCTCGACCCGGCAAGTCTCGTGGCCCGCGTCAAGGCGGCGCCCTCCATCTCCGAGACCAACTGGGTCGCCAAGGTCTCCACGCCCGAGCCCTACGACGTCGACGCCAAGGTCGACCTCGACCGCCCGCGCCGTCGTCTGCGCGTCACGGCGCTCGACTGCGGCGAGAAGCGCGGCATCCTGCGCGGCCTCATCGGCGCCGGCCTGGACGTCCACGTGGTGCCCTGGGACACGTCCGCCGAGAAGATCTTGGCCGGCAACCCCGACGGCGTGTTTCTCTCCAACGGCCCCGGTGACCCCCGCGAGCTGCCCGAGCCCGCAGCTTGCGCCGAGCAGCTGCTGGGCCGCGTCCCTGTCTTTGGCATCTGCCTGGGCCACCAGATGATCTGCCAGGCCGCAGGGGCCGCCATCGAGAAGCTGCCCTACGGCCACCACGGCGGCAACCAGCCCGTCATGAACCTGCTCTCCGGCATGGTCGAGGTCACGGCCCAGAACCACAACTACGGCCTCGTCTTCGACAGCCTGGGCGAGCTCGACGCCGAGCTCTCCGGCGGCGCCGACGTCGTGGCCGCCTGGCGCGCCGCGGGCACGCACGACCTGCGCTTCTGGAGCGAGCGCCGCATCGCGCCGGTCATCAACACCGAGAAGTTCGGTCGCATCCGCCTCACGCACGTGAACCTCAACGACGGCACGCCCGAGGGCATCCAGTTCCTCGACGTCCCGGCGTTCTCCGTCCAGTACCACCCCGAGGCCTCGCCCGGACCGCACGACGCGGTCTACCTGTTCGAGGCGTTCCGTCGCCTCATGGAGGGCACGCCCGACTACCTTGCCATCGACGTCCGCGAGGGGAGGCGCTTCTAGTTGCCGAAGCGTACCGACATCAAGAAGATCCTGGTCATCGGAAGTGGCCCGATCGTCATCGGCCAGGCCTGCGAGTTCGACTACTCGGGCACCCAGGCCTGCGAGAGCCTGAAGGCCCTTGGCTACGAGGTCGTCCTCGTGAACTCGAACCCCGCCACGATCATGACCGATCCGGGTATTGCCGACCGCACCTACGTGGAGCCCATCACGGCAGACGCCGTGGCCAAGGTCATCGAGCGCGAGCGCCCCGACGCCCTTCTGCCCAACATGGGCGGCCAGACGGGCCTCAACTGCGCCATCGAGCTCGACGAGGCGGGCGTGCTGTCCAAGTACGGCGTCGAGGTCATCGGCTGCAACACCGAGTCCATCCGCATCGGCGAGGACCGCAAGCTCTTCGCCGAGGCCATGGAGGACATCGGCCTGCACATCTGCCGCAGCGGCTTTGCCTACTCGGTGGCAGACGCCGAGCGCATCGTGGGCGAGCTGGGATTTCCCGTCATCATCCGCCCGAGCTTCACGCTGGGTGGCGCCGGCGGCGGCATCGCCTATGACATGGACGACCTGCGCCGCATCGTGGCCCAGGGCATCGACCTGTCGCCTGAGGGCGAGGTCCTGGTGGAGGAGTCCATCCAGGGCTGGAAGGAAATCGAGATGGAGGTCATGCGCGACTGCGCCGGCAACGGCATCGTGATCTGCTCCATCGAGAACCTCGATCCCATGGGCGTGCACACGGGAGACTCCATCACCGTGGCGCCGGCCCAGACGCTCGCCGACGCCGAGCTGCAGAAGCTGCGCGACTACTCGCTCGCCATCCTCGAGAAGGTTGGCGTGGCCACGGGCGGCTCCAACGTGCAGTTCGCCGTGAACCCCGAGGACGGCCGCATCATCGTCGTGGAGATGAACCCGCGCGTGAGCCGCTCCTCGGCGCTTGCCTCCAAGGCCACGGGCTTCCCAATCGCCAAGGTGGCGGCACGCCTCGCCGTGGGCCTCACGCTCGACGAGGTCACCAACGACATCACCCAGGCCACGCCGGCCTGCTTTGAGCCCTCCATCGACTACTGCGTCGTCAAGGTGCCGCGCTTTGCCTTCGAGAAGTTCAAGGGCACCGACGAGACCCTCTCCACGCGCATGAAGGCCGTGGGCGAGGTCATGGCCATCGGCCGCACGTTCGAGGAGAGCTTCAACAAGGCCATGCGCTCGCTCGAGGTGGGGCAGAACATGCTCGGTGCCGACGACCCGGCGCTCTATGACGTGCCCGACTTCCGCCAGCGCGTCTCGGTGCCCACGGCCCAGCGCATCTACTACGTCATCGAGGCGCTGCGCCGCGGCTGGTCCATCGAGGACATCAACGGCCTCACGGGCATCGACCCGTGGTACCTCAGCCACCTCAAGAACATCGTGGACACCGAGGGCTGGCTTGCCGAGCACCGCCTCACCGACATCTCCGAGCGCGACATGCGCTCCGTGAAGCAGATGGGCTTCTCCGACGAGCAGATCGCCCACTTCACCGGCGCCACGGAGCTCGAGGTGCGCGCCTGGCGCAAGGCCAAGGGCGTGGAGCCCGCCATCAAGACCGTCGACACCTGCGGCGGCGAGTTCCCGGCGCGCACGAGCTACCACTACAAGACCTACGAGTGGGGCCCCAGCGAGCGCCGCGCCACCGACAAGCCGCGCGTCATGATCCTCTCGGCCGGCCCCAACCGCATCGGCCAGGGCATCGAGTTCGACTACTGCTGCTGCCACGCCGCCTACGCCCTGCACGACGAGGGCTACGAGACGGTCATGGTCAACTGCAACCCCGAGACCGTCTCGACCGACTACGACACGTCCGACCGCCTCTACTTCGAGCCGCTCACGTTCGAGGACGTCATGGACATCGTGGACGTGGAGCAGCCCGAGGGCGTCATCTGCACGCTCGGCGGCCAGACGCCCATCAACCTGGCCGCGCGCCTCAAGGCCGCGGGCGTCCCCATCATGGGCACGCAGCCTGACGCCCTGGACCTGGCCGAGGACCGCGAGCGCTTCAGCGCCCTTCTCGACGAGTTGGGCATCGCCTACCCGGTGTCGGGTGTGGCCGAGACCTACGAGCAGGCCGTCGAGGTTGCCCACCGCATCGGCTTCCCGCTGCTGGTGCGTCCCAGCTACGTGCTGGGCGGCCGCGGCATGGTCATCGCCTACGACGAGCGCCACCTCAAGAGCTACATGGAGGCCGCCACGCGCGTCTCCAAGGATCACCCGATCTACCTCGACGCCTTCCTCGACTCGGCCGTCGAGCTGGACGTGGACGCGCTGGCCGATGGCGAGGACTGCTACGTGGGTAGCGTGCTCGAGCAGATCGAGGAGGCCGGCATCCACTCCGGCGACTCCGCGTGCTGCATGCCGCCCTACTCGCTCGCCGACTCCATGATTGCCGAGATTCGCGAGACCACCCACAAGCTTGCGGCCGCCTGCCACGTCGTGGGCGCGCTCAACGTTCAGTACGCCGTGCACAACGGGCGCCTTTACGTTATCGAGCTCAACCCGCGCGCCAGCCGCACGGTGCCGTTCTCGTCCAAGTCCACCGGCGTGCCGCTCGCGCGCATGGCCGCGCTGCTCATGGCCGGCAAGAAGCTCTCCGAGCTGAACCTGCCGCCCGAGGACCGCACGTTTGGCTACTTCGCCTGCAAGGAGGCCGTGCTGCCGTTCGACCGCTTCCCGGGTGCCGACATGACGCTGGGCCCGGAGATGAAGTCCACGGGCGAGGTCATGGGCGTGGCCAAGACGTTCCCGGCCGCCTACGCCAAGACGCAGCTTGCCATCAGCTACGGGCTTCCCACGAAGGGCCGCGTGTTCATCTCCGTGCGCGACCGCGACAAGCGCGCCATCATCGGCGTGGCCCGCGACCTGGTGGGCATGGGGTTTGAGCTCGTGGGCACCACGGGTACGGCCAAGGCGCTGCGCGCGGCCGGCATCGACTGCAAGCCGGTCCGTCGCGCGAGCGAGATGCGCCCCAACATCGCCACGATGCTCTCCGGCGGCGACATCCAGCTCATCATCAACACGCCCGGCGGCCACGAGACCCGCGGCGACTTCTACACGCTGCGCCAGCTCGCCGTGCGCTACCGCGTCACGAACGTCACGACGCTCGCCGGCGCCCAGGCCATGACCGAGGCCATCCGCACGGCCCGCACCGGCTCGCTCGACGTGGTGGCCCTGCAGGACCTGTAGCCGCGCCATCGTGCCATTGGGGACGGGTTCCCTTGGCATGCCATTGGGGACGGGTTCCCTTGGCACGGTGACAGTTTGACCCCGTCCCCACGTGTCACGTCGCGCCCGCTGGCCGCTCATTCGCGGCCGGCGGGCGTCTTGTTACCCACGCGTAACATAACGATTCGAGCGTGCGCCTCCCGGCGGAAAAGGTCTAGACTGGGGCCCAATCGCTACAGCAAGCGACAGACCGTATCGTTCGTTAGGAGCACGCGCTATGGCAGTTGAGAAGAAGGATCTGGACTGGGGCAGCCTTGGCTTCAGCTACATGCAGACCGACTACAGCTACGAGGCCCACTGGAAGGACGGCGAGTGGGACGAGGGCGGCCTGACCGGCGACCACACCATGCACGTCTCCGAGTGCGGCGGCATCTTCCACTACTGCCAGGAGGTCTTCGAGGGCCTCAAGGCCTACACCACCGAGAGCGGCGACATCGTCTGCTTCCGCCCGGACCAGAACGCCCAGCGCATGTATGACTCCGCCCAGCGCCTCGAGATGCCGCCCTTCCCGAAGGAGCGCTTCGTTGAGGCTGTCAAGCAGGTCGTCAAGGCCAACGCCGCGTGGGTGCCGCCCTTTGGCTCCGGCGCCACGCTCTACGTGCGCCCGTTCATGATCGGCTCCGGCAACGTCATCGGCGTGGCCCCTGCCCCCGAGTACACCTTCCGCATCCTCGTGACGCCGGTGGGCCCCTACTACAAGGGTGGCCTCAAGGCCGTCAAGCTGCGCATCTCCGAGTACGACCGCGCCGCGCCCCACGGCACCGGCAACATCAAGGCCGGCCTGAACTACGCCATGAGCCTTAAGCCCTCCGTCGAGGCCCACTCCACCGGCTATGCCGACAACCTCTACCTCGACTCCGAGTCCCGCACCTACGTCGAGGAGACCGGTGGCGCCAACGTGCTGTTCGTTGACGGCAACACGCTCGTGGTCCCCAAGAGCCACACCGACTCCATCCTGCCCTCCATCACCCGTCGTTCGCTCGTCCAGGTCGCCGAGGACCTCGGCATGACCGTCGACAACCGCCCCGTCGAGTGGGCCGAGGTCAAGAGCGGCAAGTTCTCCGAGTGCGGCATGTGCGGCACCGCCGCCGTCATCTCGCCCGTCGGTGAGATCGACAACAAGGTCTACGGCGCCGACGAGACCGTCGTCTTCCCGGCCGGCCACGTCGAGTGCGGCCCGGTCATGAAGAAGCTGCGCGAGACGCTCACGGGCATCCAGTCCGGCGCCATCGAGGACAAGCACAACTGGGTCTTCAAGATCTGCTAGTCGCCAGCTGACCATACGAACGTATGCATGCGGTCCCGTCGGTTCTCGCCGGCGGGGCCGCGTCTGTGAGAGGGGAGAGCCGCATGGGCGAGACAAGCGCGAGGACGCACGTCGTCGAGGCGGGAGGAGAGGGGCCGCTGCTCGTCATCCACGGCGGGGCCGGCAGGCGCCTGCACGAGATGACGGCCGCCCAGAAGGCCGAGACGGACGAGGCGCTGGCCCGTGCGCTTGAGGCGGGCTATGCGGTCCTCGAGCAGGGCGGCCCTGCCGAGGACGCCGTGATCGCGGCGATACACGTCATGGAGGACGCGCCGTGCTTCAACTGCGGCCGGGGTGCTGCGCTCACGCTCGGGGGCCGCGCCGAGCTCGACGCAGCCCTCATGCTTGGCGACGGGAACGTGGGCGCGGCCTGCGGGCTCACGACGGCCAAGCACCCCATCGACGTGGCCCGCGCCGTCATGGAGCGCACGCCGCACGTGCTGTTCAGCGAGCCTGCGGCCGAGCTTCTCGACGAGTGGGGCATCGAGCAGGTGGAGAACGACTACTTCGTGACGCCGGCACGCCTCGCCGCGCTCGAGGAGTGGAAGGCCCTGCACGAGACGGGCGACGACCATCCCGAGACGCGCCACGGCACCGTGGGTGCGGTTGCCCGAGACGTGCGCGGCCACATCGCCGCCGGCACGTCGACGGGTGGCATTACGGGCCAGCAGCCCGGGCGCGTGGGTGACTCGCCCCTCTGCGGTGCTGGCACCTACGCCAACGGGCAGACGGTGGCCGTGAGCTGCACGGGCACGGGCGAGACGTTCATCCAGGAGGTGGCCGCCTACCAGGTGCATGCGCGCGTGTCGATGGCTGGCGAGGCACTGCCAGACGCTGCTGCGGCGATGCTTGCGGGCGTGGACGCCCGTGGCGGCAACGGCGGCGTCATCGTGGTGCCCGCGAGTGGGGCCGGCGTCGTTGGCTTCACGGACGGCGCGCAGATGAACTACGGCTGGGCCCACGGCGACACGCGTGTGACCCACGAGTAGGACTCGATCGCTGGCCATTCTCGGCCGCGAATTACGCGTCCGACGCGTTGAAGGCCGCGAATTACGCGTCAAACGGCCGAAAAACGCGTAAAACGCGGCCGAGAATGGATTGCGCACGTAAAACGTGGCCGAGAACGGTCGCGCACGAAAAGCAAGGGTCCCGGCGCCGCGCGGAGGCGACGACGGGACCCTTGCTGGCTTGCGGATGCCTGGGGCGTTACTCGGAGATGCTTGCCTCGGAGAGAAGCGGCAGGATCTGCGGCGTCACCGTGAGCGAGGCCACGCGCTTGTCCGTGCAGCGGGCGAGCGAGCGGTAGTTGAGCGGCGCGTAGGGCACGAGGTCTGCTACGTAGTCGTCGGCGGCCTGCATGGCGGCCACGCGCTCGTCGTGGTCGGCCGTGGCACGGGCGGCATCGATGAGCTGCTCGAACTTGTCGTCGGCAAAGTGGCTCACGTTGTCGCCGTTGCCCGTGTGGAACAGCGGGTAGAGGTAGTTGTCGGCGATGGGGTAGTCCGCGTACCATGCGCGGGCGCCTACCGAGTAGGTGCCGTCGAGGTAGGACTGGTACATGGCCGCGTACTCCACCTTGTCGATCTCCACGTCCAGGCCGAGCTTCTGCCAGTCGGCCTGCATGGACTGGTACTCATCCTGCGTGTTGGCGGCGTTCGTCATGAACTTGAACGAGATGTTGCGCTTGCCGTCGGCGTCTGCGGGGTAGCCCGCCTCGTCGAGCAGCTGGGCGGCCTTGTCGGGGTCGTAGGCGGCGTAGGCCCAGGCGCCCTCGCGGTAGCCGTCGATGGCCTCGGGGATGATGTCGTCTGCGGGCTTGGCCGAGCCCTCGTAGATGGCGTCGCATATGGCCTGGCGGTTGATGGCAAGCGACAGCGCCTGGCGCACGCGGACGTCGCTCATGAGCGGGTCGTTCACGTTGAAGGCGAGGAACTGCGTGTAGAGCATCGTGCCGCCCAGGAACTGGTGGCCGGGCGTGGCCGTATAGCCGTCCTCGGACTCGCCGTAGGAGTCCTTGGCGTTCTTCGTGGCCGTGATGGGCACGAGCGAGCAGTCCAGGCTGCCGGCGTCGAGCTCCTTGTAGGCGGTGTTCGAGTCGCGGTAGATGTTGAAGCGAACGCCGGCAACCTTGGGCGCATCGCCGTTGGTGTAGTCCTCGAACGCCTCGGTCTCGACGTACTGGCCGTCAACCCAGTCGCCCTTCATCTTGAACGGGCCGTTGCCGATGGGGGAGTGGGCAAAGGCGGTGTACTTGTCGCCGGCTCCGGCGCCCTCCGGGATGGGCGAGAGCACGGGGGCGGCGCACACGTAGTCGAAGTCGGCGTAGGGCTGGGAGAGCTCGACCTGCAGCGTGTAGTCGTCGGGGCAGGTGACGCCCGCGAGCTCGGTGGCGGTGCCGGCCGTGACGTCCTCGTAGCCCTTCACCATGGCAAGGTGGTAGGAGACGTTCGAGGGCTGGTCGGACGTGGTGGGGCTGCACAGGCGGTTCCAGGCGTAGGCGAACGACTTGGCCGTGACCTCGCTGCCGTCGTGGAACTTCGTGCCCTTTCGGACCTTGAACGTCCAGACCGTGTCGTCGTCGTTGTGGGTGTGGCTCTCGGCCACGAGGTCCTCGAGCTCGCCGGTCTTGTAGTTGTAGTAGGTGAGCGCGTCGAACAGGTTGAACGCCACGGCAACGGCGTTCTCGTCCTCGAGCGTGTAGGGCTCGATGCCCGTGGGGTTCTCGATGTGGTAGGAGAGCACGGCGTCGCTCGAGCCACCCGTGGAGGCCTCGGTGCCGTCCGAGTCGCTCTTCTTGCAGCCCGCGAGCGCGGCGGCCCCTGCGATGGCGCTGCCGGCGAGCATGGCGCGGCGGCTGATGGGTGCGTCGAGCACGGTCTTTGCGTCCATGATCGATCCTTTCTGTCGCGCATGGCAGGAGAGCCTGCCATGCTGGGGCGCTCGCCCGTTCGGGGGAGCGTTGCAACTATTTCCTACTTGCTTAGTATGAATATAGGTTTATGCGAGAAGGGCGCACTTCCTGTCCGGCTTCTGTAATCGCATCGTTACATGGGCCCGGTCCTGGCGCGCGCCCGCAATTCTCGCGGCTAGTATAGGTCCGCGTTGGACGGGCGTGGTTACGTGCCTGTTGCGAGGAGACGAACGAGGGGAGAGGCGTATGGAGGAGCTCAAGGTCGTCGAGGGCTACATGCCCTTCAAGGGCTACAAGACGTGGTACAGGATCGTGGGCGAGAACGACCTTGGCCGCCTGCCGCTGCTCACCATTCACGGTGGTCCCGGCAACACGCACTGGTACCTGCGAAGCCTCGACGAGCTTGCCCGCAAGTACCACCGCCAGGTCATCTACTACGACCAGATCGGCTGCGGCTACTCCAAGGCGCCGAGCAACCCCGACATGTGGAGCGCCGAGCTGTTCGAGGAGGAGCTCCACGAGCTACGCCGCCACCTGGGGCTCGATCACGTGCACCTGCTTGGCCAGAGCTGGGGTGGCATGCTGGAGCTGCAGTACGCCACGCACCGCCCGAGCGGCGTGGCGTCCATGACGGTGGCGAGCTCGCCGGCCGACATGGACCTGTGGCTTGCCGAGGCGATCCGCCTTCGCTCCTACCTGCCCAAGGAGATGGAGCAGGCCCTGGCGCAGGCAGACGTGGACGGAGACTACGACCGTCCCGAGGTCAAGGCCGCGAGTGCGGAGTACTACCGCCGCCACGTGGCCGCCGTGCCCGAGAACGAGCGTCCCGTGGCGTGGCGCAAGCCCTTCGCCGACCCGGTGGGCGACGAGGTCTACCACACGATGCAGGGCATGAGCGAGTTCGTGGTGACGGGCAAGCTCAGCCACTGGAGCGTGGTCGACAAGCTGGCAGACATCTGCATCCCCACGCTCGTGACGAGCGGCACGGCCGACGAGTGCACCCCGCTCATCGCCAAGCAGATCGCCGACGGCATCCCCGGGGCGGAGTGGGCGCTTCTCGAGGGCACGCACTGCGTCCACCTCGAGCACGTCGAGCAGTACAACGCCACGGTCGAGGACTTCATGGAACGCCACGAGTAGCGCCAAAGGGGACGGGTTCCGTTGGCATGCTGGCGCGTCTGCCAAAGGGGACGTGCCAAAGGGGACGGGTTCCGTTGGCACGTTGGCGCATCAAAAAGAGAGGGGCTCCCAAAAGCCGTTGACGCTTTTTGGGAGCCCCTCGTCGTTACTCGCTATCCGGCGTGCCGGAGTAGTTGAGGCCGGCCACGGCCTCACGAAGCTCGTCGCCGCCGTGCGTGAACGCCAGCGCGAGCGCGGGCCAGCCGCGCAGCGCCGCGTCGAAGCGATCCGGGAACGACTCGGTGCTCGTCTCGCCCGTGAAGGGGTTCTTCCACTCGCGGTGCTCCAGGTTGGCCGCGGGGCAGTCGTCTGAGGTAGAGACGCGGTGGGAGAGGGCCTCGAGCAGCGAGTGGGAGCGCACGAGGCGCTCCAGGCCGCCCACGGTGCCGGCCTTGAGCGAGCCGTGCGGCTCGATGGCGCGGTAGCACAGTTCCATGTCGGCCACGGCGCCCGCGTACTCGGTGGCGGGAAGCTCGATGCCAAAGGCAGCCCAGGCAACCTGGCTCATGAGCGCGCCGGCCACGCGGCAGATGCGCTCGGTGTGCGCGAGCTCGGCGGCAGGCGGGCAGTCGTGCACCGTGGCGTGGCGCAGGCTCCACAGCATCCACGTGTCCAGGTCGCTCTCGATGATGGCGTGCACCTCGCTGTCCGCGTCGTAGAGGTCATCGGCCGCGTCGATGAGCGCGTACTGCTCGGCGTAGACGAACGGGTGCGCCACGCGGTCGAGCGCGTAGTGCGACAGCATGCCGAGCGCGAACGCGCGCCCGATGCCGGCGTCTGCCTCGGGAAGGTGGCCCACCCCGTCGCGCAGCGCCGTGAACGCGCGCGTCATGCGCCCATCGTGCATCTCGTGGGCGAGCTGGCGGGCGTTCTGGCCGCGCTCGGGCGTGGTGAGCACGCGGAAGAAGAAGGGGTCTGGCCCCTGGTTGCCAAGAAGAAACGCGAGAAGTTCCTCCTCGCTCGTGATGAGGCCCTGCGGCAGCAGGGAGGCGGAGCGCTCTCCGAACAGGTGGTGGGTGATGAGTGCGGGCATGATTGTCCTTTCATCCGAGTGACTGTCTCCATTATGCCCCCTCGCGCGGCGCTCGTATCCGCTGGGGCAGCGTGCGATGCCGATTTACAGGAGGCTTACGTTCGGTGTGCCCGCCAACCGTTACCATGGTGTATACGCGCGCCGCTCGGCGCGACCCTGCGAGCACGGGAGAAACCCATGGCAAAGACGAAGTACACCAAGCTCGAGCGCAACTGGGTGATGTACGACGTGGGCAACTCCGCGCTCGTGCTGCTCAACACCTCGATCGTTCCCATCTACTTCAACGCCATCAACACGGGCGCCTCGGCGGCCGAGCTCGTGAGCGCTTGGGCCAACGCCCAGACCATCGCCTCGCTCGTCGTGGCGCTGCTCATGCCCGTGCTGGGGTCTCTCGCAGACTACGCGGGCAACAAGATCAAGTTCTTCATTGGTTTCTTCCTCACGGGCCTCGTGCTGTGCTTTGCGCAGGCCATCCCCATGGGGGCGCTGCCGTTTCTCGTGGCCTACGTGGTGTGCACGGTGGGCCTCAACTCGTCCATGACCTTCTACGACGCCATGCTCACCGACGTCACGACCGACGAGCGCATGGACATGGTCTCGAGCTCGGGCTACGCCTGGGGCTACGTGGGCTCCACGGTGCCGTTCATCGTGTGCCTGGCACTCATCTTTGGCGGTCCTGCCCTGGGACTCGACACCATGCTGTGCACGAGGATGTCGTTCGTGATCACGGGCCTGTGGTGGCTCGCGTTCACGCTGCCGCTCATCCGTACGTACAAGCAGCGCTACGGCAAGCAGCGCGAGGAGGGCGAGACGCTCGGCAAGATCTGCGCCGACACGTTCTCGGGTCTTGCCAAGACGATGCACTCCATCGCGCAGGACCGCACGCTCATCGTCTACATGGTGGCGTTCTTCTTCTACATCGACGGCGTGCACACCGTCATCTCCATGGCGACGAGCTACGGGGCGGCGCTGGGCATCGACTCCACGCAGCTCGTGCTGGCGCTGCTCGTGACGCAGTTCGTGGCGTTTCCCTCGGCCATCGCCTACGGCAAGCTTGCGGGCAAGTTCGGCACGCTGCATATGATCATCGCGGCGGTGGTGGCGTACTGCGGCATCGTCCTGTTCGCGGCGTTCGCGCTGCAGACGGCCACGGAGTTCTGGATCCTCGCCATCCTCGTGGGCCTGTTCCAGGGCGGCATCCAGGCGCTCTCGCGCAGCTACTTCGGCAAGCTCGTGCCCAAGGAGCGCAGCAACGAGTACTACGGCTTCTTTGACATCTTTGGCCGCTATGCCAGCGTCATGGGCACCTTCCTCGTGAGCGTCATCACCGCGGCCACGGGCAGCGCCAACCTCGGCGTGCTGTCAATCGGCATCCTGCTCGTGGTGGGCCTCGTCATGCTGCTGACGCTGCCCGACGCCCGCGGCGAGCGCGCGTGACACTTGGGGACGGGGTCAAACTGTCGCCGTCCTCGACGCTGCAGTTTACCTGCGCTTACTGTGTGCCGACGGGGTATCATGGCGACGTTTTGCCCGCTGTGCGTCCCTGGAGGATGAGGCTTTGACCCTCGTTGAGATCATCGTGTTGGGCGTGGCGCTCTCTGCCGATGCGTTTGCCGTGACCATCTCGAACACGTTCGTGTACGCAACGGAGTCGCGTGCGAGGCTCATGCTCATGCCCATCATGTTCGGGCTGTTCCAGGGCATCATGCCGGTGGCGGGGTATCTGCTGGGAGGGCTGGCCGCCGAGGTCATCGAGGCCTACGCCGGCATCATTACCCTCGTCATCCTGGGCTTTGTTGGCGGCAACATGGTTCGTGAGGGCGTGAGCGCCCTGATGGGCAAGGGCGATGCGGACGGCGAGCCCGAGGAGAGCGGCGCGGGTCCGGTGGCGAAGCGCCTTACGTTCGTCACGGTGCTTGCCCAGGCCATCGCCACGGCCATCGATGCGTTTGCCGTGGGCGTGAGCCTGCGCGCGCAGGCCGTGAACGTCGTGGTTGCCTCCTCGATTATCGCGCTCACGACGTTTCTGTGCTGCGTGGTGGCGCTCGTGCTGGGCCGCAAGCTCGGCGAGGTGCTGGGAGACCGCGCACAGGTCGTGGGCGGCATCGTGCTCGTGACCATCGGCCTCAAGGCGTTTCTCGCGTAGGGGAGGGGCCGCCGCTGACGCCGGCGGCGACAGCTGACCTCGGCACCATTGCCGCCTTGTTGGGTATAAGCCTGGCAAGGAGGCAACTATGGATATGTTCGAGAGGCTGTTCAAGCGCACGAAGGCAACGGTCATCCTCATGGGGGTGGCGCTGCTCGTGCTGGGCGTGGCGATGTTCGTGAGCCCCATTGGGGCCACGCTGCTCATTGTGCGTGTCGTTGGGTGGACGCTGGCCATCGTGGGTGCCGTGACGCTTGCCAACTGCTGGCGCCACTCGTCCGAGGGGCTGCGTCAGGCAGACCTGTTCATGGGCCTTCTGGAGGCCATTCCGGGCGTCTGCCTCATCATGTGGCCCGATGCGTTCGTGGCCGTGGTCTACGTGCTCATCGGCATCATCGTGCTTGTGACGGGCGTGAACGACGTCATCGAGGCAAACGTCATTCGCCGTGCGCTTGGCGTGGGCTGGGTGTGGCGCATGGTCATTGGCGTGGTCACGCTGCTTGCTGGTGCGGCCGTGGTTGCCTCGCCGTTTGCGATGGCCGAGCTCGTGATGCTCGTCGCGGGTCTCGCGCTCGTGTTCGATGGCATCACGGAGATCATCGCCGGTGTGTCGATGCGGGAGCTGCCCTAGGGGGCGAGAGGGGGTTCTTGCGTGCCCCCCCCGCTAGGAGTTGCGAGCTGTTCGATCCGAGCTATCGATGATGTCGAACGCGCGCATGAGGTTGCGCTCGTCGATGGCGTGCGGCGCCGCGGCGCGCACCTTGGGCTTGGCGCAGAAGGCGATGCCTGTGCCCGCCGCCAAGATCATGGGGATGTCGTTTGCGCCGTCTCCCATGGCGATGGCCTGCGAGAGGGGAATGCCAAGCTCTGCCGCCCACTGCTCGAGGGCCTCGAGCTTGCGCTGCTTCGTGACGATTCCGCTCGCGAGCCTGCCCGTGAGGTGCCCGTCCGCAACCTCCAGGCGGTTCGCCAGGCAGTAGTCGATGTCCGCGACAGCAACGATTCGGTCTGCCACCTCATGAAAGCCGCCGGACACCACGCCGACCTTCCAGCCGCGGCGGTGCGCCTCGGCCACGAGCTCTCGGGCGCCCGGCGTGAACGTCACGCGTGCGTAGGCGCGGTCGAACACGCCCTCGTCAAGACCTGCGAGCAGCCCCACGCGCTCCTTGAGCGCCTGGGCAAAGTCAAGCTCTCCTCGCATGGCACGCTCCGTGATGCCCGCAATGCGCTCGCCGGCGCCCGCCTCGTCACCAAGCAGGTCGATGACCTCCTCGTTTATGAGCGTGGAGTCGATGTCCATGACGATGAGGCGCATGTCGGCGCCTGCGGCGGGCACGCGCTTCTCCATGATGTAGTCGTCCATGACGAAGCCCTCGCCGATGCTCGTCTCCATGGCGTCGATCACGTCGAAGCCCTTTCCGCGATAGCAGCGGATGCCCAGCTCGTTGTGCTTGTTCACCGTGAGGTACATGGCTCGCAGGCCGCGCTCGCGGCACAGCCCCACGTAGAAGGCGATGACGTCGCTCGCCAGGTGGCGTCCCCGCTCGCTTGCCTTGAGGTAGATCTTCGAGATGAAGAAGCGGTTGGTCTCGCTCTCCACGTGGCCGCCCGTGTAGCCGCACGTGCGGCCCTCGTCGTCCATGACGAACCAGTACTCGTAGGCGTGTTCGGCCATGTCGCGGCGAATCGCGCCCAGGCTTTGGAACTGCTCGACCATGTAGCGCGTCTGCGCCTCGCCGATGAGCGCGGGCCAGTACTCGCCCCAGATCTGGGCGGCAAGCTCAGCGAGCTCCTCCCGGTCTGCCTCGGTCCTCACGGGTCTCATCGTTGCGCTCATGGCCTCTCCTCTCGGCTGTGGTCCCCACTCTAGCACGGCATGCCATCGGAACCCGTCCCCAATGGCATGTGCCATGCCATCGGAACCCGTCCCCAATGGCATGCCAAAGAAGGAGGCCCCGCCGTTGGGCGAGGCCTCCTGGGAATGCGTGACGAGCGGGCTTTCGGTGCGCCGTTACACGTAGAACAGGATCTTGTTGTAGCTGGGCACGGGCCAGTAGTCGTGGCCGCAGACCTTCTCCATGGCGTCGACGTCGGCGCGCAGGGCGTCCATGGCAGGAATCACGGAGTCGCGGTAGGCGTTGTCCTGCTCCGTGCAGTCCTCGAGGGTCTGGGCGGCGGCGTTCTTCTTCTCGAGGTCGGCGACGAGCTCGGTGATCTTGTCGATGCCGTCGGTGAGCGCCTGCACGAGCGCCTTCTCGGCCTTGGCGGCGATGCCAAGCTCGGCCTTCGTGGCAACGGTCGTGGCGATGTCGCCGGAGTAGTCGAACAGGGCCGGCAGGTACATGTGCTTGGTCATGTACACCATCGTGTTGGCCTCGATGTTCAGGAGCTTTGCGTACTGCTCGGCCTTGGAGACGTAGCGGGCGTGCATCTCGTCGGAGGAGGCCACGTGGTACTTCTCGAACAGCTTGAGGTTCTTCTCGGCGACGAGGCAGGGCAGGGCGTCGGGCGTGGTGCGCATGTTGAGCAGGCCGCGCTTCTCGGCCTCCGCGGGCCACTCGTCGGAGTAGCCGTTGCCGTTGAAGATGATGCGCTGGTGGTCGGTGAGCGTCTTCTTGACCCAGGCGAGGGCGGCGACGATGAAGTCGCACTCGGCGACGTCGGCCATGTCGGTGGCGAAGCGGTCGAGCTGCTCGGCCACGGCGGTGTTCAGCACCATGTTCGGGTCGGACAGGTTCTGCTGCGAGCCGCACATGCGGAACTCGAACTTGTTGCCCGTGAACGCGAACGGGGAGGTGCGGTTGCGGTCCGTGCTGTCCTTCGTGAGGTCGGCGAGCTGCGGAACGCCCAGGTCCATCTTCTCGCGCGGGTGGCTCGAGTAGGGCTTGTCGTTGATGAGCGCGTCCACGACGGCGGCCAGGTCGTCGCCCAGGAAGATGGAGACGATCGCGGGAGGCGCCTCGTTGGCGCCCAGACGGTGGTCGTTGCCGGCCGAGGCCACGCTTGCGCGCATGAGGTCCTGGTAGTCGTCAACCGCGGCGATGACGCTGGAGAGGAAGACGAGGAACTGCAGGTTGTCCTCGGGCGTGTCAGACGGGTCGAGCAGGTTCTTGCCGTCTGCGGAGATGGACCAGTTGTTGTGCTTGCCCGAGCCGTTGACGTAGTCGAAGGGCTTCTCGTGCTGCAGGCAGGTGAGGCCGTGGTGGGAGGCGATGATCTTCATCTTCTCCATCGTGACCAGGTTGTGGTCGATGGCCTTGGAGCTCGTCTCGAAGATGGGGGCGAGCTCGTGCTGGCAGGGGGCCACCTCGTTGTGCTTGGTCTTGGCGGGCACGGCGAGCTTCCATAGCTCGTCATCGAGCTCCTTCATGAACTCGTTGACCGTGGGGCGGATGGCGCCGAAGTAGTGCTCCTCGAGCTCCTGGCCCTTGACCGGCTCGCAGCCGAACAGCGTGCGGCCGCACATGATGAGGTCGGGACGGGCGGCGTAGTCCTGCTCCTTGATGAGGAAGTACTCCTGCTCGGGGCCCACGGTGGTGGTGACGCTCTTGACGTCCTTGCCGAACAGCTTCAGCACGCGCTTGGCCTGGCCGTCGAGCGCCACGCAGGAGCGCAGCAGCGGGGTCTTCTTGTCGAGCGCCTCGCCGGTGTAGGAGATGAACGCCGTGGGGACGCACAGCACCTCGTCCTTGATGAAAGCGGGGGAGGCAGGGCGTCGGGCGTGGTGCGCATGTTGAGCAGGCCGCGCTTCTCGGCCTCCGCGGGCCACTCGTCGGAGTAGCCGTTGCCGTTGAAGATGATGCGCTGGTGGTCGGTGAGCGTCTTCTTGACCCAGGCGAGGGCGGCGACGATGAAGTCGCACTCGGCGACGTCGGCCATGTCGGTGGCGAAGCGGTCGAGCTGCTCGGCCACGGCGGTGTTCAGCACCATGTTCGGGTCGGACAGGTTCTGCTGCGAGCCGCACATGCGGAACTCGAACTTGTTGCCCGTGAACGCGAACGGGGAGGTGCGGTTGCGGTCCGTGCTGTCCTTCGTGAGGTCGGCGAGCTGCGGAACGCCCAGGTCCATCTTCTCGCGCGGGTGGCTCGAGTAGGGCTTGTCGTTGATGAGCGCGTCCACGACGGCGGCCAGGTCGTCGCCCAGGAAGATGGAGACGATCGCGGGAGGCGCCTCGTTGGCGCCCAGACGGTGGTCGTTGCCGGCCGAGGCCACGCTTGCGCGCATGAGGTCCTGGTAGTCGTCAACCGCGGCGATGACGCTGGAGAGGAAGACGAGGAACTGCAGGTTGTCCTCGGGCGTGTCAGACGGGTCGAGCAGGTTCTTGCCGTCTGCGGAGATGGACCAGTTGTTGTGCTTGCCCGAGCCGTTGACGTAGTCGAAGGGCTTCTCGTGCTGCAGGCAGGTGAGGCCGTGGTGGGAGGCGATGATCTTCATCTTCTCCATCGTGACCAGGTTGTGGTCGATGGCCTTGGAGCTCGTCTCGAAGATGGGGGCGAGCTCGTGCTGGCAGGGGGCCACCTCGTTGTGCTTGGTCTTGGCGGGCACGGCGAGCTTCCATAGCTCGTCATCGAGCTCCTTCATGAACTCGTTGACCGTGGGGCGGATGGCGCCGAAGTAGTGCTCCTCGAGCTCCTGGCCCTTGACCGGCTCGCAGCCGAACAGCGTGCGGCCGCACATGATGAGGTCGGGACGGGCGGCGTAGTCCTGCTCCTTGATGAGGAAGTACTCCTGCTCGGGGCCCACGGTGGTGGTGACGCTCTTGACGTCCTTGCCGAACAGCTTCAGCACGCGCTTGGCCTGGCCGTCGAGCGCCACGCAGGAGCGCAGCAGCGGGGTCTTCTTGTCGAGCGCCTCGCCGGTGTAGGAGATGAAGGCCGTGGGGACGCAGAGGACCTCGTCCTTGATGAAGGCGGGGGAGGTGGGGTCCCAAGCCGTGTAGCCGCGGGCCTCGAACGTGGCGCGCAGGCCGCCGGAGGGGAAGCTCGAGGCGTCGGGCTCGCCCTGGATGAGCGCCTTGCCCGAGAAGGTCTCGAGCGCGCGGCCGTCTCCCGTGGGCTCCATGAACGCGTCGTGCTTCTCGGACGTGATGCCCGTGAGCGGCTGGAACCAGTGGGTGTAGTGGGTGGCGCCCTTCTCGAGTGCCCACTCCTTCATGGCGTGGGCAACCTCGTTGGCGATGTCGAGGTTGAGAGCCTTGCCCTCCTTGATGACTCGGGAGAGCTCCTTGTAGGTGGGCTTGGGCAGGCGCTCGCGCATGACGGAGTCGCTGAACACCAGGCTGCCGTACTCCTCGGTGACCTTAGAAGCCATGTGGACTCGCTTTCTCTTCGTGAGAACTTGGATCCCTGACGTCGCAATACTCTAACGAGGCAATATTACGGCGGAATTAAGCCTTTGATACGCGGGGGATTCTCACATGCGGCCAAACAGATTCGAGCGCGAGGCATTTGCGAGAACGGCTTGCGGGCGGCCGGGGCATCGTACGAGGCATTTCGAGAAAAACGGGTGGAGCCCATAGGTTGCTTGGCTGCTACGATGGTGAGCATATATGGAGTGAGTTGAGCGAGGAGGGCCATCGTGGCCAGACACTTCAAGAAGGATGGCGAGCTGCAGCAGGGCAGCCGCTTTGATACGGGCGTTGCGGGCGGCCGGGCGGCTGGCGAGCCTGCGACGCAGCGCGCGCACCAGGCGGGGGCCTGCGCCCCGCCCGTCGAGGGCAACCCCTATGCGGGAGACGGCGACGACCCCGTGTTCTACGGGGCGCTCGGCGAACCTGAGCCCGCTTCCTACGCACCTGTCGAGGACAACCCCTACGCGGGCGGCGCGGCCCACGGCGCCGTGGGCATGACGCCCGAGCGCGTGGGGTCCGCGCACGCGGGACGTGCCGGCTCGGGCCAGGGCGTGCCGGGCGCTCCCAAGAAGCGTCGCCGCCGCGTGCCGGTGGTCGTGGTGATCCTCGTCGTGCTGGCGGTGCTCGTGGGCGGAGGGGCGTTCCTCTACCTCAACCCGCCCATCTATCGCGTGAGCGTCGACGGCGTGGAGCACATGGTACACGCCGGCTCCACGCTCGCCGACCTCGTGAAGGAGGGCTGGGCGAGCCCTAAGGCCGGCAACCTCATCGCCGTGGACGGCTCCGTTGCGCAGGAGGGTGGCGGCGACCAGTTCGAGGCCAACCTCAACGGCACGGTGACGAGCGACCCCACGACCGTGGTGCCGCGCCACTCCACGGTTGAGTTCTCGGACGGCAACGACGTGGACGAGGACTACACCGAGACGACCGAGACCATCGCCCACGGCCAGGGCGGCCAGGACACGAGCTCCCCCTCGTCCTACTACGTGGCGCCGTTCCACGTCTACTCCGACGGCGAGGACGGCGAGCAGGTCACCAAGACCGGCAAGGTCTCCGGCAAGACCGTGACCGAGGTCACCAAGCAGCCCGTTGACGCCGGCTTCTCCGTCTTCAACGTCAACACGAACGGCGACAAGGTCATTGCCCTCACGTTCGACGACGGCCCGTGGCCCACGACGACCTCCGAGGTCCTCGACGTGCTCAAGGAGAACGACGCCCACGCGACGTTCTTCGAGATCGGCAACCAGGTTGCCGAGAACGCCGACGTGGTCAAGCGCATCGTGGCCGAGGGCAGCCAGATCGGCTCTCACACGTGGGACCACGCGAGCGGCTCAGGGCAGGGCGTCAACCTCACGTTCATGACCGCCGACGAGCAGGTCAACGAGGTCGACAAGGGCTTCAGGGCCATCGAGGACGTCCTGGGCACGAGCGTGACGCACGTGCTGCGTGCGCCGGGTGGCAACTACTACGGCAGCCTCGTGGAGACGCTCAAGGGCCACTGCACGGCCGAGGTTGGCTGGAACATCGACACCGAGGACTGGAGGCGTCCGGGCGCCGACAAGATCGCCGAGGCGATCATGAGCGCCCAGCCCGGCAACGTCGTGCTCATGCATGACGGCGGCGGCGACCGCTCCCAGACGGTCGAGGCGCTCAAGATCGCCCTGCCCAAGCTCAAGGAGCAGGGCTACAAGTTCCTGACGATCGACGAGATGCTGAGCACGTACGGTCCGTCGAGCTCCAACTAGCTTTTGGAGAGAGTCCCGGGCGCGGTGAGGTCTGCTGCCGCGCCCGGGACTTTTATTTGGAGAGGGGAGCGCGAGATGCCGCGCGAGACGAACGCCGCGAAGCGGGAGAGGGCCGTCGAGTTCTGCGAGAGGCTGAACGCGATGTATGGGCCCGTGGAGTGCTTCCTGGACCATGGGAGCCCCTATCGGCTCGTCATCTCCGTGCTGCTCTCCGCGCAGACGACCGATGCCCAGGTGAACAAGGTGACGCCGGCGCTGTTCGATCGCTGGCCCACGCCCGAGGCGCTTGCCGCCGCCTCGCCCGAGGAGGTTGCGGGCGTCATCCGCAGCCTGGGGTTCTACAAGAGCAAGGCGAGGCACGCCGTCGAGGCGGCACAGATGATCGTGAGCGAGTTTGGCGGCGAGGTACCCCACACGATGGACGAGCTCACGAGGCTGCCGGGCGTGGGGAGAAAGACCGCCAACATCGTGCTCAACGTGAGCTTTGGCATCGTTGAGGGCATCGCGGTGGACACGCACGTGAACCGCATCGCCCACAGGCTGGCGCTGAGCCCCAAGACGCACGAGAAGGAGCCGCTCAAGACCGAGCAGGACCTGCTGAAGATCTTGCCGCGCGAGTACTGGCGAGACGTGAACCACCAGTGGATCCGCTTTGGCCGCGAGGTGTGCGGCGCCAAGGCACCACGCTGCGGCGAGTGCCCCATGGTCGACCTGTGCCCAAGCGCGGGGAAGTAGCGAAGGACTGGCGGCCGGCTGCGGTTGGGGCACCAGTTGTCTCAGAGGGAGTTGGAGAGGGCCTGTGGGTCCTCGCCCCGCCTGCTCGCGTGTCCGGCTTGGCACGTACAATGGATGCCGACACATGCGACGAGGAGGCGCCCACATGGCAGACGAGAGCAACGACTTGCAGCTAGAGGCAACGGAGGCACCGGCGGCACAAGACCAGGTCCCGCGGCGCACGATTGCCGTCGTGGACGGCAACTCGCTCATGCACCGCGCGTTCCATGCCATCCCGCCCACGATGACCGCACCGGACGGCCGGCACACGAATGCCATCTTCGGCTTCGTCTCCATGTTCGTGAAGCTTGTGGAGACGTTTCGCCCCGACGGCGTCATCTGCGCGTTCGACAAGGGCAAGCCTCGCGTGCGCATGGAGATGCTGCCCCAGTACAAGGCCCAGCGCCCGCCCATGGACCCGGTGCTTCACGAGCAGTTCCCCATGGTGAAGGAGCTGCTGCGCGCCATGGACGTCCCCGTCTGCGAGCTCGAGGGCTGGGAGGGTGACGACATTCTCGGCACGCTCGCCCGCCGAGGCGAGGCGGCCGGCTACGACATGTACCTCGTCACCGGCGACCGCGACATGTACCAGCTCGTTACCGACCACGTCAACGTCGTCTCCACGCGCAAGGGCGTCTCGGACGTCTCGATCATGACGCCGGAGAGCGTTGACGATCTCTACCACGGCATCACGCCCGCCCTCGTCCCCGACTTCTACGGCCTCAAGGGCGACTCCTCTGACAACATCCCCGGCGTCCCGGGCATCGGCCCCAAGAAGGCGAGCGCCCTCATCTGCCAGTATGGCTCGCTCGACGAGGTCATCGCCCACGCGGACGAGGTCAAGGGCAAGATGGGCGAGAACCTGCGCGCCCACATCGACGACGCCCTGCTCTCCCGCAAGGTCGCCATCATCCGCACGGACGCCCCCATCGACTGCGACCTGGCGTCGGCCAAGTTCCCCACGTTCGACCCCGAGACGGTCCGCTCTGCCTTCGCGAGCCTGGGCTTCACGGGCATGACGGGCCGCGTGCTGGCCCTGGCCGGTGCGGCCGGCGCCGCCCCCGCCTCCGCCACGGCCTTCGAGCCCGACGAGCGTCTGGACGCCCCCGCCCTTGCCGAGGCCCTCCAGGACGCCGGCGAGGCGGGCGAGTGGCTGGGCCTTGCCCTCGTCGATGCCTCTGACCAGGGCACCCTCTTTGAGCCCGAGCTCGCCGTCTGGGCGTCGTGCGCGGCCGGCGCCGGGCTTCTCGAGGGCCAGGACGCCCGCTCCCTCATCGTCCATGCGCTCGAGTGCTGGCGCGTCGCGTCTGGCGACGTCAAGGCCCTCATGCACGCCGTCTATCCCGTGGACTCGTCCGTGCCTCCCGTGGCAAACGAGGACGGCGAGCCCTTCGACCCCGCCCGCTGCGACCCCGCGCACCTGTTCGACGTCGGTATCGCCGCCTACCTGCTTGACTCCTCGAAGGGCGCCTACGCCGTCGCCGACGTTGCCGAGCGCTACCTCACCGGCGAGCTGCCCGCCCCCGCAGATGGCGAGCCCATGGCCGCCGTCACGGCCCAGGCCGCGCGCCTGCTCGTGCCCGTGCTTGCTGATGCCCTCGAGAAGGACGACTCGGCCTCGCTCATGGCAGACATCGAGATGCCGCTCGTAGGCGTGCTCGCGCGCATGGAGCGCACGGGCATGCACGTGGACCCCGCCGTGCTCGCTACCCAGTCCGCCGAGCTCGGCGCCGACATCGAGGCGAGTCGCCAGCGCATCTTCGAGGCCGCGGGCCGCGAGTTCAACATCGACAGCCCCATGCAGCTCTCCGGCGTGCTCTTCGACGACCTGGGACTTCCCACGGCCGGTCTCAAGAAGACGCAGCGCGGCTACTACTCCACGAACGCCAAAGTCCTCGACGAGCTCGCGCGCACGAGCCCCGTCGTGGCCGAGGTGCTGAGCTACCGCGAGAAGGCCAAGATCCGCTCGACCTACCTGGACGCGCTGCCCGCGCTCATCAAGACGGACGGCCGCATCCACACGAGCCTCAACCAGACCGTGGCCGCCACGGGTCGCCTCTCGAGCTCAAACCCCAACCTGCAGAACATCCCCACCCGCTCCGAGCTGGGGCATCGCGTGCGCACGGCGTTCACCGTGGCGCCGGGCAGCGTCTTTCTCGCGTGCGACTACTCCCAGATCGAGCTGCGCCTGCTCGCGCACCTCTCGGGCGACGAGCACCTCGTCGCGGCCTTCTGCGAGGGCGAGGACTTCCACGCCGAGACGGCCGCGCGCGTGTTCGGCGTGCCGGTTAGCGACGTCACGCCCGAGATGCGCAGCCGCGCCAAGGCCGTGAACTTCGGCATCGTCTATGGCCAGCAGGCCTACGGCCTTTCCACGTCGCTGGGGATCAGCCGCCGCGAGGCCCAGGAGATGATCGACCGCTACTTCGCCGCCTACCCGCGCGTGCGCACCTACCTCGATGGCACGGTCGAGATGGCCAAGCGAAACGTCTGGGTGCAGACGATGTACGGCCGCAAGCGCCACGTGCCCGACATTCTCGCGCGCAACGCCAACATGCGCAGCTTTGGCGAGCGCACGGCCATGAACCACCCCATGCAGGGCAGCGCGGCCGACATCATCAAGCTCGCCATGATTGCCGTGGACGAGCGCATGCGCGCCGAGGGCCTCAAGAGCAAGCTCATCTTGCAGATCCACGACGAGCTGGACTTCGAGGTGCCCGAAGGCGAGCTCGAGGCCATGAGCAGCCTCGTGAAGGAGACGATGGAGGGCGTCGTGAAGCTGCGGGTTCCGCTCGTGGCCGAGGTCTCCTACGGCACCGACTGGGCCGCCGCCAAGTAGGGGAGTGTCGCCGCTTGCTGCCGGCCGCGCAAACTACGCAGCTTTAGCCTTGGCTGGGCGAAATCGGCCCCTCCCGAGGCTAATCCTGCGCAGTTTGCAGCCGGCGGACGGGAGCCTCTCGCGGCTGCCTGCCTACGCCCCGGCGAGCAGCACGGCGTTCAGCGCCGTCACCGCGAGGCCGATGAGCGCGAGCACGGCCTTGAGCACAGGCCCGTTCGCATATTTGCCCATGACGCGGGGGCTGCTCGTGAGCCATATCTGCGCGAACACCGTGATGGGCAGCTGGAGGCTCAGCAGCGCCTGGCTCCACAGCAGGCCGTCGAACGGGTCGTCCACGAGCAGAAGGGCCACGAGCGCGCCCGCGAAGCATCCCACGACGCCCAGCGAGCTGTGGCGGTCGTGGATGTCGTAGGGCTCGCCTGCCATGCCCGCAGACACCGTGCCCGCCGCCATGCCGGCCGTGACCGAGCTCGCGAGGCCCGCAAACAGCAGCGCGAGCGCAAAGATGACCCGCGCGGCCGGCCCCAGCATGGGCTCGAGCGTGGCCGCCGCCTGCGCCAGGTCGTCCACCTGCGTACCCCCCGAGAAGAACGTCGAGGCGGCGAGCACCACCATGGCGCTGTTTATCGCCCAGCCGATGCCCATGGACAGCAGCGTGTCCACGAACTCGTGGTCGAGCCGCTCGCGGATGACCGCATCGCCCTGTCCCTCGAAGTGCTGGCTCTGGATGACCTCCGAGTGTAGGAACAGGTTGTGCGGCATCACGACGGCCCCCAGCACGGAGACGACGATGGCCGCCGATCCCGCCGGCATGCTCGGTGCCACCCATCCCACGGCCGCGGATGCCCAGTCCACGCGCACCATCGCGATCTCTGCGAGAAACGAGATGCCGATGAGCGACACGAACCCGATGATCCAGCGCTCGACCCTGCGATAGGAGTTCGTGAGCAGAAGCGCGGCCGACGCCGCCGCCACGATGGCGGCACCGAGGCGCACGGGAAGCCCCAACAGCATCTGCAGGGCGATGCCGCCACCGAGCACCTCGGCCATCATCGTGGCCACGCACGCGAGCCAGGCGCTCGCGAGCACGAGGTGGGCGAGGGGCCGGGGCAGGTGGTGCGCGCAGCTCTCCGCCAGGCACTCGCCGGTGACGATGCCCAGGTGCGCGGCGTTGTGCTGCAGCATGATGAGCATGAGGGTCGATGCCGTCACGACCCACAGCAGACCGTAGCCGTACGTGGAGCCCGCGGCCATGTTCGTGGCCCAGTTTCCCGGGTCGATGAATCCCACGGTCACGAGAAGCCCCGGGCCCACCCAGCGAAGGATCTCCAGACCGCCCTTGTGGCCGCTGTGGTTCTCGCCCCAGATCTTCTTCCTCATGTGCGCAAGCATGGTGCCTCCCTGCAAAGTGTTAGCTAAGGCTAACTATAGGGTTTGCGTGCTGCCTGCGCTAGACTCGGGTGCCATTGGGACTGCCATTGGGGACTGCCATTGGGGACGGGTTCTCTTGTCAGGCTGCCATTGGGGACGGGTTCTCTTGTCAGGCGCTCGCGCGGGATTGGACGTACATGAAGGTCATTCTCTACACGGACGGCTCGAGCCGAGGAAACCCCGGGCCGGGCGGCTACGGCGCGGTGCTTCGCTACACGGACCCGGCGGGCACGCTGCACGAGCGCGAGCTCTCGGCCGGTTACGCGAGGACGACGAACAACCGCATGGAGATCATGGGCGTCGTCGCCGGACTCGAGGCGCTCAAGCGGCCCTGCGAGGTGGAGGTCCACAGCGACTCGCAGTACGTGGTGAACGCGTTCAACAAGCACTGGGTGGACGGCTGGCGCCGTCGCGGCTGGAAGAACGCCAAGAAGGAGCCCGTGAAGAACCCCGACCTGTGGATGCGCCTGCTTGCCGCCATGGGGCCGCACGACGTGAGCTTCGTATGGGTTCGCGGCCACAACGGCGCTGCGCTCAACGAGCGCTGCGACGAGCTCGCCGTGGCCGCCGCAACTGCCCCACGCTCCACGCTGCTCGTCGACGAGGGCTTCGAGGAATAGGGGAGCGCACCCGCCCGGACGCCCAGCCTCGCGACTGCTTGGGCGCGCCGTGGGTAGAATGGGACCTCGGACACTTCAAGGGGGTCACATGATCAAGGCCGTTCTGTTCGACATGGACGACACGCTGCTCGACATCAACCTCACGGCCTTCATGACCGCCTACATCGCCGACGTCTCGCGCATCCTGTCGCAGATCTCCGGCGTGCCCACGCTTGCCTTTGGCGGGGCCTGGGCGCGCGCCTACCTCGCGATCGCGAGCGACGCCCGCACGGACGGCCTCACGAACCTGGAGCTGTTCTCGGCCACCATCGAGCGGCTCACGGGCGTGCCCATGGCAGACCCTGCCATCACGGACGCCATCTCCTACTACGAGCAAAGCGTCCTGCCCCGCCGAAGCGGCGGCATCGTTTCGGCGCGCCCCAAGGAGGGTGGCATCGCGGCCATCGAGCGTGCGCGCTCCATGGGCCTTGCCGTGGCGCTTGCCACGAACCCGAGCTTCTCGCAAGACTGCATCCGCACGCGCATGGGCTGGGCGCACATCTCCGACATGCCGTTTGCCCGCGTGAGCCACATGGGCAACTCGACGCGCCTCAAGCCCCGCGCCCGCTACTACGAGGAGTTCGTCTCCTCGCTCGGCCTTGCGCCCGAGGAGTGCCTCATGGTGGGTAACGACGCCAAGCGCGACTTCCCGCGCCCCGACATCGGCATGCCCACGGCCTACGTGGGCCACGCACGCCCGGGGCGGGCCGCCTGGAGCGGGCCCATGAGCGAGCTTGCGGACGCCCTGCCGGCCCTTGTCGACCGCCTCAACGTCGTCGGCTGACGCAGGCGGGCAACCTCGGGGCCGTCGCGCCTTGTTACGGCTATGAAAAAAGCCGTCGAATGCTGCAAAATGCCTTGAAATGTGGTAGGTGGGGCAGGTATCCTATCAAAACGTGTGAGTTCGGACGCTCACACGCCATATCTGTCGGCCCCCGAGCGATGTAAATCCAAGCCGGTGGCTGTGGGCGAGCATCTGGCCCGGAGCTGCTGCAGGCGATGCGCATGAGCATCGGGGCCCCGTTTTCGAAAGGGGTCCACCTTTGAGTGAGATTCAGAACTCGTCCGTTTTCTCGCTAGACGATGTGTCCAACGAGGAGATGAACAACCTCATCGACGGCACCATCACCGATTTCGACGAGGGCGATCTTGTCACGGGCACCGTTGTCAAGATCGAGCGCGATGAGGTCCTGCTTGACATCGGCTTCAAGTCCGAGGGCGTTATCCCCGTCCGCGAGCTTTCCATCCGCAAGGATGCCAACCCCGCCGACATCGTGAGCCTTGGCGACACCATCGAGGCCCTCGTGCTCCAGAAGGAGGACAAGGACGGCCGTCTCGTCCTGTCCAAGAAGCGCGCCGAGTACGAGCGTGCCTGGAACCGCATCGAGGAGAAGTTCAACGCCGGCGAGAACGTCGAGGGCGAGGTCATCGAGGTCGTCAAGGGCGGTCTCATCCTCGACATCGGCCTGCGCGGCTTCCTGCCCGCCTCCCTCGTCGACCTCCGTCGCGTCAAGGACCTCAACGCCTACCTCGGCACCCGCATCGAGGCCCGCGTCATCGAGATGGACCGCAACCGCAACAACGTCG
>ERZ1034917.459-NODE-459-length-36986-cov-21.006526_pt1 | contig 36986 bp, 64 predicted proteins | sample MGYA00520605_ERZ1034917 | MGnify/ENA primary metagenome ERZ1034917 (study PRJEB33766, sample SAMN09781784) | gut metagenome | biome: gut microbiome | host: Homo sapiens | place: Madagascar | study: EMG produced TPA metagenomics assembly of the PRJNA485056 data... | reverse complement strand
TTCATGGCTCCCAATCGCCTCTCATAACAGAACCGAGGTGACGGTAATCGCCGGCTCAGTCTTTCTTCGTGTGTCGCGCTTCGCAACCTTCGCGCGTACTGCATGATACTACAACCGCGCTGGCGCACGGCTCGCAGCGGAAGAACAACGGAACCGAGCCGCATCTCGCTGTTAAGCCTTGCAGATGGTCAAGCGGACCATATCGAGAGGGCTGTTCTCGTCCTTGCCGGCGCCGCCGTCCTCGTCGTCGCTCTCCCATTTGCCCCAGCCGGGATCGTCTCCCAGCCAGTGGACCTGATAGAAGGCCTTGTAGTAGCCGGTGCCGTCCGGGTTCGGCGTGTCGTAATACACGACAAGGCCGGTGATGGGGACGTCGCGGTTGCCGGAGGAGTTGACGGACTCGGAGCCGTCTGCTCGCAGAATCTTGTACCAGCCGTTCGGGCCGAGGTTTCGCGCCTCGAAGTCGTAAATCCAGCAGCCCGGCTCCCCGGCGAAGTCATCGCCGCAAGGGCACGCGCAGTTGAGGCCGGTCATCCATGACAGCCAGCCGCTTTCGCGGTTCATGACGCGATATTCGGGAACAATCGGCTTGCTCTCCATTGGTACCTGCGCCGAGCCGCTGTCGGAATCCGCGGGCGGCACGAGGATATAATCCCACCCGTAGCTGGGCGTGTACGCCGGGCCTACGGACACCTCGTTGCCGGCCTGGTCGCCCTGGCAGCAGCCCTGCACGCCGCCGTGCTCGTCGACGTGTGCGCCGCCGAGCTGACTCCAGCCGACAAACATCTCCACGTGATGGGTCGTGTTCAACGCGATGCAGCCGGGCTCGCAGTCGTACAGGTTGCCGTCGAACGGAACGGCCTGGAATCCAGCCGCCGTGAAGTCGCGCACCATGGTGCCCGTGTAGCGGGTGCCGCTCGTCGGCACGCCGTAGCCGGCATGCGCAGCCGCCATGTACATGAGGCTCGAACAATCGCAGTCAGGTCCCCAGCGGTTATCCTGCGAATAGCCGTGGGAATCGTCGTTGCACCAATCGACCACGAAGTCGATCATCGCCTGCTTGCTGCCCATGGCTAGATCTCCTTCAGTTCGGTGCCCATCACCTGCTGCACGGTGGCCTTATCGGTGGCCGTAGCGGTGACCTGCTTCTGCGTGTACGTCACGTCGGCCTGAAGGCGGGCGCCGTCGACGTACGCCTCGGCGGCGGCGTAGATGCCAGCGCTCAGGGTTGCGCAGAGAACGCCGAACGCCGCCAGGGTCTCGTTTTGCGTAGCGATGCCAGCGATGCTTGAACCCACCGAGCCCAGGAACGCCGCCAGCGCCAGCCAGAACTTGCGGCTAGCGAGCTTCTGCTTCAATTCGTTCATTGCTTTACCTCCTTCGGAGCGGCCTTCTGGGCCTCCTCCTCGAAATCGTCGACGGCCACGCCCATCTTGCCCAGGAAGGCATTGGCCTTGCGCTGGCCGACGGGCTGGCCCTCCTTCGCCATCTTCAGCCGCGCCAGGCTCAAGCGTTTCTGCGATGAACAGGGCAGCCGTGCCGTAGGTGACCTCGGCGGGCAGGTATGCGCTGGTGAAGTATCTGCACCACACCTGCAACGCGAGGTATGCGCACCAAGTCGCGTACATGAACGCGATGATGACGGTGCTGCCCTTCGGCGGCGCGATGCGCGGCCTGCCGTGCTTCATCAGGACACCTTCTCGAAGATCATGTCCACGCGGTCGTTGACGTGGTCGACCTTCTGGGCCATCTCGGCGCTGCGCTCCTGGGAGTGCGCGAGGTCGTTGTGTATCACCTCGTTCGAGGCGATGAGCGACTTCATGAGGCCGCTGTTCTCTTCCATCACGGCCTTGGTCTGCTCCATCACGGTCACGATGCGGCCTTCGAGCACGGAGCGCTCCCGGTCGCGCTGGGCTCGCTCCTCGATCTCGGCCTGCTTGCGGGCCTCGCGCTTGTCCTCAAGCTCGGCCTGGTGGTCGGCCTGCGCCTGCTGGAGAGTGGCCTTGCGCTGGTTGTTTGCCTGCCACTCGTCGAACACCTTGCCAGCGAAGCGGTAGCAGGCAAGCGCGGCGCCGACGAGCACGAGGACGCCTAGCAGCGCGTCCAACCCGAACGGCGCGAACAGCGCCAGGATGTCTGCCATCGGTCCACTCCCTCCACTACTCGGCCTTCACGTACTCTTCCCCGATGATCTCCTTGTACTCGTCGGCGGTGATCCACATGCATTCGACCGCTTTGTGCACACGGGCCTTGCTCCACAGCCCGCGGTCGTAGTACTTCTTGACGAGCGCAAAGCGCTTGGAGTGCTCGGGGGATTTCTTCGTCGCCATTACTGCTCACCTCCGACCGTCATCATCAGGTAGTCGATGTTCGCCGTGTTGGTCTCGGTCTGCGTCGGCTGCGACGCCTGCTCGCGCATCTGGTCGAGCAGCGCCGTCACGTCGGGCGTCTCGCCGTTCTCGTAGGCGGCGAGAGCTGCGGTGTAGGCCATCTTCTTGGCCTTCTGCTCGATGTACGCGTCGTCGTCGATGACGCCGGCCTCGTGGGCCGCATCTGGGTCACCGAGCTGGGAGAGCAGGTTGCGGAGCGCGTTTACCTCGGCTTGCGTGCTGTCGTCCACGGTATCGGGGCGCTTGTCCTCTGTGTCCATGCGGTTTCCTTTCTCGTAAGGATGTGCCGCCATCGTATTAGCGCCGTGAGATTGGCAAGCAGCCTGGAACGGATGCAACGAACGAAGGCACGCCGTCGCGTGCCTTCGGAGTGCTGCTGTTATTCGGTTGCTCGGTCTACGCCGCTGCCTGCATCCGGTTGATATCGGTCACCGCTTGCCTCCTTTCGAAGAGGCTTGCATTGAGCAACCCCCCCCCTCCGCGAGGTTTTCGAACAGGCTGCGGAAAAGCGCGTCCATGGTTAGCACGGTGCGGTGCGCGTCCAGCCGCTTCAGCCCGCCGCGCCAGCTCTGGTAGCTCTGCTCCGCCTGCTCGGGCGTCATGGCTCCATCGGCGACCATGCACGCCATCTTCTTGAGCTTCCGACGCTCCCGCGTTATCGAGTCGCAGCACGGCTTCACCACTATGCGGCCCGTCTCGGTGTAGAAGATGCGCTTCTTCAGCCACGCGAACCCGCGCGTGAGCTTCACCACGCGCGTCTTGCGCGGGTTCAGCTCGATGCCCAGCTCGGCGCATTTGCGCTCTATCAGCAGCAGGCACACCTGCAAGTAGTCCTTGGACTCGTGTATCAGGTAGAAGTCGTCCATGTAGCGCCCGTAAGACTCGGGGCGCAGCATCTCGGTCACGTAGTGGTCGATGCGATTGGGGTGGGCCACGGCGCATATCTGGTTCGGCTCGCTGCCAAGCCCCAGGCCCACATCGCCCTGCGCGTCTATCAGGCGGTGTTCCAAGGCGATCACGCGCGGATCTAGCAGCGCGGAGGCCACCTGGTCTTTGACGGGTTGGTGCGCTATGCGCGCGAAGTAGTCGGAGAAGTCGCCCAGGAGGATGTAGCCCTCGCGGCCGTGCCGCCTCCAGTGGTCGGCCAGGTGGCGCTTGAGCAGCTTCAGGGCGTAGTCGGTGCCGCGCCCCTTGATGTTCGCGGAGTTCGCGGCTATGAGGGTGGGCACGATCGCGGGCACGAGCGCGTTCTGCGACAGCGACTTCTGCACCACGCGCTCGGGAAAGTGCACGGCGCTGATATGCCTCAGCTTGCCGCGCTCCCACAAGTCGAAGCGGATGAAGCCCCGGCATATGTCGCGACCCTCCAAAAGGTCGCGGCGGGACAGGACGGCGTTGCGCAGGTAGCTTCTCATGTACCGCTGCGTGGACGACTTCCACATGACGCCCCGCGCGGCCTGCTTGGAAGCCTTGCACAGGCTGTTGAGGTCGGCCACCGTCTCAAGGGTGCACGCCTTGACGCGCTCGACCTTTGCCTTGGCCCGCTTCTCCTCGCGGCGCTTGCGGCGCGAGGCCCTTCTCTGCTCGGAGTTCATAGAAGGCACCCCGCACGGCTTGCAATGTGGCTCTGACAGCCGCTTGAGGTATGGCCATGAAACGCGGCGAAGCCACGGAGCGCCGCGCCATGCAAGCAGCGTCCGGCCACCCTCGCGGGGTGCGTATTTACGGGCGCATGCCCGATGGTCGCGCCTTCCTTCCTCTCCGCGCTCTGCTTTCGGCCCTCGGGCCTACTCGGTCTGGCAGTAAGGGAATCCGGGGCGGGGGCGAACCCAGGTGTTCGTCGCCGAGTTGTAGTTGGCATTGCCGTTGTTGTTGACGTAGCACACGTTGGACGAGGAGCCACCCATGACGGAACGCAGCCACCAATTGTACCGATAAACAAGGCGCGACCGCCGCCCATTATAGCGAACGCAGGCGCTCTAGCTCGGCTTCGGCCTCGGCTATGCGCTCCTCGGTCGACTTCTTGCCGGTCACCCGCACGTTCTTGCGCGCGCCCTTGAGCAGCTTGATCTCCTCCTCGACCATGGCCGCCAGCTCCTCGAAGCGGTTGGCGTTCACGGGCAGGCCGATATCCATGAGGCACTGCATGTCCAGCATAAGCTGCTCGCAGTCCGCTATGGCCAGCGTCAGGTAGCGTTTCCTCTCCAGCGCGTTGAACGAGCTGTTGGGATAGAAGCAGTCGGCGCGGTTGACGTTGTACACGATGCTGCGCGCCGTCTCCACGGTCGGCACCGCGTTCAGCAGACGATAGGTCTTCGGAACCACGGAGGACGACGCCATCAGCTTGTTGACCTCCACGCGGATGGCGATGGCCTGTGTGAAGAACTTGTACTCGGACACCTCGCGGTTGCGCTGGTAGACGCCGCTCACGTGCACCTCCTGGGGAAACTGGCGAAAAAACGGCCCGCTTCGCGGGCAGGAGGCGACCGCGCAAGGCGGTCGCCTAAAAGCAGAGTATAGAGCACTCGGCTGGCTAGCCGACGAGGAAGCCGGGGCGGGGGCGAACCCAGGTGTCCGTCGCCGAGGTGCAGGTGGCATCGCCGCCGCTGGCGACGCAGCACACGCCGGACGAGGAGCCACCCACGACGGAACGCAGCCACCAAAGGTACCGAGTTCCGTTGATTCGGTGCGCGGTGTCCTTGAAGATGTCGAACTGGCAGTCGAAGCCGACGGACCAGCCTGGCGTGCCCCACACGGGGCAGCCGTAGACCTCCATCTCCGACAGCGACCATACCTTGCCGATATCCTGCCAGCTCCAGTTGTTGGAGTCGGTGAGCGCCCCGCTCGCGCTGTACCGCTCCTCCAGCAGGACGCGCTGGGCCAGCAGATATTTGGTCAGGCCTTCGGGGAGGCACGCCTCGAAGGCCGTCTCCCAGCCCTTGAGCTGCGAGCACAGGTACGGGTTCTTAACGTCTGACGTGCCCTGGTTGGTGTTCGTCGCGTTCCACGGGAGGTACGAGGAGTTGGCGACTCCGGCGTAGGAGGAGCTGACCGCGATGGGCGCCGACGCCACGAACGCGATGTGGTGCCCCTTGCCTCGGTCATCGCACCACAGATACGGGTCGATATGCGCGATGATGAATCGCACGGACTGCTGGCCCGCCACGCCTGATGCGGAGACGAGCGGCACGTCGAGGTAGTCGCCCACGCGAAGGCCCGCGAAGTTCGCGGCGGCGATGCGCTTGTGCAGCGCGTCGTACACGGTGCCCGAGCCGATCTCGCCCGCCAGGATTGTCGCGATGCTCTGCCCGCCGTACTTGCCGACCAGCGCCAGGCGGTTGAACTCGGCGTTGTTGAGCGCCGTCTGCGCGTTCCTGCGCGCGGTCTCGTCGATCATCTCGTACGGGGTTCCGCCGACCGTCAGGATCTTTGCTTGTGCCATGTGTTTTCCCTCCTACGAAAGCGTCAACGTGACGCCAGATGCCGTGCACGACCCGGCGAACGTGATGGTGTCCCCTGATGCCGTTGCCTTGGACGACGGGCAGTAGACCGTGCCGTCCGAATATATAAACTCGCCGCTGAGATTCGAGAGGCGCTGGAACAGCTGGGCGTTCTGCCGCTTCAGCGCTGCCATGTCCGAGCTGCCGGCGCTCCCCTGTGCCACCGAGTTGGCGACCTGGAGTGCCTGACTCGCAGCCGCGTCCGCCCGTGACGCCGCGCCGCTCGCGGCTGCTGCCGCATTGCTCGACGACTGCTGGTCCGCTATGTGCTCGTCGTGACGCTGCTTCTCGGCGGACACGCGCTTAGCCTCGGCTTCGACGCGCGACTTCTCATTCGAAGCACGAGACGTCTCGGCGCTCTGCCGCGATGACTCGGCCGACTTCCGGGCATTCTCGGCGTTCACCCTCGCGACTTCGTTGCTTGCACGCGTCACCTCCGCATTGAGCCTTGAGGTCTCGTTCGATGCCCTTGTCTTCTCTGCTGAGGCTCGTTTCTCCTCGGCCGCGTTGGCGTCGCCCATCGCCGTCTTACATGCCGATGCGGCGTCCTGTGCTTCCTTGGCCGAGTCCATCGCTATGGTTGACGCGATGAAGAAGATCTGGCCGTCGGTCGTCCTGACCCTGTCGACGTTGCCGTTCGCATCCAGCAAGAGCGCGGCGCCCTGTGTCGTCTCTGCCATCTTTCCTCCTTACTTCGCTAGTATTCCGGTCACGATTGCCTGCGGCCCTATCATCTCGATGATGCACCTGTCGCCATCTTTGGCGGATGCGCACGCCGTCGTCATCGGGAGGAGCAGCGACGCCCCTTTGGCGTTCACCTTGAGCTTCGCTCCGGATTTGCCGGCCACGGTGCCGTAGAACGGCCCGCCGGCGGCTTCTGCCTGGCGCGCTGAAGTCTCAGCCAGGGAGGCGCCGCATCGACGCATCGCCGAGATCAAGCTATCGCTCATATCTCTTCACCTCCATCTCGATCGGGCATCCTCCCACGAGCGTGAGAGTCGCCGTGCGCACGGCGAACTTCCCGTTGATGCCGGCGCTCGCCCAATCGATCATCACGGCGTCGCCGCACGCGATTGGCGCATAGGTCCTTTTAACCGTGACCCTGTGTATCGCGCTCTGCTGCGTTCTCAGCATCTCCGCCGCCTTGGCGTCTGCGGCCTTCTGCCTCTCGGCGTCCGTCGAGCCTTCGGGCAGGTCGCTGTAGCTGTAGGCGGCGGTCTTTCGCCACCCACGCGAGACGGTCGAATACGGGCTGCTCGGGTCTGAGTCGACTGCCGTTCCGCGGAAGAAGGCGTCCTGCGTCTCGTAGTCGCAGTGCACGACGTTGGCGACGCCCGAGCGGTCGAGCTCGTCGACCACCTCGTTGACGAACCGAGCGCCCGCGCCCTCGCGCAGCGTCATCGACACGGGCCTGTCCTGCGGCTCCATATACTTCCGCAGCACGGGCCTGCCGTAGGCGTCCTCGTCCACGGCCCTGAACCCGGCAACGTTGAGCAGCGCGTTGCATGCCGCCAGGCGTTTCGACAGCTTCGTGTCGCCTGAGTCGATGCCGAGAACCCAATCCTGCGCGAGCCGGTAGTCGGAATCGTCGGCGATCACATCGGAGAAGCCGGCAGCTTTGAGCAGGCCGACGACGTAGGGCACCACGGCCGTCCCGGCAGGTACCGTGAAGGGGACGTCGAACTCGTCTTCGGCGACCTCGGAGAGCCTGCCGGAGAGGTCGGCTGTGCCTGTCGAGCTGACGCCGCGCCTGGTCCTTTTGGGTGCGGAAACCACGAAGGTGCCGAGCGGCTCTGCGGTTGACGACCCTCCGAAATCGGCATCGAGGTACACGCGAAGCAGGTCGGCCCCGAGGTCGAGAACCCCTGAGTAATCGACCTGCCCGGTCGTGTAATCCTTGTCCTGGTTGCGCTCGATGCACCCGCCGTTCTTTATGTTCGTGATCCTCTTGACCTCGTTGCCGCTCGCGCGGTCTACGCGCATGAAGCGGTACGAGGCGAGGAACGACTTGTCCCAATCAGCCATTTATCGGCTCCTCGAATACGTTGTGCGTGAGGTCGGCAGACCCCTTCCACACGCCGGGTTTCTTCACGGACAGGCCGAAGTCCATCGGGCCGTACGCCCGCTCTCCCGCGTGTCCTCGCCACCATCCCCTCCATTGCTCGTCCATTACCCTCATGAACTCGTCGTGCCCGTTGCGCTCCATCTCCCACGAGAGCGAGGTCTTCTTGTCGAGCTCGTCGAGCATGTACGACACGGGCAGGTCGCCGTTCTCGCCGCCGTCGGCGAAATGGTAGGTCTCCACAGACCGCTGCGAGCTTGTCGAATAATCGCCGTTATAGTCGAGCACGAGCACGATGGACGCGTCCTGCCCGAAGTTGAGCGCCATTCCGTGCGCGAACACGTTAGCGACGGCCGTGATCTGCGAGGAGGTGCCGTTCTCCGCGTATCCGGTGACCCTGTACTCGTAGTCGGTGTTGAGCGGCGGTACGCGGTCGATCGTCTCCTGGGAATCGAGCATGCCGCGTCCTACGACGGCATCGGCGCCATAGGCAACGCGTTCGACCGTGAAGGCCGAGCAGCGGGAGGCGCTGCCGAGAGCCAGGGCGCTCCCATCGGCGGTGATGGTCCCGAGCATGGAAAGCTCGCTGCTTTCCTCGTCGACAGTCATGGGGCCTACGAGCACGGTCTGCTCTATCTCGTAGGCAGAGAGGCCGTTCCTCGCCTTCACGTGGCACGCCAGGGCGTCGTCGTACGACAGCGACACGACCGGAATCGCAGGCTCGGCCCAGTGCGTCTTGAATCGACGGGTGGCCTTCTTCGAGAGCCCGGAGCCTCCTTTGACCGTGAGCGTGAGCAGGTAGTCGATGCCGTTGCGGATTGTGGCATAGCTGCCGAAGCTCACGGGCTTCAGGTCCGTGACGTCGGCGGTGGCGACCGTTGCGCCGCCGACCTCTGCGAGCGTGAGCGACGCCTGGGCGATTCCGGTCTCGTCGGCGGCGTCCACCTGGACGGTGAGCGGCACCGCGTCGATAAGCACGCCGTCGGTCGCCGGCGACGCTACCCAGCACTGCGGATAGTCGGCCACGACGATGGGGACGTATCCTGACCACTCGCCCCAGTCGGCGTGCAGTCCCTTCGTGCGGACGCGGGCCTTCCAGCTTCCCTTCGCGAGCGTGACCGATGCGCCTTTCTCGGTCGTGTACGGCTTCGTTATCGTCTCGCTTCCGACGAGCTCAAGCTGCGCGGCGGACTGTGCCGATCCATCAGGATGGTTCGGCACCCACGACACGTTCGCCGCCGTACCCGTCGGCACAACCGAGTCTGCCGCCACCTTAGGAGCGAGCGGAGGGGTGATGGTCGTTACGGAGTTCGACTTGACCCAGGTGGATGCGAGGCTGCCGCGCTTCGCCCTGACCCTGTAGACGACGGTGCCGGCAGGCGCGGACTCGTCGCGGAGGTCGAGCCGCGCGGAGCCTTTTTCCTCGGCGACCGCCGAGATCGCCGTCCACGTGCTCCCGCCGTTCGCCGAGCGCTGCACGTCCCAGGAGTCGGCATACGCCCAGGCGCCGTATACGCGCAGCGTCACCTTCGTGGCGCCGCCCTTGACGCTCTCCACGCGCGATGGCGCGGACGGCGTGGTGTAGGTGGTGCCGCACGCGACGTGCTTCGAGTTTCCGCCGGGGCCGTGGGCGCAAAGTCGGTACTCGTACTTGTGGCCGGCCTTCGTCGAGTTGTCGGTGTAGTTGGTCACGTCCCAGGAGACGTCGGCGATGTTGACCCACGAGCCGTCGTCGGTGCGCCTGTCCACGTACACGCCCGCCCATGGGTACCCGCCGTCCATTCCGGTGTAATCGGGAGACCATTTGATGCGCTGCTGCGTGTCGGACACGCGCTGCAGCGAGCAGTCGCGCGGAGGGTGCGGCTGGTAGTATGCTCGCTGGCCGACCCATACGTTGACGCCTGCGCTCGACGACCCGTTCTCGTAGCCGCCGGTCACGTTGATGGTCGCAGAGCACCAGACGTTGCGTCCGCTGCCTCCCTTGGCCACGGTGAGGTCCTTCGTGGCGACCAGCTGGGTGACGGTACCGCCATACGGCGCATACATGGTGACGGTGCCGGAGTATGCTCCTTCTCCGTCGACATACGCCGTGCCGTTTCCGTATACGTCGAAGCCCCAGTTGATCGAATGGAAGAACGCTTGGCACCTGATGGTGGCATGTGTATCGTTCTCGCTGAGAACCCATGCGTTCACATACGCCTGCCACCGCCCGAGGCTACCGGCGGTTCCTCCCCAGCTGTCTGCCATATGCTGCTACCTTCCCGACCCTGCGGATCGCTTCGCGGCGGACACGAGCACGTCTACCGCCTGCATAATCCTCTGGTCTGCGTTTACGTTGCCGCCGTTGACGGTGATGTTGTAGGTCGTCCCTCCAGCGACTGCCACGCCTGCCGACGCCGGCGCCGCCGTGAGCCCCGTGGACAGCATCCCTTGGGCCGTCTCCATGGCGCCGGTGATGGCGGAGACGACGGAGCCGGTGCCTCCGCCGATGCCCTCGGCCCAGCCTTCCATGAGCGCCTTGCCCGAAAACGTCGTATAGCCGTGGCCGGAGAAGGGGCCTGTCTTCGCGGGCGAGAACGGGAAGAAGGCGCGGATTTGCGAGACCGCGCCGCCAACCGCGCCCAACGCGCCTCCGATGGCGGACTGGATGCCGGATACGAGGCCGTCGATGATCGCGCGGCCGGAATCCACGAGCCACGATCCAGCGCCTGCGAAGAAGCCCGTGATTTGGCCGGGGATTCCAGACACGACGCCCATAAGGTTCCCGACCGCACCGGAAACAGCGCCGACCATGGAATTGAATGCGCCCGTCACTGCGGAATAAGCGCTGCTCGCGGCGCTAGACATGGTGGAGACAATCGACTGAAAGAACGACGCGACGCCGGATACCAGGCCCGAGATGGCCGAGAGGACGGACGACACGAGCGACCCGATCAGCGACACGACGGTGTTTACCACTCCGGCCACTAGGGCGGAGACGGTTGACACGCACCCGCCGACAACGGCAAGAATCGAGCCGATGAATGCCGTCACGCCTGCCACTAGGGCGGATACGACGGTCAGCACCGCCGATATGACGGACGACACAACCGCCGCAGCGTTGATGACGGCGGCGATCACCTGCGACACGACGGTCAGGACCACGGACACGATTGAGCCGACTACGGACAGCACGGTCTGAATGACCGGCATGAGCATCTGGAGCACGGAGAATACGACCTGGACCGCAGCTGCAAGACCGGGCAGCACTGCTGCGGCGAGGTTTGCGAGCGCCGTTCCTATGGCGGTCAACGCCGGCATGAGCGCTGCTGCGACCTGCGATATAAGCGGAGAAAGCGCCGAGAACAGCTGCATGACCAGACTTATCGCCTGGCTAATCAGCGGCATGATCAGAGCGAACGCGTTCTGCAATACCGGCATGACTGCCGCTCCGATGTTCATAACCGTCTGGCCGAATTGCGAAAGCACGGGCCAAACCGCCGCAAACGCGGAGACGAGGCCGGATGCGAACGACACTATCGCAGGGAGCATCTGCGCAGCAAAGTACTCGGCGAACGGCGTGAGCACCGATATGACCGTGCTCACGGCCCCGCCTACGGCCGATGCGACCGTTTCGAAGATGCCGGGCACGGCCTCGAACGCCGAGCGGACTACGCCGACAACGGTCGAGGCGACGTCTGCCACCGTCTGGAAGGCGCTCAATATCTGCGATGCGTCAACCTCTGGCAAGTGGATGCCGATGCCTGCAAGGGCCTGCACCGCTATGTTCCATGCCGTCGCCAGGGCCTCGGACACGATCGGCGCGAGCACAGCGCCAAGCCCTGCGAGCACGATCGGGAACGCCTGGATGATTCCTTGGCCTATCTGTGCGACGCGGGGCGCGACGTTGGTGGCCACCGCGCCGATTGACGTCAGAAGCTGCTCGGTGAGCTGCGAGAAGTCGACGTCGTCGCGCCCCAAGCCGGTGATGAAGTTCTCCCATGCCGCCTTGGCCATGCCGATGGAGCCGGAGATGGTGGTCGCGGCCTCCTTCGCGGTGGTGCCCGTGATGCCCATGTTCTCCTGCACGGTGTGGATGGCCTCGACCACGTCGGCGTAGCTGTCGATGGTGAGGTCGGCGTTCTTCCCCTGCGCCTCGCGCAGCTTGTTCGCGTCTGCGATTAGACGCTCCATCTCCTCCTTCGTGCCGCCGTAGCCGAGCTTGAGGTTATCGAGCATGGTGTAGTTCTGCTTGGCGAAACCTTGGTAGGCGTTCTGCACGTCGACCATGTTGGAGCCCATTTTGTTGACGTTGTCCGACATGTCGCCCATCGCCATGTTCGCGTAGTCGGCAGCTTTGGCGACGTCTCCGCCGCACGAGCTAACGAGCGACGCGGCGAAGCTCGTGGCCTGCGTCATGTACTGGTTGGCGCTCATGCCGCACGTCTTGTACGCGTCCGCCGCGTATGCCTGCAGCTGCCCCGACGCGGAGCCGAACAGCGTGTCTACGCCGCCGACCAGCTGCTCGTAGTCGGCGTATGCGGAGAGGGCCGCGCCGCCGATGGCGGTCACGGCCCCCGTGAGCGCGGTCATTCCGGCGGCGGCGACTGTGCCGACGCCCCTGGCTACGGTGCCGAGGCCGGACAGCAGGCCGCTCGACCGCTTGACCCCTCCGTCGATTCCGGCGGTCATCGTGTTGCCGAAGGCATTCCCGGCCTTTGAGCCGGTGCTTCCGAACTCTCCGCAGATCTTGCCGGCGAAGCCATCCATGGACGGCATGAGCGTGATGCATGCCGAGCCTACGCTAGTCGCCATCCAGTCCTCCTAAACCCAGAATCGCGTCTATCTCCGCCCTGTTGGCGAGGGCGTTCTTCCTATGCCTCTCCAGCTCGGCGAGCTGCCCAGGCGTCTTGAGAGGCTGCGGCGGCTGCGCCGCGCGGTGCTTCTTGTCGGCCATCCCCCACGCCAGCGAGCGCAGCTGCGCCTCGATGCGCCAGAGCATGTACGTCTCCTCGTCCCACTTGAGCTCGGGGAACATACGTCGGGCGCATCTGGAACCATCCGGCAGGTGCTCCCAGAGGATGGCCATGCGCGGAAGGTCGTCAGGCCCTCCCGACAACGGGAGGGCGATGCCGTAGTACTGCTGAAAGTCGGCTACTACTTCGCCGCGATGACCTTCGAGGTCTCGGACGAAGCCGATGAGTTTTTTGCCTTCGCCGCCTCGAATGCCGCCTCCATGAGCAGGCCCGTGTTTTCGACCGAGCCGCCCAGGCGCTCCATGTACTCCTCGTCGTGGCCGGCGAAGACGCGTTCGAAGGCCTCGAACATGCCGCCGGGGTTCTTCTCGCTCATGGCGAACTGCTTGTTGGTCTTGTACGACGTGAGCTCGTCGTAGTCGGCGATGAACTCGCCCTCGTAACCGGGGACGGTGAACGTGATCTCGGTCATCTCTAGCCCTCCGTGGTCTCGGTAGATTGGATGTAGTCGTAGCAAGTGTTGCCGTTTGCATCAGTCAGGTACTTGACCGTGAGCGCACGGGCGGCAAGCTCGCCCACCGCGAGCGTGAGGTCGTCGAGCTCGGAGGACTGTGCGATAGGCACGACCTTGCGCCAGCGGCGACCGTCCTTGAGCACCAGTTCGAGCACGATGGGCCATGTGTCGGACGAGTTGCCGTTGTGCTTGACGGTGATAACGCCGCCGACGTCGGTGACGTTTTCGGCTCCGTACATCGCCTTGAGAGTCGACGCCTTGATCTCGGCGAGCGTGAACTGGCCGGACTCAACGCGGGAGGTCTGCGGAGACCCCATGAGGTCGCCGTTCATGTCCTTCAGGTCCTCGGAGTCGGTGTCCAGCGTCTCGGTGTAGCCGTCCTCCGAGATGAACCCGAGGCACTTCCATTGCTGCGGAAGCTGGGTCTTGTAGTCGGTCGGGAGCGGCGTGTTCGCCGGCGCCGTGAAGATGTAGCCGCCCTTGACGCCCTTTGTGGACGAGACGTTTGCGACGTTGTTTGCGTTTACCTCTGCCATTGCTGGCTCCTTACTCGCAGATAATGAGGTTGATGTTCGTTTGGTAACGGGGCGTCCCTGTCTCCGGGTCGTCCCATCTGTAGGTGCCATCGGGCACGGCGGAGAAGACGTTGGGCTCCTCCTCGATGGAGACGCAGGCGTGCTCGACGGCCTCGGCGATCTCCTTCGCCCGCCTGCGCGTCTTCGCCCACGAGGTGGCTAGGACTCTCGGCCTTTGCACGTACCTGCCCCCGCCCGTTGTGGCGAGGCTGAACTGCACGAACTCGTCGGGTCGGTCGGCTGGTACGTCGAGCGTGCATCTGACGCCGGTATCGGCCATCACGCGGTCCGCGCACACGCGCTCTACGTCCATCAGGCACCGCCCCCGAAAATGCCCTGCAGGCGGTTGTGCTTGCGCTCGCTCACGTTCGCGTGGGGGCACGTGGTGTAGATGATCCGTCCCTTAGCGAGCGAGCCGTTGAGCGTCTTGCCTTCGTACCCGGCTCCCTCGCCGGGCTTGGGAGAGAACGACGCGTTGGCGGACGACAGGGCGGCGCTCGCCTTCTGGTCGAGCATGCCCTGCACGCCGCCGCCGTTCATGACCTCGGCGTACCCGCCGCGCTTCCAGCCCTTCCATTTGATCTTGACCTTGCAGCCTGTCTTAGCCATCGGTGCGGGTCACCTCGCACGTGAGGTTCCACGGCCCCGGCGTGTTCTCCTCGGTGTAGCGCTGAGGGTCGCCAACCACGAGGCAGTCGACCCCGCGCACGTTGACGGTCGCGCCCTTGAGGCGCACGTCGCAGCCCTTGGGGAAGCAGAGCGTGTAGGCGACCGTCACGCCGTTCGGCCGCGTTGAATCCAGGTCGGCGGTCGCGCCGGGGCAGACCACGACGTTATCCACGGTCGTTTCGGTGGCCGTCGCGCCCGTTGGCTCTCCTAGCTCGTCGAACGCCTGCTCGATGTTGCGGACGGTCACGGTCTCGCCGGCGATGAGGCACGTCATTCGACCACCTCGTCCCGTTCGAGCGGGGTGAGCGCCCCCAAGGTCTGGCCGGCGAGGCCGAGGCGCTTGAGGTCGCTCTTGCCCAGGTACATCTCGCCGAGAGCCGAGCCGTAGGTCACCGACGCCGTGTATCCGCCTGCGCCCTGGCTGTACTGGGTGGCGCCCGCCATGGCGGCGGGGGCCGACAGCACGCGGTTGACGAGCAGGCAGCACACCGCAGGAGCCGCGCGGTCGAACGCCGGGCATCCGCCCGGCTCGTAAGCGCCTATGCGCTCCTCGTAAGCGGCCATGAGCAGATCGCTGGCGTCCTTGAGGAGCGTCGTCACGCGCCCGGCGTCGCTTGGCTCGCCGTATCTTGCCGAGTAGTCCTTGACAGATGCCAGCGCTTCCATGGCTACTCCGCCTCCGCCGCTTCGGCCTCATTGGCCGCAACAGCTTCGGCGTTTTCAGCCTCTGCCGCTCCGGCTTTTCCGTCCGCTGCCGCTTCGGCCTTCTCGGCTGCTTCAGCTTCTGCGTTTTCGGCCTCGTCGACGGATGCCGGCGCCTCCATGAGACCGGCTTCGACGAGCGCTTCGACGAGCTTCGCCACGGTCGGCTTCTCGCCCGGGTTCTTCGCCGCCCTCGGGAACGCGACGGGCGAGCCGTCGGGGTGCACCAACGCAACATGGGCGGGCATGATAGGGGAAGCCTTCGACGCGTCCTCGACCACGAACTTCTGCACAAGACCCTCCATTTACGCACCCGCCTTGAGGACGGAGAAGGCCTTAGGGTCGAGCACCGCGTAGGCCAGCACGGCCTCGGTGCGGTAGGCAACCTGGTTGTAGCCCTTGAGGTCGTTGCCGGTGTTGTCGGGGTCGCCGAACTCGATGATCTCGCTCATCATGTTGCGGACCATGCCCCACTTGATCGTGTTGAAATCGCCGAGGATGCCGAGCACCTTGGTGTCGGTCTTCGCGAGGCGGCCGTTGACGGTGCCGGACGCGGCGGCGGGGATGCCGTCGATGTTGCCGACCTTGAGGGACAGCGGAATCTCGGGGTAGAGGCGCAGGCCGGTGGCGGGGACGCGCAGCTTTCGCAGGTCTGACGCGAACTTGCGGGACAGGGCGAAGCCGTTAATGTCGTAGTCGAGCACGGCGTCGGTCATGCTGTCGATATCGGTCGAGGGGTTGTCGGTCGCAGTGATAGCGTTCGCGCCGGCGGTGAGCGCCGTGTAGCCGTCGAGCGCCAGGCCGGTCTTGGGGTTGATCGCGTGGTATACGACGTAGTCGAGCGCTCGGCCGATGGCTGCGGTCTGGTCGGCGATGATGTTGCTCACGATTTCGAGCTGGTTGTCCTCGTCCGCCCACTTCAACTCGTCGGAGACGCGGGTGGTCGTCACGACCTTGACGCGCTTCGCCACGACGGGGTCGGTGGAGATCTCGGAACCGGATTTCTTCGCGCCCTCCGCGACGACCTCCGCCTCTGCGGTCGGGTTGAAAACGAGGTAGGTAGAGTCCGCGAACTTCTGCGGGGTGCTCGGCGAGAGCGCCGCGATGGTGGACGCGTCCTTCACCTTGTTGAGTACGGTAGTGACCACGCTCTTCGGGAGCGCGACCTTGGTGGTGTCGTTTGCCATGATGGCTCCTTCTCTATTGCTTGTTGCCCAGGAGCGCCGACGCGAAGTCGCGCAGCTCCGTTCGGTCCTTGCCGTCGTCCTTGGCGAAGCTGCCTGGCTTCTCCACGCGCGGCGCGGGCTTGGTCTTGAATGCGGCGAGCATCTTGTCGGCCCAGTCGGCCATGCTCTCCTCGTCATCGCCGACGATCAGGTCGGCGGGCACGCCCTTCTCTTGCGCGACCTTGGCTGCAATCTTCGTACGCTGCTCGGCCTTCTCCTTGTCGTCGAGCCGCTTCGTGAGCTTTGCGATCTGCTCATCGGCGGTCTTCTTCGCCTGGTTCGCCTCGCCGAGCGCCGCTGCGGCGTCCTTGTTGGCCTTGGCCTGCTTCTCCCACTTGCGCGAGTTCGCCTTCGCGGCCTCGTACAGCGCCTTGTAGTCGGGTTGCGTGCCGCCCCCCGGCTCCTGGCCCGGCTCCGTGCCGCTTGTCGGCTCCTGGCCCGGCTCCGTGCCTTGTGCGGGTTCCGTTGCGCTCTGGTTTGCCATGTCGCGTCCTTTCCCGAGCCGTGCGGCTCGCCGGGTCGGCCGTGCGGCCGCGCCCGCTAGATGTGTGTTACAGGCCGTGCGGCCCTCCTGTTGGCAGTGTCTTATGAGCGTGAGATTTGCCGAGATATGCGAAAGCCGCACCCATCTAGGCGCGGCTTCCTTCGCTTGCTATAATCCTGTTAGGGGCGATTCCTACCCGGGTTTAAGTGCACGGGTGTCTGGGCGCCCCTTTTTCACAGCCTTTTTAGCCTGCGGAGAGACCCGTCATCCGCCATCACCAGGACTTCGGTGATGTAGTCGTAATCGCCCTTTTTGAACGTCTCAATGACCCACTCGGCGACCTCGTCTGCCGGCGCATGATTCTCCGTGCACGATATGAGGAGCCTCGGGGTTCCTTTGCCGAGCGCCTTGTAGAACTGGTTTCTGACCGTATGCTCGCCGTTATACCCTTCGGGTATCTTGAACTCCCATGCGGCATCGCCAAGAATGGCGTCGGGCGTCTTGACGCCGTTCTTGTTGACTTCCTTCAGGAACTTGACAGAGTAGCCGTTCTCGGAGAGGTGCTCGCACACATCCTTCTCTTTTCGCAGCGGCTTGGCACCGTTCTCCTTTGTCACCATCGGCTTCTTGCCGGTCTTGAACCACCTAGGGTCTCTTGTACCGATCTCCGACGATATGCGGCTGTTCGTGTAGGCTTTGAGCGCCTTGCTATTGCTGCCTCCGTGCCGCTTGATGAAGGCTTCCATGTCCTCTCTCGGCATGGCGTACCAGTCGGAGGAGATGCCATTGCGGCCACCCAGCGCCGCCAGGCATTCGTTGTACCTCTCGTACATCCCGTCCGGGTCGTAACCCCTCACCTTCGTCTTGCCGTCGAATCCGGGGACGATTCGGCAGTCGCAGTGCGCGTGCGAGTGGCTTGCCGCCTCCTCGGTCTTCGCATTGAACCCAAACGAGGCCAGCATGAGGCAGAACCCGCACGTCTCGCCTCGGGGCACGCGTGCGTATCGCGGCTTCGCCGGGTCTTTGCGGGCGTTGTGCGCCACGCACCTGTTCGCCGCACGCCTGATCTCCTCGTCGATTCTCTTGACGCACAGCGAGACGAACGCCTCGGGAGCGCCTTCGACGACCTTTCCGACGAAGTACTTCACGGCGCCGAGCGTGGCGTCGGGGTCGCGCATTGACTCGGCCACCGCCGAGTATCCGCCGGAGAAGCCCTGCGCCTGCCTCACAGCGTCGTAGTATTCTGCCGCCCTTGCGGCGGCGCACGTGTCCGCGTAGTAGAGCAGCACCGCCTCTATCGTCTCGTAGGCCGCGTTGCGAAGCGCCGCGACGTCGCCTCCGCCGTGCTTCTCCCAGTCTGCTATCAGCGTCTTCAGCGCGGCCCTCGTCTTCTCCTGCGCGTCTCCCGAGAGCTTGTTCACCTCGTCGGTGAGCTCGTCGAGGAGGCTAGTCGGCACCTCCGCCATTCTCCCCCTCCTTCGGCTTGAACAGAGAGGCGATGGCGGCGTTCGCCGAGGCCTTCTTGCTGTCCGACTCGATGCGCTGGATCTGCTCGTCCGTGTAATCGAGCAGCTCGTAGGCCACCGTGGAGTTCGCGAGCTTGGGGAGCGCCTGGACCTGCTTGAGCAAAGCGTCGCTGAGGCTCACGGTGGACGGGTACGCGGGCGAGAGGAAGCGCGGGTTGACGTTCGCCCCGGCGTCGCGCTCGGTGGCGTAGTCGGTGCCCCTCGCCACCGCGAGCGCCATGTACGCAACATTGCGCAGCGCGGCGCCGTTGTCTCGGTTGAGGTTCTTGGCGTCGATGACCAGAGGCTCCAAGGACGCGGCGATCGCGTCGCTGGACGACGGGTTGTCGTTGGACACGCCGAAGAAGCTCACAGGGACGTTCGTGACCGCCGACATTTGGCACGCGAGCTGGCGCAAGTACTCCGTGAGAGGGGCCATCTGCAACTGCGCGGATTGCCATACGGTGGGGCTGTCGCCGTCCGGGTCTTTAGTGATCTCGTTCACGGCGCCCATCGACGCATCGTACTTGTTCTGGTCGTTGAGCATCTTCTTGTAGGTGCCGAGCAGCCATGTCTGGGGAAGCGTCGCCGCCTCTGCGGCCACCTCCATGCGGGCTCGCTGCCGGATGGCGTCGTCAGTGATGCTCATGACGGACCGCGTGATTCTCGACGTGCCGAACGGCCTTTCGAGCGTCGCGCCGTGGGCCATGGGCTCCATGAGGCATCTGCCCATGGAGTGCTCGCGGTACTCCGCGTGCCACGAGCCGCCGACCCGAGTGAGAACCACGAGGTTGTCTGCTGTGAGCAGGTGCACCACGGTCGGCACGCGCTCGGTGTCTCCTGGCATCTTCTTCGACTCAGCGACCACCAGCCCGGCCTCGATCTCCTTGCGGGCGTCGTCCCACAGCGCCGCCGCAGCGGTGGCGGGATACGCCGAGATGACCGGATAGCCGCCGCCGTCGGTGACGGTCCAGAAGCCGCAGCAGTGCTTCAGCTCTCCGATGAGGTTCTTGCGATACAGCCTGTCGAGCTGGTTCGCCTCGCAGATGGAGCGGAGCGCGGCCGACGTCTCCTCGTCGTCGCACGTGAAGCCGTTGAATATCGAGCGGTCGGCGAGGGCGTGCACCGCCTTGCGCGGCCAGTCGACGCGCGGGTCTATCTTCTTCGCGAGGCTTTTCGGCATCGCTATGCCGAGGTCCTTCACGCGGACGTGTCCGAGGTAGTAATCCTCGCGCTCCAGGTTCGTTGCGCGGTGCTCGCGCCAGACGGTCATGAGCTCGCGGACGAGCGTCGCGTCGCCCGGCTCCAAGCCGGAGGCAGACGCCACCTGCCCCGCCAGTTCCATGTTCACCGATGCCATCAGAAGCTAGCCTCCTGTTCCCTTCGCGGGTCTCGTTTGGTCGTTCGCGCCGCCCACAGGGCGAGCGATGCGGACTCTATGGGCGCGGCCATCGAGTTGGGGCCGTCCGCGAAGCCCCATCCGTCCCTGCCGACGTCGCGCTTGAGCGAGCCGGTCGCGGAGTCGTCGAGCGCCGGCGAGGCGATATGGGACAGAGTCCCCGCGTTCACCTCGTCCGAGAGCATCGACGACGCCGCCTGCACGATTGCGGGCGTGCCCATGACGAGCGCCGTCTTCGGGAAGCCGCCGTCGAGCATCCGCCGCCTGAGCGCGTCCGCGCCGGACTTGCCGTCGATGCAGACGCACGCGATCTCGTCTCGGTTGCGCAGCAGCATGTCCGAGATTGCGACGGTCCCGCCCGACGACCCCATGACGTCGTACAGCTCGACGTACGATGGGCCGTCGCGGTCGGCGAGCGCCCACGACACGGCCGCATGCAGGCTGTCATGCGAGAACTTGACGCCGAACGCGAGCTTCCCTTCTCTCGGTGCGCTCGCAACCTCGCAGTCGCGCCATTTCTTGGAGATCAGCGCGTAGATTCCCTTGCCGCCGACCGGCGACCACCATCCGAGTCGCTCACGCGCGAATACGTCGGGCTGCATCTGCTCCGCCTCGCCCTTGACGGCGGCATGGTCGAGCAGGATGCCCATGGACGGGTTGAACTCGTACCACCTGGCTTCGTCGTTGACGTCGCCTATCTCCGTGGCGCCCCACTCTATCCACCCCATCTTCGACTTGCCCGAATGGACGGCCTCATGGAGGCTGAGGAAAACGGTGCCGATGTTGTCCGGATTCGGCGGCGTGCCGAGGTAGATGGTCTGGGGGTTGTGCTTCGCGCCTGCGGAGATCGCCGGAAGCGATGCCGCCTGCTGCTTCTCCGTCAGCTCCTGGGCCTCGTCGTAGATCAGCACGTCGTAGGTCTTGCCTCGCGCGAGCGAGTCTGTGCGAGTGGTGAAGCGTATGAGTCCGCCGTTGCGCAGCTTGATGGCCTGCTGGCCGTTGGTCCTGCGGACGGCCAGCAGCAGGTCGTGCAGCTCCGGATTGCTCTCGTCCTCGAACGCCTGCGCAAGCTCCTGGAACATCTGGTCGGACGTGTCTCCGTGCTGGCATGTGTACAGGATCTTCTCGCCGTTGAGGGCTCCGTAGAAGCATCTGGCGCGGACCACCCAGCTCTTCCCGTTCTGGCGCGGGACCGATATCCCGATGGAGCGGAGCACGTATCTGTCGCGCTCGTCTCTCGCGAGCATCGCGTCAAGGAGGTGAGGTTGCCAGGGCAGCGGGTCTCCGAAGTACGCCGACGCAAGCTCGCACGCCATGCGACCGTCGCCTGACAGGTCGTCCGGTATGTTCGCCTCGAACGTCGGGGTCTGCCTCGGCTCCATCATGCGCCAGCCGCCTTGCGGGCGGACTCGTCGCGCTCGTCGAACATGAGCTTGAGCAGCTTCGCGTTCGGGCTCGCCTTGCGCTCCGGCGGCTGCGCGGCGGCAGAGGCCTTGCGCGACAGCCCGAGCGTGTCGTTGAGCGCTCGTATCTCCGCCGTCGCCTGCTTCAGCACCGTCACTGCCGGGTGCGGGCGCTCAAGGATGGCCATCCGGCCGTTCCTCGCCTTCATCTGCTTGTAGCCGACCTGGTCGAGCACCTTCACGGACTTGCCCTTGCCCATGGCGTCCTCCGCGGCCTTCGCGACGGAATGCCAGAAGCAGAGGAGCGCGATGTTCGGAGCGTCCTCGTCGGAGAACCGCCCAGACGCGGTGACGCTGCGCCAGATCGCGGCCTGGTACTCGTCTTTCGCTATGTTCTCCGGCATTTCGAGCATCCGCCCTCCTTTTCTCTGCGGCGATTATGCCCTCGCCGTGAGATGCGGCGGATGCCTTGGGCTCCGCTTTTGGCGCGGGGGGAAATCGGTCCTGGGCGGCATGGGGCACCTTGTACCCCCGGGGAGGGGCGATGCCCCCGCCGATTCCGCCGAGCCGCCGCCGACGCCAACGAAAAGGGGCGCAGCCGCCGAAACGGATGCGCCCCGAGGGGTGCCCTGTATGCTTTTGTCCTCGTTCCGCCTCACCGTCAGAACAGCCGCGTGCGCCGTATCTCCGTCGGCCTGTCGTCTCCCGGCACGTGCGCGCCCTTGCGCTGGTTGCAGATGCGGTGCGCCGCGTCCAGGTTGCCGTAGTCGTACGATGCGCCGCCCCTGGACCTCGGGTTCACGTGGTCTGCCTCGAAGCTCCACGGGTCTCCGGGCGGCAGGCTGTAGTCGATGGGCATGCCGCATATGTGGCACGGCCTGCCCTCGGCCCTCAGCCTCGCCTTCAGCTTGCGCTCGGCGTTGCCGTTTCCTCCCCAGCTCACAGCTGCCGCTTCCTTGCCAGGTAGCCCTTGGCGCTCATGCGAGCATCCCGCCTATCCATCGCACGCACGCGACGATGCCTCCCGTGAGCAGCAGCACCATCAGCACGAGCACCAGCGTGCTGATGACCTTCGGCATCAGCTTGTCGAACATGTCATCCTCCTATCATCCAGCTTGCGAGCGATACAGCCGCCCGCAAGCAAAGCGCGTCTATCAGCAGGGATGCGGCGATGAACGCCAGGCATCCCCAGTTCACACCGCGCATCAGCCGTCCCACCTTATCGTTCCGTCGTCGTACTCGGCCCGCAGCCAGTCCAGGTACTCGCCCCACGATGCGAAGTCCCGCACCAAGCGCGATTCGAACGCGCACGTGGTGTAGGGGTTGCACTCGCTCACCTTGATGCGGAACCGCCGCCCGTCGCGCACCATGCGCACCTCCATGCGCATCGCCGCCTCTGGCGTGCCGAAGTACCTCTCCCAGTTAGTCAACCGGCCACCTCCTATCCGCAGGCGAACGAGGCGAGCATCAGCAGCCCCGCAGCCAGCATCCGCGCCGCCACTGCCTCAATGGCCACGATCGCGGCCAGCAGCGCGGCGCATGATGCCGCTACCCATCGAACCGTTCGCACACGTCCTCCTGCATGTCCTTGTAGTGCTCGACGATCCAGTCACGCGCCCAGCAAGCGGCTTCCCATGCGGCCATCGGCTCCTTCGCCTCCTGGGCGTCGAACGCCTCCTCGAACTCGAGCTCGCAGATGCCGTAGTCGCAGCATCCGTCCAGCAGGTGGCAGCATCCGCCGCAGGTCGGCGCCTCCTTGCGGTTCCACGGCGCGTCCGCGTCCGACTCGAAGCACCCCGGCGGCAGGTTCCATCCGCTCGGCGGCTCGTATCCGCCCATCAGCAAACCTCCCTCGCCAGCCTCTCAAGCTCGTCGGCCCAGGCGCTCACCGTGGAGGAGCCGGGCCGCGAGTCGGCGTTGAGGCGCATGTTCTCGCACATCCTCCGCAGCGACTCCCCGGCTTGGCCGAAGGCTCGCTCGTCCGCGCTCTTCCCGCCGCTCCTGTACGCGATGGCGTCTTCGAGCGCCGAGACGAGGGTGCTGTACTGGTTCATGGTCTCCATGGTGCTCCCGCCGTGGGCGAAGCGCTCCTGGGAGGCATCGTACTTGTCCTGCGCCCATTCCAGCCAGTCGTACACGGTCTGCCTGCTCATCGCTCCTCCTTCCAGCGGTAGCCGCCGGCCCTACAGCCGGTCCTGACGGCCCGCTTGATGTTCGAGCTCGCCCCGCAATAGCCGTACGTCGACAGGGCGGCGGCGCTCGGGGATTCGAACACCGCCCCGTCCTCCCTGACGACCCGACCTATCGTGGCGCCTTGGCCGACGGCCTCCGGCATGGCCCTTCCGCCTACCTGCAGATTCCGACCCTTCCTTTTCGGCCTCTTGATGCCCGCCTTCTTCGCGCAGATGGGGTGGTAGCCGTGCTTCGATACCGTGTAGTCTCCGCACAGCGGGCAGACAGTTGCGTGCCCGCAGCGGAAACGGGACTCGTACCACTCTCTGCTCCTGCGTCTGCGCATCTCCTCGGCGGCAGGATCTTCGCAGCTCATTCGTCCACCACCTGCGCTCCGCAGTTCGGGCAATATCTCGCGTGATAATCGTCCGCGCTCTCCATGTATGCGATATCGACGTGTTCGCCGCATCTGCTGCATAGCAGCTCGTCGGCTGGTTTCGTTGCAAGGTTGCGGCACGTCCCCGTATCAGGCACGTACTCGACCGCACCGCCGCGTCCCTCGACCCTGATTCGTTCCGGCGTGTAGCCGATGTGCACGCCGTTTACCCAGTCCCATTGGTAGTTCGGCTTAACACGGTCTGTCAAGCTGCTCCACCTCCTCGTACCATTCCCTGCGTCCGTACTTCTCGATGTACCAAGAGGCGTCGTCCTTGATTTCCTCGAACGGCTCCTCCATCGCGTAATACTCATCGTCCGGGATATCGACCTCGTGGACCTCTATGATTTTGAATTTCATTCGCTCACCACCTTCGCTCCGCAGTTGGGGCAAAATCTCGTAGGCAGGTACTCCGTTGCGCTGCTCGTCGCGTGCTTGGAATCGACGAGCGCTCCGCAGTTCGAGCAAACGCCCCACGGATGGCCGGGCGTGCCGAATCTAATCCAGCACTTCGGGCATCCGGGTTCGACCTTCAGCTTCCCGATGCGTTCAATCGCCTGTTCCGGCGTATGGCCGTCCCACTCGGGCGCACGATCGAGCTCCTTGCAGCGGAAAATGTCCCAATACGGCTCGATATCGTAATGGTAGGTAGCCTGCCCGTCCGGCGTGTCGATGCCGACGATGAACATGCCGTCGAACATGGTGCCGTCGTGGTGGGCCTTCGCCTTCCACGCTTTGTCGGCGAAGTCGGCGACCACCACGGAGAACAGCACGGCGCGATGGTGATAGAGCTCGTTGAACGTGTGATAGCCGTCTGACGTTTCGCCGTCGATGGGGATAGGCTCGATAAGGTACGCCAGCCTGCGCATGACGCCGCGCCTGCTCTTGTCCTTGGATTTGGTGAGCCTTGCCAGCGTCTCGCGCAGGCTTCCGCCGTAGATGAACCCATCTGCCGCGTCGCGGAGCCTTCTCGCCGCCAGGCGGCGCTCCGTCCTACTGGCGTTCTTTTTCATTTGAAGCCTCCTCTGACAGCTCGCGCATCTCGGCGATGCGGGATGCCACGTACTCGGCGGAGAGGCGCTCCGGCGCCCTTGTGTTCCACCGTTCGGACATGGCCCTCCTAGTGAAATCGATGATCGCGTCAACGTCCTTCAGGTCGCCATCGAACACGACGGCGTTAGGATTGAGCAGGGCGAGCAACGCTCTTGAGGATTCGTTCTGCGGCGGCGCTACGACCTTGATGCGCATCTCGACGCCGCAGTTGCATCGAATCACCCCCTGGCGTAGGCCTCCGTTGTATGCACGCGTATAAGGGATGTTGATGATCTTCTCGCCGCAAAACGGGCACGGCTTCAGGCTTTCTCTCATCGTTCATCCTCCTCGTCAAGCAATTTGCCGAGCCGGTCCGAAAGGTCCTCCCTCATAAGCAGGTCGCAGTCGCCGGCCGCCCATTCGCAACTCGCGCAGGCGGCTTGCTCGTTGCTGGCGCTGGCGCCATGACCGATGCCGTACTTCTTCGCGTATATGCACGCGTCCAGCCTCATATCCGCCTTGATGCGTTCGAAGCTGTCACGGACGACCTCCGGAAACTGCTCCCCGCACATCGGGCAGAACCGAATCGGGTTCGTGGCTCCACCGCGATATCCATCCGAGTAATAGATGCGGTAAACGTCATCGTCTTTGCCAATGCTCACGTCAGAGCAGCTGTCGCGCATCATGCTCTTTCCGTGCTTGCAGTAATCGCAGCTCACAGTCTCACCGCCTTTCGGATTCGCTCGGCCCAATCGCCCAGTCCGTCAACGTCCGCGTCCTCGATCTCGGCGACGACCTCGCGAAGCGCATCAACGTCGATTGCCCGGCGGTTCCAATCTTCTATCGCGCATTGAAGCGACAGCCGCGGCCCCGTGCTCGCACTGCAGTTCGAACAAAGGACTTTCACTACTCCGCATACCCCAAACACGCTTGCGTCATGTCCGCAGAACGGGCACGGCTTCAGCCCTTCGCCCATCATCGACACCTCCCGATGCTCTTCAGGTACAGGTTGTTGCGTCGCGAGCGGGCCTGCGCCCGGCGGTAGCGGCGCAGCCACCTCTTGTCGATGCTTTTCGCCGGCATGTGCATCGCCTTTCTCACCTTGCGAAGAATGCTGGCGAATCCCTCGAAAAGCGAGTTGGCGGCGTCGATCATCATGCGGACAACCTCGTCGGTAACCGGTTCACCCTTCATAAAGCACCTCCATCCCGTAGGCCTTTGCTGCATCGTGCTCGATCTTGCAGCCTCGGGCGTCTTCCCATCCCTTCACGAAATAGGCCGCATGGCACAGGCTCATGTTCTCAAGCGACTTGGCGAGGTAGCACAGCGGGACCTGCACCACGCCGCGCTCCTCCATGGCCGCGTCGCTGTACCACTCGTCGGTGAACAGCGTGTTCACGACCTCGTAGCCCATCTGCCGCAGCTTGGCCACCGCCAAATCACGCGCAGCGGCGATCTCCTCGTCAGTCTTGCCTGCCATGGGCTGGGAGATCATGGCCTTCTTCACGGTCGCGGTCTCCTCGGTGGTCTGGCTCTTTTTGGTATCGGTCATCGGTATCCTCTCTTTCCGTAGCGCCCGTCGCGCTTCATGTTCTGGATGTGGTTCTGCATTTCCCGGGCGGCCTGGTCTCCCTCGGGTGGCAGCTCGCGCCCGCTCGCGCACTCGACGCAGTGGACGCGCCATCCGCCCCGGTAGCGCTCGAAATGCCCGAACCCGGGTGGCGTCCACTTGCCGCATTCTCGGCAGTAGCCGCCGTAAACGTTCCTAGCCATCGTCACGCCCCCTCGCAGGCGATGATGATTCCCGCCGTGATGGTCTGCACCATGTAGGCCAGCTCCTCGGCGGCGGGCGTGTCCTCCCCGATGCTCGCAAGCATGTCGCACGCCGCATGCGTGGCCTCGTGGGCCGCGAGCGCGTACAGGTCCGGGGCCTTCACCTTGCGACTGATCCATATCACGCACCCCTTGCCCGGGATGCAGCTGGTGAGGCCGTCCTTGCCCTTGGTGTCTCCAGGCTCTTCGCCCATCCTGCGCACGGCCTCGCGGTACTCGCGCTTGCTGGTGGTGACCAAAAGCGGGTCGAACGGCATGATCAGCGGATCGATCTCGGTAATCATCGCGCTCATTCGCCCACCTCCACGCAGCCGGGGAACCGGCCTCGCAGGTCGAGCACGGTCCCGTCTTCCAGCAACGCGAAGCACTGGTAGCTGTCGTCGGTCAGCGCCTCGACGATCGAAAGCGCCTCGTCCTCGTCGTCGGTCTTGGCGAGCAGGATGCCCTGGCGGTAGGCGCTCGCGTAGCTCTGGCACAGCGAGCGCTCGTAGACGCGTATCATCGTTCCTCCTCGGCGAGCCGCTGGCGGTATTCCTCGCGAAGCTCGTCCTCGAACTCGTCGATGAAGCCCCGCATGGTGACGCCCTTCGGCAAGCTGTACCTGCTCACGTCCTCAAGGCACCAATCCTCGAACGTCATGATCTCGTCGCCGTTCTTCGCGCTGAGCATGTAGCCTGCGCAGTTGCCGTACAGCGCCCTGCGCCCTTCGTCGACGATCGCCTTCTGCAACGGGGAGCGGGCGGCTTCGGCCTGCCTGGTCAGCTCGTCGATGCGCTCGTCGCGGCGCTGCAGCTCGCGGCAGAGCCTGTCGTTCTCGTCCTGCTGCTCGAACAGCTGCATAAGCACGTACTGCTCGCATGTCTTGGCCTCCATGGTCATTTCCCTTCTCGTATGATCTCGTTCCCGTCCCTGTCGACGATGGCCCAGTACCCGTATTCGAAAAGCCCGGGGTCGTGCGGCTCGTACACCTCAAGGAGCTGACCCGTCCACCACGCCTCCTCGTAGACCGGATGCCGCCAGCGCCACTCGGCCTTGAGGCCCGCGCCGTGGAACCGGCCATGGCACCCGGTGGTGCCGCTGCCGCACAGCGCGAACAGCGGGCTGCGCAGGCTCCACGTCCCGCCAGGGGCAGCGAGCTCGAACTCAAGCCCCCAGCCCCTGTGCGCCACGTGGTGGCAGTTGGTCGCCCGCCTGCCGCACACGCAGCAGCGCGGCTGAAGCAGCTCGTAGGAGCGCTTCCCCGTGTAGCGGGCGCCCAAATGCGGCTTGCCGTACAGCTCCGCCCGCTCCTTCGGCCAGCCCCTGAGCTGGCTTGCGTCGAGCATCATGCGAGCCTCCCGTCCGGGCCGTCGAACTCGACGACCCTCGCACCGTGGCGCAGCCGCGAGACGATGGCCTTCGCCGTGTCGGCGTCGCCCTGCTCCGCGAGCCTGCGCACAAGGTCGCTCGGGCGATACTGCGTGGTGACCAGCGTCGGGCGCATGGCCGAGTAGCGCCTGTCGACGAGCTGGAACAGGCTGTCCAGCACGAAGCCGGTGGGCCTGCGCTTGCCCAGGTCGTCGATGATCAGGTAGTCCGCGTCGGCGTAGCGCCTCAACGGGTCGCCGCCCTCGTGGAAGCTGCGCTGGACCTCGTCCAACACGCGGTACATCGGCACCATGAGCGGGCGCTTCCCGTTGTCGTGCAGCCGCATGGCCACGGCTGCGGCGCAGGTGGTCTTGCGGGTTCCCACGTCGCCCCACAGGTAAAGCCACCGGCCCTCCTCCATGGCCGACGCGAGCTCGCCGGCCATGGGGTGGTCGAGCGCCAGGTAGCGCTCGGGGACGCCCGCACGGACGAGGCTTCGCCTGCGCCTATCGGCCTCCGCCCGCTCCGCCGCGTCCATCTCGCGTGCCGCGATCGCCTCGCGCTCGGCCTCGGCACCTGCGCACGTGCACCGCTCGTACCCGCAGAACAGGCGCTTCTGCCCGAGCTGCGCGTAGCGGGCATTGAGCGCCGCGCCGCAGTGCGGGCACTCAGTCGTACTGGGAAAAGTCGTTGCAGCCATCGTTCACCTCCCGTTTCCGTTCCTTCGGCTTCGAGGAGCGCACCCAGTTGCGCACCGAGGCCTTCCAGTCCTTCATCTTCGTCTTGCCGACCACCCAGCCCTTCTGGGCGTAGAAGTCGACGAAGCGCTCTGGGTCGAAGTCGGTCGAGGCGAGGTCGACGCCCTTGGACGACGCATAGGCGGATGCGTACTCGGCGACCTCCTCGGGAGAGGGGGCGCGGAAACGCGCCTTGCTCCCTCTCTCCTGTTCCTTAATTCCTCTTCCTACTTCCTCTTCCTCTTCGCTTGGCCATTTGCTTTCGGCTTTGCCTGCATCGTTGCTTGATGATTTGCTTGCCGTTTTGCTTCCGCTTTTGCTTAACGGTTTGCTTCCCGTTTTGCTTGGCCGTTTGCTTTCGGCTTTGCCTGCATCGTTGCTTGATGATTTGCCGCCGTTGCCTCCCGCCACGATGCGCGAGCGGGAGGTTTCCATGACGGGCCGTATGGCTATCAGCACCGCTTCCTGGGCGTCGGTGCGCGGCTCCGGTTCCTCGCCCGTTCGCAGATACCGGACGATCATGCCTATGAGCTCGTCGCCCTCTCTGCGGTTGCGAAGCCTGAGCGGCCCGTCTATGAGCGAGTCCAGTACTTGCACGCTGCCGTCACCCCTAAAAGGGAATCTCCTCGTCGTACAGACTTGCCTGCTGCGGCGCAGCCGCTACGGCGGGCTGAGGCGCCGCCTGCGGGGCGTATGCCTGCGGGGCGGGCGCAGGTGCCTGCCTGGGCTGCTGCGGGGCCGCAGGCGGGTTCTGGTATCCCTGCGGCGCGTACTGCTGCGGGGCCGCCTGCGGGGCGTAGGCCTGCTGAGAGATCGCCTGCGGAGCGTATGCCTGCGGCTGGTAGCCCTGCGGCGCGTACTGCTGGGGAGCGTCCTGCTGGCGGCTGGACATGAACTCTATCTCGTCGACGATCACCTCCAGCTTGCTGCGGCGCTGGCCCTCGTGCTCCCACGAGCTGTAGCGCAGCTTGCCCTCTATGGCCACCTTCGTGCCCTTCGTCATGTACGGCTGCAGCTTCTCGGCGCGGGTGCCGAACATGGTGCAGTCCACGAAGTTCGGGTAGTCCTCCCATTCGCCGGTCTGCTGGTTCTTGCGTCGGTCGTTGACCGCGACGCCGAACCCCATGATGGCCATGCCGCCCTGCGTGCTGCGAAGGTCCGCGTCGCGCGTAAGGTTGCCGCTTATCATCGCTCGGTTGATGCTCACTGAAATCCTCCTTCTCCGCCGCCGCTCGTCCAGGTCCTCTGGATATCGGCGTCGACGGTCTTGATACGTAGCTTGATTGCCATGATCGCCTCGCTTGATGCCTTGTAGAGCGCCTCGGCGCAGTCGCGCAGCTGCTTCTTCTCGGCTATGTCCTCCCGCCCTCGGCACAGGTCGCTGATCACGGTGACGGGAGTTCCCTTCGAACGCTCCTCCAAGATCGCGATGCGCAGGGCCTTGCGGTACTCGGCCTCGTTCTCCGCGTACTGCTGGCCGGTCCTGCGCAGGGCCTCTAGCTCGGACATGAGCTGGTCGAACAGCTCCTCGCGCTGGCCGTACAGGTCCTGCATGGCCTACACGACCCGCCACGTCGGCGTGGCGCAGCATCCGGGGTTCTGCCTGAACTGCTCGTACTGCCCGGCGCTCTCGAACCGGTAGGACGTGCCGCAGGCCTTGCATTTGGCGACGAACGGGCCTTGCGCGGGCGGCTCCTTCTCGGGGCTGTCCGTGAGGGAATCCGGGTCGGACTGCCCGTCGATGGCGAAGGCTCCGCACAGCGCGTACTTGCGGGCGTAGCTCGACGCCATGCCGGTCACCTGCGCGTCGTCCGAGCCCTTCTTGTGCTCGTCCTCGCGGGCGTAGGCGCTCACCTCCATGGCGTCCCCGCTGCCGTCCTCGAAGAACAGGCGGCAGGTGGCCTTGACGTAGTACCTCTCGCCGATGTGCTCGACCTCGTCGCTGAGCGTGAAGGCGATGCCGGCCTTCTTGCAGGGCTCCTTGAGCGCCGCCACGATATCCTCGAACGAGCGGTAGCTGAACTTCGCGTAGGCGTTGTAGCGGGCCTTCGGCACCACCACGGAGCGCTGAACCATGGCGACCGCCTCGGTGATGGTCGGGTGCTTCTCTTCGGTCATGCCGTCCTCCTATGCCCTGCGGATCGTTCCGGTGATGCCCTGAGCTTTGAGCGTCACCGCGAGCCCCTGCATCTGCGAGCGCGTCGCGAACGGGATGTGCACTGTCCAGGCGCACACAGGCTCGGGGGCGGGACAGGGTGCGGGCGGAGCCTGCGGGACGGGACAGGGCTCCGGCTCGGTGGCTTGGCAGGGAACGGGCTGCGGGTATGGCGAAGGCTCCACGGGGTCTCCGACCTCCTGCATGGGGCTCCCGCCCGGATACCAGCTGCCGCAAGGCTCGCCGGCGGATTCCGGCTCTGGCTCCGGCTCCATGGACTCCTTCAGCTCGGCGATGCGGGCGTTCTCCTCCGCAGCCTTGCGTGCGGCGGTGAGCGCCGCTCCCAGGTCCAAGGTGGCGAACAGCTCGCGCTCGGCGTCGGCGTAGAAGGGCTCGCCCTCGAACTGGTTCTTGAGCGTGTCCCAATCACCCGCGAACCTGGACGCCTTGGCCTCAAGGGCCTTGAACGCCTTGACCTCGCCGAACGTCTTGTTGAGCCACTGCTTCTCGTGCAGGCGCTCGTACGGCACCGCCTCGGCCAGCAGCCCGGCGAACTCCTCGTAGTGCTCCTGCAGCTTCGCGTAGGCGCGGTCCTGGCGCTCCTGCTCTGCCTGGTCGAGCTGCGCCTTGATGTTGTCGGCGGCCTCGTCGATGATCGAGGTGATCTCCTTGCAGCGCTTCTCGAAGGCATCGAGCGGTTTGTTGTAGTCGTTCTTCACGGCCTTGCGGCGGGCCTCGATCTCGTTCTTGAGGCCGTTGAGGTACTTGCGGTCCCCTTTTGCCTCCTTGATGTTCTCGGCCTTCGTAAGGTCGTAGGTCGCTCCCTCGTAAGCCTCCACGGTCTTGCGCACGTGGGCCTCAAGGGCGTCGAAGTTGGCCTCGATGGTCGAGGGCACGTAGGCGACGGAGAGCTCGGAGGCCTCCTGCTCCTCGATGACCTCGGCGACCACGCTCTCGGCTTCGCTAGCCATTCCAGACCTCCCCCGTCTCCTCGTCGAAGTCGATGGACTGCTGCGTGTCCTCAAGGGTGAGGATCACGTACTTGCCGCTCTTCTTGATGGCGGTGAAGGCCGACGCGTTGTCGGTCAGGACCTCGAACTGAAGGGTCGCGGTGCCGCCCTTTACGGTCGCCTGCTTGAAGAAGGCTCGGATGCGCACGTCGTTTCCCATGGCTAGTCCTCCTTGACGCCGAAGATGACGCGCACGACGCGCTTGGCGGCTTCCTCGACCTCGTCGCGGCGGGCCTTCTCCACGAGCTCGCGGTTCGTGTTCTCGTTCACGACGTCGAAGCCCTTCTTGCGGACCTCTTCGGGATAGCCGGAAAGCACGGCCTCGGCCAGGGCGATCATGGCCCACCAGGCGCCCGCGTCCTTCTCGTCGACCTCGGCCTCGCCACTTGCGGTCATGAGGGCGTTCACGGCGACGCAGCCGGTGAGGTCGATAAGCGTCTCAACGCTCTCGGTGCGGCCCATGCCGTCGTTCACGTTGTTCTCGAAGTGCTTCATTTCTTCTCCTTAGAATCCGACCAGGTCGGTCGCTTTGCTGATGATCACGACGGTTCGCGGGTTCTCCTTGTCGATATAGAAGCCGCCGTCGTATGGGGTGCACATGGCCCATTTGTCGTTCTCGATGACGCCCGCTATCTGAAGGGCGTCCAGGATGAACTTCTTGGCGAAGGCCACGTTGTCCTTGTCCGTGCGCCTGTTCGGGCGGTACCACTTGAAGCAAACGTGCACTGGGGTGGTGAAACGAGGCGGGTCTTGCAGCGCCTCAAGCACCTTCTCGTGCGCCTTCTTCTTGAGGTTCGCCGCCGCGTACCTGTTCGCCCGCTCGACCCTGATGTAGTCGTTGAGCTGCGGCAGCGTGCCCGGTATCTCGAAGGCGTAGACCTCCGCGCTCATTCGCCGAACCCGTCGCTCTGCGAGCGGTGCTTGTTGAAGGCGTCCTTCAGCTGCGGGTAGCGGGCCTCCATGATGCGGGCCAGGCTCGGCGCGATGCCGTTCTTGATGCCGACGTGCAGCTCGTTGCGCACCATGTTGACCAGGTAGTTGACCGAGACGTAGCCCTTTCGGTTGAGCCGCTCGGCGTTGTCGACCATGAACCTCCATGCGTCGGGGTTCTGCTCGATCCATTTGCAGGCCTCCCGGTAGTCCTGCTCCCCTGCGAAGCCCAGCCCGAAGATCTCCAGCTGGTTGCTCTGCGGCTTGGGCTTGTAGCGCTCGTCGTTACGCATGGAGCACCGCCGAGGGCTGCTGGGCGGCTGCTACGGCGCCGTCCACGGTGGGGATGGCCCACAGGTACATGACGGCGACGAAGATGGCCGTGGCGGCGAGGAAGCCGACGGCCAGGCCCGTCTTGAACCGCGAGGCGTTCAGAAGCTCGTTCGCGGTCGGGCGGCGCTTGCGCTCGAATGGTATGATGGTCGCAGCATCGTTTTCGATGCGGTGCATGCGGGCGCTCGAAGTGTGGTAGCTGGGGGCGCTCGCTTTTTTATTGTCTTGCATTTCGTGCTCCTTCCTGATGTTTCCGCTGGTCAAACCTAGGGCGCTTTTTAGTGCCCCTTTTTTGAAACTTTTTTCGCGCGGCTCTTAGCGCTGTAGTAGCGCTGTCGCTGCTGGTTGTTCCGCTTCTCCCTGATCGCCTCCTCCCTCATGGCGTTCGCCTGCTCGGCAAGGTCGGACATGTGAAGCTCCTTCGTGCACTCGATGCACCAGCCGTTGATGCGGTTGAGTGGCTTGAACGTCCATCGGCCGCAGTTGGGGCACTGGCTGCGCTTGCGGAGTGAGAGTCCGCACTTTTTCGCCATGTGCTTCACCGAATCGACCGAACGTCCCAGCGCCTTAGCTACCGCCCCGGCGCCTTCGCCCGCGTGCTCTTCGAGGTACTTGAGTTCATGTGTCGACCATTGCCTCATTGCGCCTGCTTCTCGCCTTTCTGCTCGCTTTCCCGAAACGCCCTTACCAGCACGTCGCACATGTGGTCGAGTGCCAGTTCGCGCATCGTTTTGGGCTCCTGCTGCTCGGTGGGTGTTTGCTGCTCGGCCATTTAGGCCACTGCCTTGAAATCGTCTAAGGAAAGCTCGAGCTCTTCGCACAATGCGATGAACTCGTCAGCAGCTATCTTTCGCTCTCCCGACAGGCTTCGGCGCAGCAGCTCCTGGTCCATACCGACACGACGTGCGAGCTCCGCATTCGTGATTCCGCGACGCTGCACAGATGAACTGATTACCTCATACGCCTTCATTCGACATCACCTCCTATGTTTTTTAGGTACGACATGGATAATACCTCAATTACATAGGATGTCTAGCACATATTTTGATTTTCTTCCTACGTTTCATAGCAATTTCGAAATGGCTGATTTATACTGGCAGTGCGAGGAACGGAGATCACATGGACACAATCAGAGCGAATATTGCTAACAACATTAGGAAGTTCCGCACAACTAAAGGCCTCAACGTTGATGAAGTTGGAGCGACAGTTGGGAAGAGCGGGAAAACGGTCAGTGCTTGGGAGGTCGGACGAGGGCAGCCGGATGCCGACACCCTTATCAAGCTTTGCAGACTCTTTGACGTTGACATATCAGATTTTTACGGTCGCGAATCAGGTCCTCTTCCACTTTCCGATCGCGAACGTGACCTTATTTCAACGTTTAGGTCAATGGACGACTCGGGGAAAGACGTCCTTACTGCCGTGGCGAAAACCATCGCCGAGATGTTCCGGAAGTAGCCACTAATGCGCTGAACAAGAAAGCAACGCATAACCGTAAAGACCCGTCGGCAGCGCTGGCACCGCCGTAGCCGACGGGGCAACCAACCAGTGCACCCACGCAAACCCAATTAGGGAAGGCTAAAGCGATAGCAGATGCGCTTGGCGTTTCTCTCGACGAGATGGCTAGAAAAACGTTTGAGGAGCAGAGATGGGACTATTTGGAGAAATCGCACGAGCCGCCGCGAATGCCGCGATTGATACAGCAAAGGAGAAAGCGACCGAAGCTGTAGAGTCCAAGATCGGTAGGCTTACAACAGCAAACCCAGAACTAGCATTCTCAGGCACACACGAACGCCAGGCGTATACCTACTACGGCAAACCTTTAAAGCGAGTGCGCCAAGGCGACTCCTTCTATGCGGACATTGTCACCAAACCGACCAAACTTGTTAGCGAGCTGACCGGCGGCGTGTGGGACACATCTACAGACGGTGTTGCTCTTGCCTACAAAGGCAAAGTGTTTGGGGCAACTAGCGTTCTCCGCCAGACGTTTAGAACACTAGAGCGCAGAGGCTACAGAGTGAAAGTCAAATGCGAGATGGTCGGGTGGTTTGCTCCTGGCATACCCGAGATATTGATGATGATCCCCGACCCTGACGAGATTTTTAGATGGATGGATGATTGCGAGCGTATGGGCAAGGAGGTGCCGTTTGATGAATGGAAAACTTGCAACTAAAACTGCAGTGATTTACGCACGCTTCTCGTGCTCTAAGCAGCGCGAGGCGTCAATCGAGGACCAGCTTCGCATTTGCCGCGAATGGTGCGCACGCGAAGGCTACGGCATCGTCGCGGAGTATTGCGATTACGCGATCTCGGGAAAGACCGACGAGCGCCCCGAGTTCCAGCGCATGGTCGCCAACGCCGGCGAGTCCGGCATCGTCCTGGTCTACATGATGGACCGCTTCAGCCGAGACGAGTACGACGCCCCCATCTACAAGCGCCAGCTGCGCAAGGCCGGCGTGGAGGTGTTCTCGGCCACGGAGACCCTGCCCGACGGGCCGGAGCGCATCCTGGTGGAAAAGATATACGAAGGGCTTGCCGCGGTAGAGTCGGAGAAGATCTCCGTCCGCACCAAGCGCGGCATGGAGGGCAACGCGCTCAAATGCATGGCCAACGGCGTGCACATCTTCGGATACGACATAGACGAAGAGTCCAGCCGCTACATGATCAACGAGGAGCAGGCGGCGCTCGTGCGCGAGGCCTTCTCCCGCAGGATCATGCGCGAGCCCTATAAGAGCATCGCCGACGACTTCGCCCAGCGCGGCGTTCTGAGCGCCCAGGGAAGGCCGTGCAGCTACAACATGATCCGCAAGCTGCTGACCAACGAGAGGTACACGGGCGTGTACATCTTCGGGGACGTGCGCATCGAAGGCGGCATTCCCGCGATCATAGACAGGCAGGACTACGTCAAGGTGCAGAACATAAGGGGGACCAAGGTGCGCAGCGAAGAGGAATGGGGGCGCTTCCGCCTCACGGGAAGGGCCATCTGCTCGGAGTGCGGGCGCGACCTGTCGGGCGTGTCCGGCAGGGGCCGTCACAACGTGAAATACGAGTACTACGCATGCAAGCGGTGCGGCGGTATCAAGCCGGTGCGCCGCGACTGGCTTGAGAAGACGATAGCCGAATCGCTCAGGGACATGCTGGCCGACGATGCCACCGCAAGGCGCGTAGCGTCCATCGTGGCGGCTGGCGGGGACCGGGACGGGGAAACCATGCGCAAGCAGGCCCAGAAGGCCCTCAGAGAGGCCGAGAACGGCCTTAGAAACATCATGGCAGCTATCGAGCGGGGCATCCTGATGGACGATATCCAGGAGCGCATAGACCAGCTGCAGGCCCAGAAGGCCCGCGCCGAGGAGGATCTGGCGAGCGCGAGGTCCGGCAAGATCGACGAAGAGCTGTTCGTGAAGTTCCTCAAGAGCGGCACCACCCTGACCGACGAGGGCCTTGTGGATGCGTTCGTTTATCAAGCCGCCGTGTCGACCGAGGACGTCATCGTGACGCTGAACTTCGACAATGAAAAAGGAGAACCCGTCCGACTTGACATCGAACGGGTTCTTCCAGAAGCTTCATGGCTCCCCGGGTAGGATTCGAACCTACAACCCTCCGGTTAACAGCCGGATGCT
>ERZ1034917.458-NODE-458-length-37047-cov-13.916171_pt1 | contig 37047 bp, 30 predicted proteins | sample MGYA00520605_ERZ1034917 | MGnify/ENA primary metagenome ERZ1034917 (study PRJEB33766, sample SAMN09781784) | gut metagenome | biome: gut microbiome | host: Homo sapiens | place: Madagascar | study: EMG produced TPA metagenomics assembly of the PRJNA485056 data... | reverse complement strand
GGTCCGGAGCCGGGCGAAATGTAAGGTCGGCAAGTGCCGACCGCAATCGGAGCAGCAGTACCACCCGGCGGAGCGCGCGGTTGTTGCAAATAAGCAAAGCGGATTTGAAACAGCCGGTTCGGAGCGCGGAGCCGTTGCGAGGGGCGGCGGTATCGGCAAGTTATTGCGGATGCGGCCCGGACAGGTGCGGGAGCTTTTGGCGCCGGTTGTGATAGAATGTTCGACGGCCAAGGTGCTTTCACCCGGTCGTCGAAGCCGACGTTCGGCCCCGACCGATAACGTGCTGGCGCAGGGTTATTTTTGCCGTTTTTACGCTCAAGACAGTAAAGTAGCGGAAAAGTGACGGAGTTGTAACGGATCGTTTATTGATAGAATTTTTTTAAAAAAGGAATTTCAGAAAAGTGCTTAAATACCGCGCCATCAGTTTTCCGTTGTTGCTCGCGCTGCTTGCGGCGATCATCTACTGGCCCGCAGGCGGACCGTATTTGTATGCGCTGATCGTGCCGCTGGCATTTGCCGCAGTGGTGTATGAAGTCTGCGAAATGGTCGGCAGGCTCGGTGTGAAAAGTTATCCTCGATTGGCGGCGATGGCCGGCGGTGTGCTGTTTTTCGTGCTGATGCTCTTCAATGTGCTGATTCTGTTTGAAAAATCCGAGGCGGCGAAAGTGATGGCGGCGGTGCTGCCCGCAACGATCGCGGTTGCGGGAATCGGAGGCTGGCTGATATTGCTTTTCAGCAGAGACCGCAAGGCGGCGATTGAAAAGGTGCTGACTTCCATCGGGGTGTTGATCTTGACCGGATTTCCGCTGGTTCTGGTCGCACTGGTCTACTTCAACCGCAATCTGCCGGTCGGGCCGGTTCCGCTGAACATCGGCGCCCGGCAGCTTCTGTTCCTGATTCTGGTGACCAAGGCGATGGATACCGGCGGGTATATTTTCGGAAAGCTTTCCGGCTATCTGCCCGGCGGAAATCATAAAATCTGTCCCTCCGTAAGTCCGAAAAAATCATGGGAGGGAACCATTGGCGGCATGGCGATGTCCGTCGGCGTCAGCCTGATTTTCTGGCATATCTATGCGGAAGCGCCGTTCTGCCGGCTCCCGATGCAGAATCTCGGAACTTCGCTCTCGTGGTACGTCGCCGCCGGAATCCTGCTGGCGATCGGCAGCCTGGCAGGGGATCTGACGGAGTCGGCGCTGAAACGGGCCTGCGACGTGAAGGATTCCGGGCACATCATTCCGGGGATGGGCGGCGTCTTTGACGTGATGGACAGCTTTATTTACAACGGCGTGATTTTCTGGGTTCTCGGAGCGTTGCGCTGGTAATCATTTAAAACGGGTCTATATTAATCGGAACAGGTTTTCAACTATTTCGGAGAAGCGTATCATGGAATCGAAAATTTTGAACCTGCTCAGCGAAAATGCGCGCATGAGCGCATCTGAAATCGCTTTGCGGGCCGGACTGGATGCCGCGGCCGTCGAGGCTGCGATTACGGATTTGGAAAAGCGCGGCGTGATTCGCGGTTATACCGCGATTCTGAACGAATCGGAATTGGAAGACAACAAAGTCAAGGCGATTATCGAGGTGAAGGTCACACCCAGTCGCGAAGGCGGTTTCGACCAGGTGGCGCGGCGTATTGCGCGATACCCGGAGGTCATCGATCTTTCGCTGGTCTCCGGGGGATTCGATCTGTTGTTGACGATTGAGGGGAATTCGCTTCAGGAAGTGGCCTCGTTCGTTTCGGCCAAGCTCTCGACGATCGAGGGTGTGCTCTCGACTTCCACCTCGTTTATGCTGAAGAAATACAAAGAATCCGGCAGGATTATGCAAAGTGATGAAGAATATGAACGACTCAAAGTGTGTCCGTAGGCCGTTGGTTGCCGACCATATCCAAACTCTGCCCAAGAGCGGCATCCGCCGCTTTTTCGATCTGGTCAATACGATGGACGACGTGATCAGTCTCGGCGTCGGGGAACCCGATTTCACCACGCCGTGGACCATCCGGGAAACCGGAATTTTTTCGCTGGAAAAAGGGCATACCAGCTACACCTCCAACCTCGGCACTCCGGCGCTGCGCCGGGAAATCTGCCGCTATGTGGAGGAGAATTACCACGTCAAATACGATCCGAAAAACGAGTGCATCGTCACCATCGGCGTCAGCGAGGCGCTGGATATCGCGATGCGCGCACTGGTGAATCCAGGCGATGAAGTGATTTACACTGAGCCGTGTTTCGTGTCATATCCGGCTGAAATCCGCATGGCGCACGGCGTGCCCGTGGTGGTCGAAACTTATGCGAAGGACGGTTTTGCGCTCGACCCGGAGATTCTGCTCAGCAAAATCACGCCGAAAAGCCGGGCGCTGCTGCTGAATTTCCCGTGCAATCCGACCGGCGCGGTGATGTCCCGTGAAAATCTGGAAAAGGTCGCCGAGATTGCGGTTGAACACGACCTGATCGTACTGACCGACGAAATCTACTCCGAACTGCTGTATGAGGGAGAACACGTTTCGATCGCATCGCTGCCGGGAATGCGGGAGCGGACGATTTTCCTGCACGGTTTTTCGAAGGCGTTCGCGATGACCGGATGGCGGGTGGGTTACGCCTGCGGCCCGCGGGAGATCATCGACGCGATGATGAAGGTTCACCAGTATTCGATCATGTGCGCGTCGACGATGGCGCAGGAAGCGGCGCTGGAAGCGTTGCGCAACGGCACGAAGTCGATGCAGCAGATGCGGGACAGCTATCATGAACGCCGCGACCTGATGGTCAACGGCTTCAACCGGATCGGGCTGGAGTGCCTGATGCCGAAAGGGGCGTTTTACGCATTTCCGTCGATCAGGTCGACGGGATTGAGTTCGACGGAGTTTGCGGAAGAGTTGTTGAAAGCTGAAAAAGTGGCGGTCGTGCCGGGCTCGGCGTTCGGCGCGTGCGGCGAAGGATTCGTGCGGTGCTGCTACGCGGCAAGCGCCGAGGATATCATTGAAGCGGTAAACCGCATGGAGCATTTTCTCGCGACACTTAAAAGGTAAAAGCATAAAGCATTGCCGGGAGTTGGCGATCAGGAAACGTTTTCATCGTAAAGGAATGATTATGATGCGAAAAAGCATATTCGTCTTCATAACGTTCCTTTTCTTTTTTGCTGTTCGCGCGGAAGTATTTACCCTGTGGCCGTATTCCGGCGGCGGATCGGTGTTGAGTTCCAAAGTGGATTCGATTCCAGGAATCGACCGGGAAATACTGCTTATCGAACCGATGATCGTGAACGGGGTGCGCCTGAAACTGGAAGTCCGGCGCATCAATTCGACGTTCGACAACCTGATTCTTTTTTTGAAGGGGAACTTTGATCCGAAAGAGCTTCGTGCCGCCGGCGATACCATCCGGGTCGCTTACAAAACCGGTGAAAACCAAGTGGAACGGTGGCTGATCGTGAATTCGGGAGACGGGAAACCGCTGACGATGTTCTGCATCACTTCTCCATTGAAGCTGCCGGGGCCGGGGGAATGGCCCGCATCGCTGCCGCCGCTGCCGGTTGGGGCGAAGGCCGTTCAGGTTGTGGAGTTTCCCGGACGCAAAGCAGTTTACGGCTCCTTTGAAAACAGCGGAAATTCCCCGGAGCAACTGTTGCGCAACACCTCCGATTTCCTGCGGTCACGCGGCTGGCAGGCGGCCGGAAATGAAGCCGATCCGTCGATTCAGGGAAACGGCGACCTTTTCCTGCGCGCGAATCCACGCGAACTGATGTGGGTCAGTTACGGCGCCGCCGGCAACGGGGCGTGCTATACCCGCCCTTATTGATCTGCGCCACGCTATTCATTTCATACCGGAATCCGGACAAAAAAGTGGCCGGGTACAGGGAGGCACCCGGCCGGGAGAAGGGAAAAGGGAACAGGGAAATATATTAAACCGGCTTGAAACCGGAAATTACAATTTTTTTTACATCAACCTCTATCATCTTGCGTTGCCATATAATATAAGAGGAAAAACGGAAATTTCAACCCATTCGATATAAAAACATCGATATTTTTTTATTTTTTATTTCAGCCAAAATCAACTACCCTGAAATCCCCCTGTTTGCAGGGAATGCCGGGTTGCAGGAATTGCGGAGATATAGTATATTAAACCGCAAAAGAATTGCGGAGACAGAACGACGATGGAAACTCATCTTGGCAGCAGGCTGGTAAAGACGCTCGACCTGAGCCTCGGCGGTGTGCTTTACGGCGGCCGGATGCTTGATTTCGTTGCGGAACATGCTGCGATCCATGCCATGAAATGCACCGGTGAACCGCATATGGTCGGATACCGGTTCGGGGAGATTGTGCTTTCAAGACCGGTCCGGGCGGGAGAGATCATCGATTTTTCTGGTGGAGAATCTCGGTTTGGGCGCAGCAGTGTGACTTTTGAACTGACCGGACGGGTTGGAAATGAGGTCGCAGTCCGGGCGGAATGCACTTTTGTGGCGGTCGATGAACACGGCTGCAAAAAATTACTGGAAAGAGTGGAAAAATGAGCCTGAAACTTGCTGTCGCCGCCGATTTGCACTATCAGAAAACGGCGAATTGGAAACATCCGGAGCGCAAAGGTGAGTACGCGTACTTTTTTCTGCACCGCTTTGTGAAGATGCTGATGATTACAGGCTGGCCGGACGCGGTGCTGATCGGAGGCGATCTGATCGATCCGGCCGGAGCATGTGACCATGCGGCATTCGGGAGGTTGCAGGAGATTGCGGAACTGTTGAAAAAAATTCCGGTTCCGGTGCTGGTTCTGCCCGGCAATCACGATCCGGCGCCGGAAATGTTCTATCAGGTATTTCCGCAGCCGCCCGATTATCTGGAAATCGGAAACGCCCGGATTCTTCCGTTTTGGGCTGATCCGGAGCGTCCCGGCTACAATTCCGAACGCCTGCCGCAGGAGCTGGAACGTTTCGATCGGGCGCGTCGGAATTTTTCGGGAAATCTGGTGGCATTCCAGCATGTCCCGGTGCTGCCGCCCGGCGCTGACTCTCCTTACAACTATGTGAATCATGACGCGGTGATCCGCAAGATGCACGAGACCGGCTGTGTGCTGTCGGTCGGCGCCCACTGTCACCGGGGAGTTCCGCAGTTCAGCGACGGTAAATGTACGTATGTGACGGTTCCGGCGCTGTGTGAAAGTCCGTTCTGCTATGCGATGATCGAGCTGGGCGACGACGGCACGGTCCGTACTGAAGTGGAATCGTTCCGGCTGCCCGGCGGTTTTGAGTGGTTCGACTGCCACACCCATACGCCGTTCGCCTATTGCAGTGAAAATATGGACATCGGAATCGAGGCGGACCTGATGGATCAGTTGAACCTGACCGGTGCGGTGATTACCGAACACTCCGGCCAGTTGTATTACACCAACCGGGATTTCTGGGGGCACCGCTGGTTCGACGAGGGACTCGATTCGCCTGCGGTTCAACCGCGCATGAAGCTGTTCCGACAGTATGTGACGACGGCCGACCCGCGATTCCGGGTCAGTTTTGAAGTGGATGTTTCCCGCGCGGGAGAGCCGGTTCTGGAACCGGAAATTCTGAAATCGCTGCCGTTCAAGATCGGGGCGACCCACTATATCGATCAGGGGTTGAGTGCGGAAGAGAGCGGATTGCAGTTGCTCTCTCTGATCAAAGCCCACGGCAAAGCGGGAATCAACGTGCTTGCGCATCCGACCCGGATTCTGGCGGCGCGCGGTTTCGATGAAGAACCGTGGTTCGACCGGATTATCGCGGTGCTGAAACAATACAATATGGCGGCGGAAGTCAACTTTCACCAGAATTCCGCGAATCCAGAATTCACCCGCCGGGCGATTGAAGCAGGCTTGAAGCTGAGCTTCGGGACGGATTCGCATAATCTCGCGAACTTCGGCTTCCTGCAGCCGCATATCTGGCTGTTGAGAAAGATCGGCTACAACGGCGATTTCGCGGATATCCTGGTCAAACCCTGAAGTAAAGGAGTATAATGGAGAATACCCCGAAACCATCTCCGGACGGCCTGATGCTGGGCGTTGGCCTGGATAATCAGGACGGTCACAAACGGGTGACCAAAGGAGACAATTTCTATCTGGTCGGCGGCTCCGAGGAGACGCATGAACGGATGACGGAAACGGCGATCAAGGTCAATGAGAAGCTGGCGCGCAAAGGCAAGCATCTTTCCGAGCTTTCTCCGCAGGAATTTGCCGAAATCGTTCGTGAGGCTTCCGGCAAATAGGCGTCCGCCCGGCAGATTCGCAATTCTGCCCGCAGCCGGTAAAAAAACGAATATCTTTTCCGCAGGACTTGACATCAGGGATACTTTTTGTCATAATATATGTGTAATCCAATTTTTGAAAAAATATTTTGGTTCTTATTTTGGAGGATCGGATGCACAGAGGCGGTATGGAAGAAAAACAGGTCGGCCGGAGATCATTGCCGTGTAATTTCACGCTTATTGAGTTGCTCATCGTGATAGCGATCATTGCAATTCTCGCATCGCTGCTGCTGCCGGCGTTGAATTCGGCGCGGGACCGGGCGAGGGCGGTGCAGTGTTCGGGAAATCTGAAGCAGATCGGTCTGGCCGATTTTCAGTACATTTCCGACTACGATGAATTTCTGTACGGGCCGGGACTGCAGGCGGCCGCTTCGCCGTCGTTTCCGGGAGCTTTGAATCAGGCAAGGTGGGCGATCAGCATGGCGAATCTCGGTTATCTGCCGAAATATAATACGAAAAAGAAAGGACATGCGTGGATCGCGGTCTGTCCCGCCAGTTCTCCGTTCTTTTTTCAGCATGAGAACTGGAGCTATGCAAAGCGGGGCGCCCGGACCAAAGACAACGCCTCAAAAAATTTCAACTGCTATTGGAAAAATTCCGGAAACCGTTTTACGGCGGTGGACATCGAAGCGGCTTCGACGGCCCGGACCGACGATACGACCGATGGAAAGTCGGTTTCTCCGTCACGGTTCGTGACTACGTTCGACAGTTGGTATTATATCGGCGAAAAGGGGTATTCGCAGTTTTACAAGGCGGCGTTCGACACGCTCGGCCTCGTTCACAAGCTGCAGGCCAATGTGCTGATGTATGACGGGCATGTGGAGAGCGGCCGGCAGAAGTATGGAGTTTTCCGGTACGGCCGCTGCAACAAGGATGATCAGAGATATGAACTGGCTGAATAACAGGGAGAGAGAAAGCAAAATGAAACAGTACCTGACTGCGGGGGTTGCGCTGCTGTTGAGTTGTTGTGTGCAAAGCGCGGATACATCTGCGGCATCCGGTGCGGCCGGGGCCGACGTGCCTTTCATCACCTGTTTTGCGGCGGATGCCGAATACACCGGCACGCTGCTCCAATCGGTAAAACGCGGCGATATCGCCGCGGAAGCGGTGACCCGCCGGGCGGTCCGGCTGGAACGGGAGGGCGACCGGATCTCATTCAAGGCCGAAAAACCGTTCAATTCAATCGTGGTGCGCTGCTGCATCCCGGATGCGCCGCAGGGCGGCGGGATCGATGCGACGTTGAGCGTGCTGGCCGACGGCAAACCGGCGGCGAAACTTCCGCTTCACTCCCGGTATACCTGGCTGTATGCCGATTCCGACGGCGGACTGCTGGAAGATCCGGCGGTTGCGCAGAAGCCGGGCGGTTTCGCACGCAATTTCTTCGATGAGGCGCGGCTGCTGCTGGACCGGGAATTTCCGGCCGGAACAGTGTTGACGCTGCGGAAAAGCGCCGGTGACGATGCGCCTTTTTATGTGATCGATCTGGTCGATTTTGAGCTTGTTCCGCCGCCGTTGCCCTGCCCGCCGGATGCGCTGCCGGTCACTGAATTCGGCGCGACGGCCGACGACGGCGCCGATGATACCGCCGCGTTGCGCAAGTGTGTGGCGGAAGCGAAAAAACAGGGGAAAAAAGTCTACATTCCGCGCGGCGTGTTCCGGCAGGACGGCATCCTCGAATTGGACAACGTCACGGTGTGCGGCGCGGGCATGTGGCACTCCACGCTGATGACCCATGTGCTGCCTTCCGACAAGGGGCCGTGGAACGGCAACCTCGGTTTCCGGCTGGCGGGCAGGAATATCAGGGTCAGCGACCTGCACGTGATCGGTTTCAGCCGGCGGCGCGGAAAGCCGTTCCAGCGCGGCGTGGTCGGTTCCGGCGAGAACTTTGAGTTGCGGAATCTCTGGATCGAGCGGTGCGGCGTCGGCATCTGGATCGGGAACTGCCGGGATGGAGTGATCCGCAACTGCCGGTTCCGCAACAACAAGGCCGACGGGATCAACGTCAACAACAATTCTCACCGGGTACTGATCGAAAACTGCCATGCGCGCGGCAACGGCGACGACTCCTTCGCCGCGTTTTCCAATACCGACAAGGGCGGAGGACTCGCCGGGAGCAACAGCGACATCCTGTTTTGCCGCAACACCTCCGAGTCGAACTGGTGGGGCAACGGGATCGGGTTGTACGGCGGAGTGAATATTGCAGCCGAAAACAACCTCGTCCGGGGGGCGCAGCCGGTGGCGGGCATTCAGGTTTCGACCGGACACAGTGCGTGGCCGTTCGACGGGGTGACCGTCCGCGGCAATCGGATCGTCGATTGCGGCGGCGTGAACTGGAACCAGAAGTTCGGTTCGATCTGGGTTCACTCTCCCGGAGCTCCGATCGCCGGCGCGGTGATTGAAAACAACACCATCCGGAACGGACTGAACGACGCAGTGAAGCTGCAGGGCGGCAAATCGGAAATCGAACTGGTGTGCCGGAACAACCGCATTCAGAGCACCACCGGCGACGGCGTGCGGATTCTGGGCAATGTCCGGGGCAAGGTCACGCTTGACGGCAACACCTTCGGCGCAGTCGGCGGCCGGAGGCTCCGGAACGACGCCGGAAAGGCGGTCGGACTCCTTGAAAAATGACGGTTCCGCCGGTATGGTATACAATGACCGAATCGCAATTCCTGCAACCGGGAGAACCGTTCCATTGAACCGCCATCAGGTAAAACAGGTCCTGCTCGACCGCATCGTCGCACTGGAAGTCGGCGCGAAGCTGCCGCCGGAACGGATGCTGGCCGAAGAATTCGGAGTGTGCCGTTCGACGATGACGCGCGTGTTGGCGGATCTTGCCGTCGAAGGATATGTCTCCCGGAAGATCGGAGTGGGCAGTTTTGTGTTGCCGCGCAACCAGATGATGAAAAGCTCTCCGGCAAGCCGCCGCGTCCGCGGTGAAGTGATCATCGTCTATCCCGATTTCTTCAGTTTCGATATCTGGAGCAAAGTGCATTGTGCCGAAATCGCCGCGATGCGCTCCAACCGGCTGCTGCTGAATCTGAAAATGCAGCCGGATTCCGACTACGAACTGCTGTTCGAGCTGGTGCGGGAATGCCGGAAACTCGAAGGGATCATTCTGGCCAGTTGCACCAGTTTCACGCCGAACGTGATCCGGCGGCTGGACGAAATCGGTGTGCCGGTGGTGGTGGCCGGAGAGATCGAGGATATCGATTCTTACCGGAATATTTTCTGCATCCGGCGCAACCATGTGCAGTCCGGGTTCCTGAAAATGGATGCGGTGATCGCCGCCGGCCACCGCCATATCGGCATTATTCCGAACGAGCTGCCCACCACCATCGCGTCGCGCAGTTGCCTCAGGGGAATGAAGGATGCGGTCCGCCGCCGTAAGATGCGCTGGAGCGATATCGCCAAACCGGTCAAAATCATGGAGAACTGGGGCAGTTCCATGAAATGCGCCTACGACCAGACGCTTGAAGTGATGCGGAATCACCCGGAAGTGACCGCCCTGGTGGTCGATACCGCATCGGGAGCGGCGGGGGCGTTGCGGGCTTTGGCCGACTTGAAGCTGCGGTGCCCGGAGGATGTCAGCATTGTGACGGCATTTTCTGACACGGTGCAGGCGGAATTCACCTGCCCGCGCCTGACCGCCGTTTCCGGTTCCACCGCTGAAGTGATGATTGACGCCGCAATGAAGATTATCTTCACTCCCGGGGAAGTCGGGTCAAGGGTAATGCTGCTCGATGTGGAATTGACCGAACGCGAAAGCCTGCGCCGTTTGTGAATGCCTCCGGCGGCCGGAATTATTATCTATTGCGGGATTGCCGGAGGTTCGGGTTGGCAAAATATTCCTCCGCCGCTATATTATGAAAAATGATAATAACGGGGGAATACCGCAGGAATGATTACCTATTCGGAACTGCGCCGCGAACTGGTCGGGATGTTCGCCGATGCCGGAATCGCTTCGGCGGCGGTGGACAGCGACCTTCTGATTACGGAGCTGGCCGGGATTTCGCGGCCGGAACTTTTTTTGTGCGCCGGCGAACCGGTTCCGGCGGAGCTGGAGCGGCATATCCGGGAGCTGGCCCGCCGCCGCGCGAACCGCGAACCTCTGCAGTATCTGCTCGGCGTCGCCTATTTCATGGATCTGGAACTTGAGGTGACGCCTGCCGTGCTGATTCCGCGCCCGGAGACGGAACTGCTGGCGGAATATGCGGTCAAACATCTGCCGGAGGGCGGTTCGATGCTGGATCTCGGCACCGGTTCGGGAGCGATCGCGCTGGCGGTTGCGGCGGAACGCCCCGACGTGCGGATTACGGCGGTGGACGTCAGCTCCGACGCGCTGGAGGTTGCGCGGCGCAATCGCGTCCGCTGCGGCGGTGAAGTGCGCTTCCTGCAGTCGGATCTCTTTTCGGAATTGCCGGGGGAACGCTTCGATCTGGTCGGAGCGAATCTGCCGTATGTGACGCAGGAGGAGTACCCGGCGCTTGAGCCGGAGGTCCGGCTTTTTGAACCGCAGCTCGCCCTGACTGCCCCGGACGGCGGTTTCCGGTTGATCGAACGCGCCGCCCGCGAACTTGCGGATCATTTGAATCCGGGCGGACGGGCGATCTTTGAGCTTTCGCCGCCGCAGGCGCCCCGCCTGGCGGAGCTTTTCGTCAAGCTCGGCGGGTTCGATGAGATCGACGTGCTTGCGGATTACACCCGCCGCGACCGGTTCGTGAGCGTACGGATTGCAATTCGGCAATGATGCTTGACAACGTCCGGTGAATATTGTACAGTATAACCTTGAGAAAAGACGAAGGAGCCAGCCGGAGAGCGATTATGAAGATTCTTTTGGTGGAGGATGATGCCAGAACCGCCGATTTCATACTGAAGGGGTTGCAGCAGTCCGGCTACACCACGGTCCACGCGGCGGACGGACGGGACGGCCTGTTCAAGGCGACCACCGAATCCTGCGACCTCGCCGTGGTCGATATCATGCTGCCCGGCCTGGACGGTTTCACTCTGATCGAAAAGCTGCGGGCTGCCGGAATCAAATTACCGGTGATCGTGTTGAGCGCGCGCAGTTCGGTCGATGACAAGATCCGGGCGCTGCAGACCGGCGGTGACGACTATCTGGTCAAGCCTTTCAGTTTTTCGGAGCTGATCGCACGAATTCAGGCGCTGCTGCGCCGGGCCAGCGCGACGGCGGAGCCTTCCACATTGACGGTCGGCGATTTGTCGATCGATCTTTTGTCGCGCAAGGTGTACCGCGGTTCCACCCGGATCGATATCCAGCCGCTGGAGTTCACGCTTCTGGAATACCTCGCGCGGAATGCGGGCCGGGTGGTCTCCAAAACGATGATCATGGAACACGTGTGGGAGTACAATTTCGACCCGCAGACCAATATTGTGGAGACCCGGATGTGCCGGCTCCGCGAAAAACTTGATAAACCGTTCAAAGAAAAACTGCTCCATACGGTGCGGGGGTTTGGCTATGTCCTTGAGCCGGAAGCGGATTTTCGACACCGTTAAATTCAGGATCGCGCTGCGCTACGCGCTGTTGTTCGCCCTCTCGTCGGCCCTTTGCGTGCTGATCGCGCACCTGACGATCCGGCGCGGGCTGCTGAACGGCTTCGACCGGCAGCTGGAAGCCGGCGCCCGCCAGTTTCTCTATGAATATCTGACCGGGCAGCGTTACCGCCAGTTCGACCGGGAAATTCCGGTCAGCGCGGTAACGCGCGGCGAATTCGATGCATTCCGCAAAAAACTGCCGGGCGTCGTGCTGCTGCTCGGTTTTGAAAAGAGCGGCGGCGACGAACGCTATCAGACTTTCTTCGGCGTGCAGCACGGAAAACTCTATGAATTGAGGCAGGAAAGTTCCGGCGGCGTCTATTCGCGCGAGTTGCATCCCGCCAACCATCTGGAGATGCTGGAAAGCAGTTTTGAGAATCGCGCCCGGCTGGAAGGGGTCCGCAACGTCTGGTACGCGCTGTACGGCGCCGACGGCAAACTGATCGCGTCATCCCCGAACAGTGCGGAACTTGCCGACGCCGGGGAACTGACGCCGGGATTCAGCGTCCGCGGGAGCGCCCGTTCCGATTTCCGGATCATGCGGCTGCGGCTGTTTGACGGCACCACGTTGGAAGTCGGGCAGAGCCTGAAGCCGGTCCAGCAACTGATTGAGGAATATACCCTGCTCCATGTTGGCATTTTCAGCTTTTTCCTGATTGTCGGCACGGTGGTCGGGTGGCTGATCGCCCGCAAATTCGTGAACGGCGTGCTGCGCGTCAGTGATGCGGCACGCGAGACGGCGGGCGGAGATTTCAGCCGGCGGGTCCCGGAGGGGGATGGCGGCGCTGAAATCAATGAACTGGTCTGCACTTTCAATTTAATGAATTCCAATACGGAAAAACTGTTCAATGAATTGAAGATGGTCACCGACAATGTCGCGCACGATCTGCGCACTCCGCTGACCCGGATGCGGGGCCTTGCCGAAGTGACCGTCGAGGGGCCCCCCGAGCTGGGCCGTTACCGGGAGCTGGCCGGCGTGGTGGCCGACGAATGCAGCCAAATGATCCAGATCATCAATACGATGCTTGAGATTACCAAGACCGAGTCCAATATCGAAACTCCAGAAGCCGAACTGCTGGACCTGCGCGAAATGATCGCGCGCGCGGCCGAGCTTTTCCAGCCGCTGGCCGAAGACGGCGATGTGCGACTGGCCGCGGAACTGCCGGATGCGGCGGTGCCGTTCCGGGGAGACCGGATCAAGCTGCAGCGGGTGGTCTCCAACCTGATCGACAATGCGCTGAAATTCACGCCGCCCGGCGGAACGATCACGCTTTCGCTGACGGTGAAGGAGGATGTGATCCTGTTCCGGGTTGCGGATACCGGCTGCGGCATCCGTGAAGAGGACCTGGAACATATCTTTGAACGCTTCTTCCGCAGTGACGCGAGCCGTACCCGTCCCGGCAACGGCCTCGGGCTGGCACTGGTCCGGGCGATCGTGCGCGCCCATCACGGCGAGATTACCGCCGCCAGCAAACTGGGCGAAGGCAGTTGTTTTACCGTCGAACTTCCGAAAAATTGCTGATTTTTCGCGAAGATTGCCGATTTGCAATCTTGCGGCAATATTCCGGCCATTCCAGACGGGTATACTATATAACAGAAAGAGGGATCAACAGGATGATTCCTCCGGAGTATGAGGAAGTACAGGAGTCTGATGGATGAGTAAATTTACCTGCGAGGTAATTTTCATAGCGGCGGCTTCAATTGCAGTTGCCTGGCTGGTTTGAGTTATTCAGTCCCTTTTGCGCGCCGGGTCGTTCGAAATCCCCCCCTTCGATGATCCGGCGTGTTTTTTTGTCTTTGCCCGGGACCGGGGCGCGTTATGATCTATCGGCGATACTCCGCTCCGGCACGTTGCCGGTCGTGATCCAACGGCGAAACCGTTGGCCGTCGGAGACACTTGCGCGCTACAGCGCCCAGCTGCCGGAGATGCGATTGCAAATCAGGCCGCGTAGCGCACAAGCCCTGCCGCCCGGCAGGGCGGACAGACCCGCCTGCCTTCAAAACGGCAGACTTTCCTTGCAACTCGTCTTCAGTGATCGGTGTCGCTTTATCGCCGTACTCTCCCGGTTTTGTAAAACGCAAGGTTCCGGTTTACATAATTGTAAGGAATTGAAAATAAACCATTGTCCTGAATTCAAACGTAATTATTTTATTATAAGTATGATATGAGATATGCCGTGAGACTTGGCACGTGAAGTGCTTCTCTATGGTGCGTCCGGAAAATCCGCCGATGGGGCGGCCAGAAAAACAACCGGTCAGTTACAGGAGATACATCATGAACTATCAGTCAGGCGGTATAAAACGGATCACGGCCCTGCTTCTGGCGGGTGCCATATCCGCCGCCGCATTCGCGGCCGAAAGCAAAGAGCGCACCATCGTATTCAACGAGGACCGCAACCAGCACTACATGACCACGAAGACCTATGAACTCAGATATGTCAGGGCGCATGACATCCTGCCGTTCATCAAAGGCGCGATCAAACGGTTCGACGATCAGTCGACGATCCAGAGCCTGGACTACGCGGCGGGGAAAAAACAATATCTGGTGGTCTCCACCGGCAGTCAGCTGCTCCCCTACATCGACGACATGGTCGCCAAGCTGGACTATCCATCCCCCAAAATCGATGAAAACGGTTCGGCCATCGAAGGCGACGGCGTGACCCGGTTTGTTTATTGCGGGAAGTACCGTACCAGTGAAAATATGAACCATGTCGTGTCGCAGACCTTCATCGACGGATTCGGCTCCGGCGCAAGCTATTTCGATGTCGGTTCGAATATGTTCTACTGGAAAAGTTCAAAGTCGCAGGGGGAAGCATATTTGAAGTTTTTGACCGCGCTCGACCGCCCGCTGCCGCAGCTTCAGGTTCAACTGAACATCTATGTGATCAGCGATAACAATTTCCGCGAACTGGGCATCGATTATCTGGCGTGGAAAAATGGCCCGGGGGCGGAAATTTTCGCAACCGGATTCGATTTCTCGAACTTCTACTCGGTCGAGCATCTGCAGGATTTCACGAATATCCTGTCGAGCGGACCAATCTGGGATGCGACCGGGCTGGGCGGCATTCTGGTCGCCCCGAACTTCGACGCGACCTTCCTGCGGATGCTTGCGCAGAAAGGCAAGGCGTGGACCGCCGCCTCCGCGATGCTGACGCTGACCAATGACTTCACCACTCCGGCGGCGACTTCGTGGGAGGATGCCTCCTACCGCTTCAAATTCACGCCACAACTGCAGAATATCGTGAAGGATGAAAATCAGACCACTTCGCTTGACGCGCTCGACGGCAGTGAATTTTCGTTTTATTTGAGTTCGCCGGTGATCTGCTTCGGCGATGATCCGGCCAAAAAGGCGCTGACGCTGATGTGCAACTGGAATCTCGAAGTCAATTCGCTGGTCGAAACCGACAATCAGGGCGTGGCGACCATTGACAGCAACAGTTTCAGCTCGAACCTGACCCTTGAGGCCGGCACGGAAAAACTGCTGGCGGTCTACGACAAGCACGTGGTAACCGAGCAGTACAACGGCATGCCGTTTCTCGGCGAAATTCCGGTGCTGAAATACCTTTTCGGTGCCGAAAGCAAGGTGGACAGCAAAATGAGGGTGTTCGTGACGATGAGCGCCGTACCGGTCGAAACGAAGAATATCCCGAATCCGGCTGCGGGCAAAGTGATCGAAGCCGCCGAACTGGCGGCCGCGAACAAAACCGGATTTTAAATGGAGAAAACCGCGATTATGAAAACGAACAGAAAAATCATCGCCGCCGTATTTGCATTTGCGGCCCTTCTGCCGGGCCTCCGCGCCGCCGCCGAATGGGACAAACCGACGCCTTCGCCGCTGCCGACGCAGGTGCTGCCGCTGCTGAACGTCGAGGTAAATCGCGAAACCGACGCGATCACCTTTGTGAACACCAACAACGACCCGTTCGTCTACACCCGGGTCTATGTGCTCAAGCACGCCGATCCGTATGAGATCCGCCCGTTCATCATGGCGGCGGTGCGGTCGCGGCGGGTCGACACCAACGACACCAAGGTTGAGGCGATCCGCTATATGGACGGCACCGGAATGTTGATTGTTTCCGCGGAGCAATACCGCTTTGAACCGGTCGAAAACGGCATGAGCATCAACCAGATCGTCGAGATGCTTGACAAACCCGGACTGGCTTCGGAGACCGGCCGGAAATTCTTCCTTTATTATCCGAAATATTGGGATTCGGCGACGCTGGCCGCTCTGGTGCGGCGGGTCGGCATGACTGAAGCCGACGATGATGTGGAATTGCAGGGCGGCATCGACACCGTCCGGGCGGATGTCGGGCTGAATGCGCTGATGTTCCATACCAGCCCGTTCAGCCAGAAGGCGATCGAACGGATTCTCAAGGAGTACGACGCGCCGGTTACCGAGGCATTGGTCGATTATAAAATCTACGAGATCGACAGCGAAGACGACGGCAATCTCGGCGTCGACTTTCAGGCGTGGAAGAACGGTCCGGGCGCGGACCTCTTCGCGGCGGGGGCGCGCTACGCGAGCGGCTGGGACTTCCTGAACAACAACGTCGCCTCCAACCTGATCAAAAGTTCACACACCAGCGCCTTCAACTTCAATCCGAAATGGAACTCCAAATATCTGGATTTCCTGGTCGCGAAAAGCAAGGCGAAGGTGATCACCTCCGGCCGGACCTCGATCATGAACCGCTGTACCGGCACGATTTCAAGCGTGACCCGGATTCCGGTGATTGAGGCCGGAGAGGAAACCGCCGGCGATTCCGGTCCGGTGACGTTGAGCGACGCATTGCTGATTCCGGCGTGGAACACGGACTACACGCTGAATGCGGTCGATCAGGAGAAGGGGCTTGCAATCAATATCCGGCCGGCGGGCTATACAGGGGAAGTGGTGATTACCCGCACGAAGATCAACACCCGCACCTACTACAATATTTCACTGGACAAATCCGGCGCGTATCTGACCCGGGCGGACGGCAGGAACCTCGGGCGGACCTGCAAAGCCTACGATGTTTCCGTGACATTGACCGACAACACCGTGACGCCGCCGGTCACGACGGATGTGGACGACTGGACGAGCGCCTGTTCCTACACCATCCGGAAGGATAAGAAACGGGTTACGAAACAGGCGGAGTTCGGTTTCACACTGGAACTGACGCCGGAAGTGAATACCGAAGCATCGCAGATCAAAGTTGCGATGAGCAACACCAATCTGCTCGGTTTCAAGGGCAACGGCGAACCGCGCACCAGCGAGACGGTGCTGAATACAAGTCTGCAGATGGCGAACGACGGCGGTGTATTTTATATCGGCGGGCTGGAAAAGTCGGCGCTGGTGCGGAGCGTGAGCAAGGTGCCGTTTCTCGGAGACATCCCGTTTCTCGGCTGGGTGTTTGCCGGGGAGTCGGAGTCGGTGAAAAAGACGCAGATCGTAGCCGTGCTGACGGTGGTTCCGGTTACGCCTGATACTCCGGTCGACGCCAGGCTGCGCGACGAAGCCGGAAAGACGGTCGAAAAGCTGTCGAATTTCGGTTTGAAGCATAAGTTGCTGGTCGAAAATGAGTACGGATTCGACCAGTATTTCCTCGATCCGGATAAGGATTGATCCGCTCCTTCCCCGGCGTCCGGTTTGAAGCTTCGAGCTGAAAACCGGACGCTTTTTTTCAAACGCGGCTTGACAAGGAGCGAACACCGGATTATGTTATAAACACAAGCCGGAGTGGCGGAATGGCAGACGCGCTAGACTCAAAATCTTATCACGTTGAGCTTAAAATTTCCAATATTCGGTTGAAATAATGTGCCGGGGTGGCGGAATGGCAGACGCAGTTGACTCAAAATCAACCGGTTACGGCCATGCGGGTTCAAGTCCCGCCCTCGGTACCATTTTTTTTGTCTTTTTTTGAATAAAGGCAAATATAGGCCGATAAAGTTAGATAGATAGTTTTAAAGTACACGGAAAGTACACGAGTAAAGTACACGGATTTTCAAGTGTACGTTTTCTTCACTTTGCGAAATTGCTTTCCTCCGGTACCATTGTTTCTTTTTTTTATTTTCCCCTGTGCAATTCCGTCTGGCGTTTTTCGCGCCATGAAGCGATGCGCCTGCGCGATTCGGGATCGGGGACGCCGCGAGTGTTGCGGATGGCGCGAATCTGCATGATTCCTTCGATCCAGCCATACGATTTCGCATACCGTTTCATGATGGAATAAACTCCTTGTTTGGTGATCCGGTGCCGGTCGCCGAGCTCTTCATAGCTTGAAAAGGGTAATCCGGCGGCGTCGGTGAGAAGATCGGCGTGTCTGGGGGAATGCTTCCGGATTTCGATCAGGTCTTTCAGGATGCGGGTGACGGCAAGCTCCTGAAAGGCGAGTTCGCGGATCGCTTCCTGACGTACGGACTGATAGAGTTTTTCGACTTCATATCCGGTCAGGTCGGCAAGTTCTTTCCAATTCTGCTGCATCTTGTTCTCCTTAGAGCTTATTTAGGGATAAACTCTTATCGTTTCTTCCCGGAATTGTCGGAAAACGGATTGTTCGGAATAACGGGGCATAATTCAAACTGTTCCGGTTCTTCGATGACGGCGCCGAAGCAATCGGCGGGTTCGCTGCCCGGCAGATCACCGGCAAAAATACCGTTCCGGCCGGTACAGTCGATTTGCCCGGCCAGTTCCCTGAAACGGCGCTGCCGTGCGGCCAGCACTCTTTTCCGGGCTTCCCTGACCAGCCGGCATTGGAGGCACAGCGTATCCCCGGCGATCGGGTCGTTCCGGCGGCACCGGACGCATTTTCCGGTTGCTTTGCGTTGATACATCTTTCTTCCTTTCCGTTGCGAACGGTTGAACAAACAGGTCCGGCGAATGCAGACCGTATACCGGAACGCAATTTGTCAACTCCCCCGATTGCCGGTTTACGGCAAGTTCTGCTTGTTTCCCTGTTTTTACGGCGGATTTGGTTGACGAAACCGCAAAGGGAAGAGAAGCAAACCATAACAATTGGGAGCATGACACGATGGAAAACTTGAAGTTCTACAATTGGTCGGAAGTACGGCTTCCGGCCGCAGGCGCCGATTCGCTGGCGGTGAAACTGACCGGGACCGTGGCGGATGAGGTGAAGGTGATCGATACGGTCGAAGCGGACAATTTTGTGTTCCGCACCGACGACTGGCTTCCGGGACTTTACGTCTATCAGCAGAAGACGGCGGGAGCGGTGACCGGAACCGGGCGCTTCCGGCTGGAACAGGACCTCGAACACGCCGCGGAGGATTTCGATCCGCGAAGCACTGCGGAGATCACGCTCGAAGCGATCGACGCAATGCTGGCGAACCGGGCGACGGTCCAGCAGCGCTGGGTGGCGGTCGGCGGAAAGGCGATCGGTTATTCTCCGATTTCGGAGCTGAAACAGTGGCGGGAATACTACCGCGAACAGCTGGCGGCCGAACAGGCGCAGCCGAATCGGGAATAGGTCACGCAAGTTCAAACGGAGTATCGAATCATGGCGATCAAATCAATCAAGGGCGGTTCCGCGCGGAAGCCGGGGCCGGAGGTTTTCGACTGTTTCGCGCAGGATCTGTTCGGCAATCCTGATGTCACCGAATGGTGTGAAGTCGGCAACCGCCGGGTATCCTGTGTCGTTTCCCGGAACGGAGAGAAATCGGACGGCGGGGAGGGATTCCGGCTCGGGTTTCTCGAATCGGACTGGCGGCAGCTCGGCGAGGTGTCTTATGTGACTTACCGGCGCCGCCAGTATCGGATCACGGCGCAGGAGCTTGACGATTCCGGCCTGATCCGGAACATTTCCCTGAAATCAGGCGAAGAACCGCAGCGGGTCGCGGTGGTATACGCTTCAGTTTCACAGTAGGGAATTCTGAAACCAGGCACTGATTCTGACCCGGTGTGGAGTTTACGATTTAACCGGCGGATGTTCCTCCCTGTTCTTCTGTCAGGAGGGAGTCCGCGATAAAGGAAATTTCTTATGGATACACGTGTGATTTACAATTTGAAAACCGGAACGGTGGCCTCCGCGTCCGCGGACCTGCCGCAACTGGTCTGGAACAACCGGATCGCCCGCTGGGAGATCGTTTTCACCGGCCGCCGTCCTGATCCGGCGGTGGCGTCGTGGCGCGCAAGCGTCGCGCTCGACCATCTTGCGGCGGAAGAGGATACCCTGGCGCGGTTCGACACGGTCACGGCGACGGAGCAGGGGCTGGCGATTCCGGTGGATGTGTGGACAGTGCCGTTCGGGGAAGCGGTGGACGGGAAAAGTTCGGGAGTTCCGATGTTCCTGGCGGTTTACGGTCTCGCAGAGGACGGCCGGACGCTCGAATACCTTGAAATTCCGGTACTGGGCGTTCCGGCGGTCGATCCTCCGGCCGAAGGCGGGAAACCCGCAAAGCCGCGTCCGCTCGGGAACTACTATACCAAATCCGAAGTCGATCAGAAGCTCGACGAGATCGTGATCGAAGGCGGCGGCGTCCCCGGTCCCGTCGGCCCGCAGGGTCCGCAGGGCGAAAAAGGTGACAAAGGCGACAAGGGCGATACCGGCCCCGCCGGCCCGCAAGGCCCGCAGGGTGAAAAAGGCGACAAAGGTGACAAGGGCGACCCCGGCCCGCAGGGGGAACCGGGACCGGCGGGAAGCGGTTCCGGCGACATGCTCAAATCGGTTTACGATACCGATGACGACGGCATTGTGGATCATGCTGCGACCGCCGATGCGGTGGGCGCGACCACTGCCGCGCAGGTGGCCGATGCTGTCAACAAAGCGCACACCCACGCCAACAAAACGGTGCTGGACAAATTTGCAGAAGCTGACGGCAAACTGACCTACGGCGGCGAGGAAATCAGCAAGGATGCCGTTAAAAGTGTGAACGGCCATACACCGGATGGTTCCGGTGCGGTGACGCTCCCTGCCGCCACCGCCTCCGCAGCGGGCCTGATGGCGGCGGCGGACAAGGTGAAACTGAATAAATTCAATGGTTACGGTGTACCGGCAAAACGAATTATTACAACTACAGACTTGGATACTTTGAAAGAACCGGGCGCTTATGCATTATACGGTAATGCTGTATATTCCAACATTCCTGAAGGTGAAACCGCTGGTTGGTTATTTGTGGAAGCTACAGAAGCAGGTGCAGAACAGATTCGTCAGGAATTTGTTCCAATGGTCGTAAATTTGGAGCGCAGGTATGTACGACGGTACAATACCAACACCAATATATGGACAGATTGGGTACACAATTACTTTGCAATGTCGGCACTTGATCCGATTGATTTTAACCAGTTGACTGATGTTGGTGTTTATTTTATTAACGGATCGGCTGAACACATGAACTATCCGGGCATCACTGCAAATATTGGCGGAATTTTAACTGTTCAAGGTATTGGTGCCTATCGGACACAATCATTTGCAGCAATTAGTTCAGCTAACCAGAGTGTTACGTGGACTCGTTGGGCAACTTCAGATGGTTCTTCATGGCTTTTTCAGAATTGGCGGAAACATCTGATTGATTTGGATATCACGGAATCCAAAGTTACACCGGGTTACTTCAGGCTGCCAAACGGGACGATCGTGCAATGGGGAATTTATGCAATCACCACTAACCCGCAAACACAGGAAATCACGTTGCCGGTTGCAATTTCAACAATTTATACCCGGCAGGCATCTTGCAGCAATACTGATTTGAAAGTCGCAATTTATGGTGTTGAAAACAGCAAGATTACTTGTGTATCGAACGGCAGTGATAAGGGAGATGTTAACTGGTTGGTGATTGGACGCTGAAAGGAGGAGATTCCATGAAATACTACTGGAAAGACGGCTTTTATATTGATGAGATTCACTTTGATTTCGATGCGGAAACGGGGGAATACACCGTCCCGGCAGGATACGCCGAAATCACTGAAGAACTCTACCGCAACCTGCTCGACGGACAGGCGGCGGAAAAGCGGATCGTAACCGGCGTGGACGGCCTGCCGGAGCTGGCGGAACAGCTTCCTCCGGTACCGGATCCGGTCGCGAATGCAGAAAGCCTGTTGCGTTCGATGCAGGTCCGGGCGGCGGCGCTGGCGATTCCGGCGGCGGATGACGTGGCGGCGTTCACGTTGGCGCCGCTGTGTAAAACGTGGGCGGCTGGCGCCCACTACGACGCGCTCGAAATCGTGAACCACGAGGGGCGGCCGTACCGGGTGGTTCAGGCGGTGGATTCGATGGAACACCAGATGCCGGGCGCGGCGGGGATGCTGGCAATCTATCGCCCCATCGATCCGGCTCCAGGCACGCGCGAAGAACCCAAAACGTTCTACTTCGGCATGGATGTGAAAGAGGGGCTGTACTACACCAGCGCGGGCAAGCTGTACCTCGCGAAAGCGGATCTGCCCGCCTGTACCTATGCGCCCGGCACAGCAGGCGTCTGGCAGTGGGAAGAAGTGGCGGATACGGAATAACGCCGAGATTCGCGGCAGACAACACTTTTCCGTCCCGGCGTCCGGAAACGGCGCCGGGGCGGAAAAAATAAAACAGGAGAGCTTTCTTATGGATACACGGGTAATCTGCAACCTGAAAACCGGGGCCGTGACCGCCGCGCCGCACGAAGTGCCGCGCCTGGCGTGGAACAACCGGGCCGGCAAATGGGAGATCATCTTTACCGGGCGGCGTCCCGATCCGGCGGTCGGTTCCTGGCGCGCCAGCGTCGCGCTTGACCATCTTTCGGATGCAGACAACACTCTGGCGCGGTTCGATTCCGTCAGCGCCACCGATCGGGGGCTGGCGCTGACGGTTGACGTCTGGACCGCTGCTTTCGGGGAAGCCGTGAACGGCAAAGCGGGCGGCGTCCCGATGTTCCTGGCGGTTTACGGCCTCAGCGACGGCGGCGAAACGCTCGAATACCTTGAAATTCCGGTATTGGGCGTTCCGGCGGTCGATCCTCCCGGCGGCGATAAGCCGGCCAAGCCGCGTCCGGCGGTGTGACCGGCGGAGGAGCTTCCGGCGGCCCGAGCTATTGCTCCGCCAATGCCGCGGTCAATTTGTCGCCGAAGATCGCGAAGAGTTCCGCTTTCCTTTTCGCGATTTCGGCCTTGACGGAAGCCGGGTCGTTTACAACGGCAATTCCGGGGGTGTTGCCGAGATAGGTGTGGTTGAACAGTTCGACGTTTTTCGCCGTGACCTGTCCCGCATTCTGAGTACGGAACCGTGCTCCCGGTTTTTCGGAATGAAACCGGAGATTTTCCAGCACCGCATCCCCCTTGTCGCCGATTTCACTGGTGGCGGGCGCGGAGGCCTCGACCGCGATGTTGCGGAAGGAGTTGCGGCGGTTCAGCACGAAGAAATCCCGGCTGTCGGAGTCGGCGATGTACATGTTTTCATGGTCGGCTTCGGCGGTGCCGCCGTGGCAGACGCCGGTGCCGTTGCCGATCGCGACCAGATTTTTCACGGAGATCGTGCAGTTCTCGTGGGCGCTGACGCTGTCGTCGCCGCAGCCGATCGCCGCGACGTTTTCAAAGGCGATGTTCTTCGAGGCGTGGTGGATGTTGTAGCCGTCGTTCCAGACATGCTTCACGATCAGGTTCCTGACGATGATGTGTTCGGATTCCCCGGCCACGCCGACGCCGTTGTAGATGCGCGGGATTTCAACCCGGACCGTCTCCGGCGTCTGTCCGTCGGGGAGCCGGAAATAGAGATCGGTGCGGTTCAGCAGCGTCCATTCAAAAGGCTTCAGTTCTTCGGGTTTCTTCATCGGCGCACATTCGCGTTTGGAATGCTGCCCCATGCGCTGCTGTTTGCCGTCGAACAGCATGAAAAAGCGCCATACCATCGCCTCGCCGGGGTCTTTGATCCTCATCCGATACAATCCGGGGGAGACCGCCGCCGCCTCGTTCGCCCTGACCCGGGCGGCTCCGGTGAGGGTGTTGAATGCGCCGTCCACCGTAATTGGTTTGTCGGCTGTGCCTTTGACCTTGTTCAGCATCAGTACCGCGTGGATCGGCCGGTCGGAGGGAACCAGCCGGATCGTGTCGCCCGGCTGCACCTTCTTCACTACGGCGGAAAAGGTGCGCAGCGGCGCCTCGGCGGTTCCGGCGGCGGCGTTGTCGCCCCGGTTGAAGTCCACATGATATTCGGCGGCGGGAAGCGCCGCAACCATTCCGGCCAGCGCCGGAATCAGCCATCTTTTTTTCATTTTTTCATTGCTCCGGGTTGTTGGAAACGTTTACATTTTCACTGTTGCTGACCAGCACCGCATCCCGTTTCGGCGCCAGCGGCGAACGCGGACCGAACGTATTGCCGGAGACGACGGCGCCCGAAACGTTTTCGAGCAGGATCAGGTTGCCGAGCAGTCCGAAGGTGTCGCCGCCTTCCACCGCCGGCGCGCCGCAGCCGGTGAAGGTGTTGCCGGTTACGGTCAGGTTCCGGTTCCACCGTTCGCCGGGTTCGCGTCTGCTGCGGTAGCTGATGGTGGAAAACAGCACCGGACTGCGGCTGATCTCTTCGAACCGGTTGTCGCGGATGGTCACGTTTTCGATCCGGCCGCACTCCATCCACATTCCTTCGGAGGCCATCAGGATCGCGGGACCGCGCAGGTTGTAAAAGGTGTTGCCTTCAATCAGGGTGTCCGGCGTGCGCAGCAGCAGGCCGCGGGCGCGGTTGTTGCCGAAGCGGTTGTTTCGGATCACGGTTCCGGCGTGGACCGTCTCGCGGTTGAACACCAGCGCCGGCAGTTTCCCCTTGTGGCCGAAAAGCAGCGCATAGGGGTTCTCCAGTTTCAGCGAGTCGAGGGTTTCCGCCGCATTCAGCGGCTGGTCGAAGGTGACTTTGACCGCGTCGCGGTTGCGCCACTTCGCCGGTTCGGCCGCCGCGACCGTCAGGTGTTGGGTGGTGGAGCTGGTTTCGGGGTCGTACAGCGCGACCCGGTCGCCGGGGCGGTAATCGCGGTTGTCCCCGACCAGCAGCGCCGTATTTCCGTCGGTTGACGCGACGTTCTGAAAGGTGGTGGAAAGGTTCACGTCGTCGTCGGACATGCCGGAAAAATCGCAGTTTTCGATCACCGGCCCCCGCCGGGCGTGTTTGCTGTGGATGCCGTCTGCCCCGGTCGAAATCGGCCGTGCTGCCGGGTCGAGGCTGCCGATCCGGCAGTTGCGGAAGGTCATGCCGTCGCAGTAGCGCAGCCCGAAAGCGAGGTCGCCGCCGTTTACGACATGCAGATTTTCGTAAATTCCGTCCGAACTGCGGTTGTTGTTCACCGCCGGGCGGCCGCCGCGCAGGAACAGCACCGCCGTCTGTCCTGCCACCGCGTCGTCATTGATCGGGTGGTCGAAGGTGATCCGGAACAGTCCCTCGCCAGCCGGTTCGACCTTGCACACGTCGGTGCGGTGAAAGCGGTGATCCATCTTTCCCTCCGGAGTAAAGATATGCAGCATGGTGCGCAGTCCCGGTTGGCCGAATCGGTCCAGCCCCGGAATTGCGACAACCAGGCTTTTGCGGTCGGGACGGGCGGTCACTTTGCCGGAGAGACAGCTGACCGGCGAAAAGCCGATCTGCAGGTTTTTCAGCGTCAGCTTGCGGGTTTCCGCAATCTCGATGCCGCCGCGCAGCAGATCGTCGAACCACAGTTCCGTGCCGGTTTCCCCGATGATGACGGAGCCGGGCGGCAGGTGGTCCAGCGCCAGAGCCCGGGAGAGGCGGTAGCGCCCTTTCGGAATGGTGAGCGTGCTGCCGGGCTCCGCTTTGCGCAACGCTCCGGCCGCCTTGCGGAACGCTTCGAGATCGTCCGTCTTTCCGTCGCCCGCCGCGCCGAAGTTGCGCACATTGAACTCCGTCGCTATTCCCGCCGCGGCGAACAGCGATATCAGGGCCGAAACCAGAATCTTCTTCATGGGCCGTCCTTCCGTTATTTGACCGTGTTGCCGCCGAACTGCGGCTGTTTTACTGTGTCGGCATCGTAGAGGAGGCCGCTTTTCACGCCGGGCAGGGAGCTCTCCCATACGTTGTTCAATATCTGTACCGTGCCGGAATCGCTGACGCCGATCGCGCCGCGCGCTTCGGACTTCACCGGCAGCTCCGAACGGTTCACGAAACTGTTGCCGCTGACCGTCACGTTGTCGGCGGTGCAGACGTAGACCGGAGAGCCGGTCGAGTCGATGAATTCGTTTCCGGTGATCCATACGTCGCGGATGATCGGGTAAGTGCTTTTGCGCAGCGACGGATCGGTGCCGAGGTAGCTGTTGATGTAGATGTCCGGCGAGTTTTCATTCGGGTAGCGCCCGATCGGGTTGACCCGGTCGAACCGGTTGTTGCGGATCAGGATGTTGCGCACCCCGTAGCCCTCGCTCCACACCTGAAGCGTGTAACCGGTTTCGAGCTTGATGCCGGAGGCGATGCCGCGCTCGAAGCGGTTGTTTTCGATGGTCACGTCCTCGGCGCTCAGCAGCAGTCCGCGCGGGAAGTCGTGGATGTGGTTGTTGCGGAAGATCAGGTTGCGCGTGCCGAAACGCCGGTTCAAGACGATGAAGTTGTCCCCTTCCGGCACCTTTTCGGCGAATTCGATTTCGCACCGCTTGCCGTTGCGCCTGACCGAAACCGCTTTCGCGGTGAAGCCGGTCGGCGAAAAATCGGCGTTGCAAAGCTCGATCGGATCGCCCTTGCGGAAGTAATCGCCGGGGTGGTAGTTCAGATTGGTCGCCATCACCCGGCGGTCGTCGAGCCGCACCGCATAGCCGTTGAGGTCGTGGAAATTCATCGTGTCGTCGCAACTGTGGCCGAGCTCGCAGTTCTCCATGCGGAAGAAGCCCGCCGAACTGGTGGTGTGCATTGCGTCGGCGGTGGTGCTGCACGGCCGCTTCGACCCGGCGGGCGGCACGATTCTGCAGTTCAGCAACTGCCAGTGGTGCTGCGCTCCGGCGGTCAGGATTCCCATGCCGGGGGCCGAGGCGATCGTGACGTTGTCGAGAGTCAGGTGGCGGTTGATCCGCAGGTCGATTCCGTTGAGATCGTACACGTAGTGGCGCAGCAGGAAGGTGTCGCCGGCTTCCGCTGCCCGGAAGGTGCCGGGTTTGGCGGTGATTTCCAGAAGGTTCGGTTCGATCCAGCGCACCTGCGGCTTATTCTGCCCCTTGTAGAACTCCAGCGGAATGCGCAGCGCCCGGGCGGGATCGGGCCGCCGGGTTGCCGGATCGAGCCGGTTCAGGTCCGCGGCACGCACCTCCTGCTTCGGAAAGCGGTCGCAGTCGAGGAAGCGCACCCGCACCGTTTCCAGCTTCGGCGAAACCGATTCGAGCTTCACCACGCTGGCCAGCGGATCACTCTCCCAGTCCCAGTCGATCGTGAAGTTGCGGAATTCGCTCCGCATGCAGTGATGGATCGCGACCAGCTGCCGCCCCCCGGAGCGTTGAAACAGCAGCGTCGCGCCCTGCCCGTCGAACTCGAAATCGGTGATCGCGTCGAACAGCACCGGCTTGTCGCCGCCGAACCGGTATACGCCGGGATCGAGCACCAGTTTCGCCGGAGTTTTCCGGCGGACGGCATCGATCGCTTTCTGCAAGGCGGCAGTGTTGTCCGGCGAATCGGCCGATACGCCGAACTCCTTTGCGTTGAAAATTTTCTGCTTTCTTTTTTCCGCCGGGTCCACTTGGAACTCCCGGGCGCCGGAGGGGAGCTTTTCAGGCAGGGCGGCCGGTTCCGCCTGCGGCTGCGCCGGAACCGCTTCGAGCTTCGCCGGGGTGACCGTGATTTCGTCCACCAGCGCGTGCACCTTGAAATGGGTATGGAATTGCAGCGAGTAGTCGTCCGGCGCTTTGGGAATATTCAGCCGGAAGGTCACGAATTCCGCCTTGCCGACGTTTTCCAGCGTGACCATTCCGGCGTCGGAGAGGCCGTGGCTGGCGGAGAGCGGCCGGGCGAGCACCAGCAGGTGCGCGGGCGCATCCTGCTGCTTTTCCAGCACCTTGACCCGGAACGTAATCCGGTAGCTTTCCCCGGATTTCAGGATTCCCTTCGGCAGGCTCCACGCCGCGTTCCACTCGCCGTCGCCCTGCCGGGTGTCGATCTCCAGAGAGCCGGAGCCGGAGAGCGGAGTTGCGGTATTGAGCTTCGCATAACGGCGGTCGTACCGTCCGCCGCCGAGGTCCTTCTCAAAGTCGAACACCGTTCCGGCGGCGGAGACGCACAGCGCCAGAGCGGCTGTCGTGACAAGCTGAGTTTTCATGCTGATTCTCCTTGTTCTACAACAGGTTGACATGGCCGGTCGAATCCCACACCACCGTGATCTGGAGCTTGGAGGCTTTGAGCTCATTCGGCGAATAGGTGCGGGCACTGCCGTCGAAGTGCACGATGTTGGTCTTGGCGGCGTGGGCCGCGTGAAGCCCTGCATCCTCGGTCGCCGCCTGTGGCGTCCAGTAGTAGAACGGCATGCCGCGCCATGGCATCGTACCGCCGTCATAACTGATCGTGTTGTCCGAGGCGGTGGTCGAGTCTCCCAGCATCATCAGTTCGGTCGGAACTTTCATCCGATTGAGCCGGTAGTGCATGTAGTCCGCTGACGGGTTCACCGCATAGGAACCGGCCCATTCGGCCTGTTTGTCCTTGTTGGCATCCCACCGGTAGCCGTACATGCCGTAGGTCGAATTGGGATTCAGCCAGCGGGAATCCGGCGCCGAAGGGCAGACCCAGACCTTGCTCTGTTTTTTCATATAACCGAAGTCATACAGCGCGGAGGGATGGTTCCTCATCGTGGTTCCTTCCTTCTGCCGGAAGATTACATAATCATTGTTGTCGGTCGCATACATCAGATGGGCGCTGCCGAGCTGTTTGAGGTTGCTCAGGCAGTTGGCCTGCTGTGCTTTGGCCCGCGCCTGATTCAACGCCGGCAGCAGCATCCCCGCCAGAATCGCGATGATTGCGATCACGACGAGCAACTCAATTAAAGTAAAGCAGTTACGTTTCATGTTTCCTTCTCCTTATTTAGTGTTGGACCACGGGAATTTCAGAAAACGGTTTTACGGTTGCACCTTCAAATACGACCGGATCGATTTTGATCTGGGTTTCCTTCTGAAAATCTCCTTTCTGCAGCGTATCGATAATTTCCAGCGCACGGCTGACGATCGTTTCGAGCGGGTGGCCGACCGAAGTGAGTCGTCCCCGGTAACGTCCCGGAATATCGATCATGCCCTGCCCGATCACGCTCAGCTCCTGCGGCACGCGGATCCCTTCGGCTTCGAGGGCGTCGAGGGCCGCGACCGCGGTTTCGTCGGAGACCACGAACAGGGCGGAAAAAGGCAGGACGGGTACTTCCGCGAGATAGCGGTGCAGGAAAGCCCGGGTATTGTCGAGGGCGTTTTCGCCATACTCGGTGGCGCAGTCCAGCAGTTCGGTTTCAAGCCCGTTGAACCGGGCGTAGGTGCGGAAGCCGTCGACGAGGTCGCGCATGGTCCGGTTGTGCGGTTCGGTCCACAGGATTCCGATGCGGCGGTGCCCCATGCTGTGGAGGTAGTTGGCGGTCACCGAACCGGCCATCATCGCGTTGCCGGCCACATAGCGGATGCCGTTGATCGGAATCTCCGCCCGGCAGACGATCACCGGTGCCGGAGCCTGCAGGATCGAACGGAGCTGCTCGGCGGTGAAGCTGTCGATCCGCAGCGGTTCAAGCAGGATTGCATCCGCTCCCCGGATTTCGTCGAGCATCGAATAGACGTCCGATGCAAACGGGTAGTGGACTACACGCACCCGATGGTTGCGCCGCCCTGCTTCCGCGAGAAACAGCCGGTCGAATTCGGCGTTGCCGTAGCTGGGCCAGTCCGAAGTCAGCAGAACCAGTTTCGCCTGGCGTTCGCGCGCCCGGCGGCACACAAAGGAGCCGCGCCCGATGTAGGACTTCAGGAAGCCTTGCTTTTGCAGCTTCTTCACGGCGGGCAGCACGGAAAACTGGCTCGCCTCAAATTCGGTCATCAATTCGCGCACCGACGGGAACGGGTCCCCGTCGGCCATCATCGAAATCCGGTCCGCCAGCCGGTCGTAAATCAGATCCGATTTGCGCATGTTCCTGAGTTTTTTCATCGCATCTTCCGCGCCTTCCGAAATGTATTGTCCTGTTAATACAGTATACAAAAACGATACACCTGGCGCAAGGGGAAAAAGAGGAATCCCGGAAAATTTTTGCAAAAAAACCGTATCCGGGTATTGACTTCGCACAAAATTTTTCCCATAATATAAACGTGTTTAGATAAATGGTAACGGGAGTCTGGAAATGGCGGAAACTTATATTTCGATGCGTCAGTTTGCCAAGATGGCCGGGGTTTCTCCCGCTACCGTCTCGCATGTGTTCTCCAATCCCGAGAGCGTCGCTAAAGATACGGTTAAACATGTTTTGGAACTGGCCGAACATGTCGGCTTTTCTCCGAACCTGGTTGCCAAGGCTGCGTTCGGGGAACCGACCCGGAGCGTCGGGGTGCTGCTTTCGTCGCTTTCGGACCGCTATTTCGGCGGCATAGCCGCCGGGATGCAGGCCGCCCTGATCCGGGCCGGCTACCTGCCGATCTTCATCGCCGGGACCAGCGCCCCCGAGGAGTCGCAGATCCGCCTCTTGAAGCATAAGGTGGATGCGCTGGTGATCGGCTGCTCCGACGAGCATTTGAATATCCCGTCGATCTGCATGAAGCAGATGGCCCGGATGCCGGTGGTGGTGATCGAACAGCTGCGGCCGGGGTTGTGGTGCGACTCGGTGCTGAATGACGACTTTGACGGCGGATTGCAGGCGGGCCGCCATCTGGCGGAGCTGGGACACCGCCGGTTCGGCGTGTGCATCTATGGAGAGAGCGCCAGCAACAGCCTGTTCCGGCTGAACGGTTTCCGGACCGCCATCGAACAAAGCGGCGGCGAATTGCCGGAGGAGTTCGTGACCCGGCTGGATTTTCACTGTTCCGAAGCCGACGCGGGCCGGAAGCTGACGGAGGAGTTGATCGCGATCCTGCGGCGGCCGGATGCTCCGACCGCTTTTTTCGCGACCACCGACTACCTCGCGCTGCGCGTGTACGACGCCGCCAGGGCGCTGAAGCTGCGGATTCCGCAGGAGCTCAGCGTAGTCGGCTTCGGCGACCTGCAGTTCGGTTCGTACATCTCGCCCGCGCTGACCACCGTCCGGCAGGACCCCGAAACCATCGGACGGAAGACGGCGGAGCTTGTACTGAAGCGTCTGCAGGAGCCGCGGCGGGCGATCGAGGAAATCCGCGTTCCCGTGCAGCTGATCGTCCGGGAATCCACGGCAAAGCGGGAGGGCGGCAAACGGTAGAGATTCGGCAACCCGGTAACTTCCAACGGAATGGAGAAGGCCATGAAGAGCAGATTTTTTCCCCAGGTCAGGCGATTGACAGTACGAAACTCTCCTGCCGCCGCTTTGCATAAAAGAGGTGTGGCAAGATGCCGCCGCCAAGTAACGGGATGTGCGTCGTCACTGCGTTCTTCCTACTTATCCCGCAGGGGAGCTCTGCTCCCCCGGCCCCTCGTTCTCTCTTCCGCTTCCGCTCTGCGTAAAAGAGAGGGGTTCGGGGGAGAGAAAGCGGCGGCTTGCGCCGCGTCTCTCCCCGTACCAACCAATCTGAACATCTCTCTTGTCTCTTACAAGCTCTTACGCCTTCGCCAATGCTCTGCAAGCGGCAAGTCGGAGCAAAAACATGAAGTTGTTTTTCCGCAAAAAAGCGGGAAGACAACTTCACGTTATTGCGGATCTTCCTTCCCCGCCGGCCGACCGCGCCTCCGCCTGTCGACCGCCCCGTACCCGGCACCGGCACCTTGCCGGACGCAGGGGGCGCGGGGGGCGGCGGACACGCCCCCCGCATCCCGCCGCTTAAGGCCGACTACCGCAAAATTTACGCTTATTGAGTTGCTCGTAGTGATGGCGATCATCGCGATTCTGGCGGCGATGCTGCTGCCCGCTTTGAACAAAGCCCGCGACCGGGCGAAAAGCACCACCTGCCTGAACAACCTGAAACAGCTCGGGCTGGCCCATGTGGCCTATATGGGGGATTCCGACGACTTTCTGGGAACTTCGGCCAAGGATTTCACCGGCGGCGACCTGGATGCGCACTATTACGGCTGGGCGAACAAGATTGCGCCTTACGCCGGATTCGCGCTCGCCTCGAATGGGCGCACCTATGAAAAATACGCCAAACCCAGCATCAAACCGTCCGGCAATCCTTTCGTCTGCCCGGCGGACATCGACATCAACCCGAACTGGTGCTCCTACTCCTGCAACGGCCGCATGGGGACCAACCTGGCGGGCTATGACGTCTACCCGGTCTACCGGATCGGCAAATACAAATCGCCTTCGTCGAAGATGTATCTGGTGGACGGGTACGGTTTTACGATCCGTGATTATGAGTTCTGCGCCTCCAACCTCGGCAATACCGCCTTGAATGCCAGAATCAAGCTGAGCCACGTGAATCGCGCCAATGTGGCGTTTCTTGACGGACACGCCGCCGGATTCGGTTTTCCGCCGTTGCCACTGACGCTGCAGTGGGACGGGGAATCGAATTCCTGGAATGCGGCGCGCTGGACCGACTGGGATACCATGCCGCCGAAACTGTAAACCATGACCGGAGAAATTCAAATGCGTTCCATTCTTATTGCAGGTATGTTTTCACTGCTTCTTGCCGGTACGGCGCAGGAAATCGTAATTCCCGCCGCGGAATTCTCCGCCACCAGCGTTCCGCCGGAACAGCAGAAGCTGATCCGCGCCGCCGGAAACCTGAGCGGGCGAAGCGGCGACGGCGGGGAACCCCGCGTCAACGGCTGGTTCGACTACGATTTCGCCGTGCCGGAGACCGGCTGGTACGAGATTGTACTGCCGGTCACCGCCGACCGATATGAATTTCTGCTTGACGGCTGCGATTATCAGTATGGCGACGGCACGTTTTATATAAGTGCCGGGAAGCACCGGTTGCGGCTCCGCCAGGAGATCTACTGGACGCCGTTCGGTAAAATCAATCGGATCGTGATCCGGCCCGCTGCGCCGGAGCTTGCGAAACGGCTGAATATCTCCGAGGCGACCGGCCGGTTTGTACGGGAAGCGGTGTTGAAAGAGAAAGATGTGTTAAAGCTGAAAATCCGCGCGGGAGCGCCGCAGCCGGCCGTGCTGGAGGCGGTGGTGCGCTCCGCGGACAGGGAGATCGGCCGTTACCGGCTGGAGATACCGGCGCGGGATTGCTTTGAAGGAGAGCTGGCGATTCCGGCTTCGGAGCCGGGAGTGCACGACATTTCATTTGAGGCGGACGGCAAGCCGTTGCCGGAGCAGCCCCTCTTCCGGCTGGCGGTGGTCGGCAAAAACCGTCCCGCGCTGCCGGTGGACGGCCCGGTGCGGAAAGAGCTGCTCGCTGAAATCGACTGTGTGAAACAAGCTCCCGACCATTCCGGCGGCGGCGCGACCCGGCTGGTGCGAAAATCGTTCGGCTCCTACCGGGAATCCGGGCCGGTGAGCTGGCTGACCCACATGAATTCGCGCGAACCCTCATTCTTCGCGTACAAATTCACGGTGCCGGAGCCGCAGAAGCTCTATCTCGCCGAAATCGACTATCCCGACGATGCGTTCCGCACCTATGCGATTGCGGTGCGGGATTCGGTTCCGGCGGATTACCCGATTGCGGGCGGAGTGGACACCGGGCACGAATATCCGCTGACTAACGGAATGCTGACCCATTCGCTGCTGTTCCACCCCAATTCGACCGACCTGCGGCTGCTGGTCGCGAACGCCCGCGACGGAGTCCGCGCCGCCGCCGCGAAGATCCGCATTTACCGGGTCGAAGGCGATGCGCTGCCGCCGCTGCTGCCGACGCCGGACGAGGGACGCGGCTTCGCCAACTGGTACGAAGAGGGGAGCAATTTCGCCGGGATGTACGGCGCGGACCGCCGCAAGGGACTGCCGGAGTACCTGAAGGCCGCCGACCGCTGGGCGCAGACGATGGCGTTTATCGGCGCGGATACGCTGTGGCCGACGCTGGCGGTCTACCAGTTCGGACTTTATCCGAGCGCCTACAACTGCCGCTTCACCTCTCCGGCCTCCTCCGACCTCGCCGAAGTGATCCTGCTGAATGCGGAGAAGTACGGGCTGCACGCGATTTTCGACTTTCACCCGGAAGCGCGGGAACTGGTCCGCGCCGACGAGGCCAACCGGCTGCGCAATAAAAACGGCCGGCTGAACCGTTATCCCGCCGTCTGCTGGGGGCCGCTCCATCCCGACAACCGTGCGTGGACGCTGGGGTTGGTGCGGGAGTTCGCGCAGCGTTATGCCCATTCGCCCGCCTTCAAGGGAATTTCACTGCGCAATATGCAGTGGGCGAATCCGGCGCTGAACAACTTCCATTCGCTGGACTGGGGGTACGACGATTTCACCGTCGGCGAATTCGAGCGGGAAACCGGGATCAGGTTGCCGGTAAAAGCCGACGATCCCGACCGTTTCGAGCTGCGCCATGCGGAACTGATGAAGCATCACCGCGACCGCTGGATCGACTGGCGTTGTGAAAAGATCGCCGAACTCTACCGCGAGCTGGCCGGAATCCTGCGGCAGGCCCGCCCCGACCTGTCGCTCTACGTCGAAACGATGGAGCGCGGAGCCGGAGTCGATCCGGAACGGCTGGCCGCGATCGACGGTGTGGTGGTCTTCAGCGGCAGTTCCTACGGCCGCCGGGGGCGCGGCGAAAACAACCGTGAACGGTTTCTGCAAATGCTGCTGAAGCTAGAGCCGGGCGTCCACGCATTCCGCAACAGCGGCGCTTACTTCGAGGCGACCGGTGAGGTGATTCCGCCGGAGTCGCTCGGTTATCCCGCCGATACCCGCCGCACCTGGATGTCCGCAATCGTGAATCCGGCCGGACGCAACGTATTGGAGCGCTGGGCGCTGTCACTCGGTATCGCCGACGCGCAGTTCCTCGCCGACGGCGCGAATACTTACACGGTCGGCCAGCCGCTGCTGCGGGAATTTCTGCGGGAGTACCGGCGCCTCCCGAAGTGCAGGTTCATGCCGCGTCAGGAGGCACGCGAACCGGTCGCGGTGTGGACCGGCCCCGGCTGCTTCTACGCGGTGAACCTGATGCCGTTCCCGGCGGAGTGCGCGCTGGAATTTTCTCCCGGATCGGAAGTATCCGGGCTGGCGGACGGCAAACCGCTGCCGCTCTCCGGCGGAAACGCAAATCTTACGCTCGCAGCCTATCAATTGCGCGCATTCCGGCTCGACGGCGAATTGCGCAAGGCTGCCGCGACGGTCCCGCCGGAGGAGCTGCGGCGTTTCCGCGCACAGTTGGCGGCGATCCGCGAGGCGTTGCCGGGCATTCCGGAAAATCGCCGTCCGGCGCTGCGCCAGCTCGCCGACCGGCTGGCGGAGCTGCTCGACGCGCACCGTTACTGGAGCTTCCGCACCGAACTGGAATTGGCTGCCGGGCAGCTTCACGCCGCCGGAATCCTGCCGCCGTTCTACTTCCACGACGGCTGGCCGGTGCCGCCGGAGGGAGCCCTGGCGGGCGACGCGCTGTTGCGGACCGCCTCCGGCGGCAGGCTGGTTCCGAGCGGCCGGATCGCCCCGGATTTTCAGGATCAGCAGGTGCTCGTGTCGAAACCGGGCGAATCCCTGAAACTGCGGCTGCCGATTCCGGCGACCGGTTTGTACCGGCTCCGGTTCGGGTATGTGTCGGGCAGAGAATACGGTTCGCTGGCGGTCCGCGGCAACGGCGAAACCGTCGGAAAACTGATCTCCTCCGGCGACGACAACACCGCCCGCGACGCGATGCTGATCGCGCCGGTGCCTTTCCGCGACGGAACTGGCGAACTCGAACTGGTCCCGGAATCCGGCAAGTCCGCCGCGATCAGCTATCTGGAGCTGACCCCGATCTATACTCCCGTGCCGCCGCTGCGCTGGCGAGCGGGAGCCGCCGTCGGCATGGATACGCCGCCGCCTTCTCCGCAGGAGTTCCGCAACTGGAAGCAGCTGCAGGGATTGACGCCCTACGTCGATGTCTCCTGCGGCGAACCGCCCCGCGATGGGCTGGCCCGTTACGCGGTGACGTGGGTGCATTCGCCCGATGTGCGCAAGGTGCGCCTCTCCTACGGCGTCGACTACCGCGCCCGTATCTGGGTGAACCGCAAAGCCGTGAAGCCGACGGACGACCGGACCAAAGAGGGGACGCCGGGACGCGGCGAGGATCAGCTCGACTTTGAGCTCAAGCCGGGGTGGAACGAATTTCTGGTGCGCTGCGGCTCCGGTTCGGGCGGCTTCGGCTTCTGGATGGAGTTTTCCAACCTCGACGACCTGCGTTTCTCCGCCACGCCCGGCGGCGACACCCCGGTCAAGGTGGAAATTCCGCAAGGGAAAACCCTCCACCATCAGGACTTTGAAAAAAAGGTCGAACAGACTCCGAAAACGGTGTGGGACGGCTCCGGCAGGTTCGCCGTGCGCGGCCAGGGCGCGGCCCGGATGGGCAACTATTTCGCCGGGAGCAAGGTCGACGGAGGTAAATTCTATCAGCTTCAGGCCTACTGCCGGGGCGTGCGCGACAATCAGGGTTCGCGCGTGCAGATCAACTGGCAGGACGCCGACGGGAAACTGATTCGCTACGACCTTGTCACGCCCGCGCTGACCACCGACTATCAGTGTGTGAAGCTCGCCCGCAAGGCTCCGGCGAACGCGGCGACGGTCCACTTGATCGTCGGCACCGACAACGGCGGCGAATGGGTCGACGAAGTCTGGTTCGGAGAAATCCCGGCGCTGCCTGTGGATGGGATATGACAGGTCTATAAGCGGTTTGCCGCACCGGCACGTTGCCGGTCGTGATCCAACGGCGAAAGCGTTGGCCGTCGGAGACATTTGTGCGCTACAGCGCCCAGCTACCGGAGCCTGATTGTAAATCAGGCCGCGTAGCGCACAAGGTCTGCTGCCCGAAAGGGCAGGCAGACCCGCCTGCCGCGAAGGCGGCATGGCTTCCCCGGGACTTTGCCTCCGGCGGCCGGGGGCGCTTCGCCTCCCGGTCCCCCCGACCGGCAAGGTGCCGGCGCCGGGTACGGTTTCGAGCTTTTTGCTGCGCAAAAATCTCAAAACCGGGGTTATTAATATATGGGGTATGATAGGTCTATAAGCGGTATCTGCCACCGGGTGCTACCCGGTCGGGTTGCAAGGGCGAAGCGCCTTGCCTGTCGGAGACATTCCGTGGGCGAAACGCCCAGCTACCGGAGCCTGATTGAAAATCAGGCCGTGAGCCCACGGAGGTCTGGAGGCCGTAAGGCCGT
>ERZ1034917.455-NODE-455-length-37216-cov-22.859638_pt1 | contig 37216 bp, 57 predicted proteins | sample MGYA00520605_ERZ1034917 | MGnify/ENA primary metagenome ERZ1034917 (study PRJEB33766, sample SAMN09781784) | gut metagenome | biome: gut microbiome | host: Homo sapiens | place: Madagascar | study: EMG produced TPA metagenomics assembly of the PRJNA485056 data... | reverse complement strand
TCCTTTTCACTAGATAAATACCCCTCTTTATATTTATATTGATATATTGTAGTGTCATATAATTTATGAGGGTCTAATTCTTCTTTTATATCTGTTGTTATATCGTCCTTGTACCTTTTAGATGATGACGCAACTCTTCTTATTCTACCGGCACTACCAATATGACAGTTGCTTCCGTTCTCTGTTGTATTTGCATACCAATCTGGAACTACCGTATCACCAGCACACGTTAAAGCACCTGTCCAAACGGAACCAAATCCGCAAGCACCATTTGATGATATAGAACCAGCGGTTAATGCACCAAGTATAGTTGCACCTTGATTAGCAGTAAACTGTTGACAAATAAGATCAGTTCCACTAATTACAGCATCGCCGGAAACATCCAGCCTCCCAGAAACACCAAGTGATCCCCACACATTAAGGTTTGTAGAAATAAATCTTATTTTGGCAACAACGGCATTTTCAGCGGGATCGGATTCCTTTATATACCGATATTCAAGAACTTTTTCTAATTGATCATAACCTTCAGTTGTTGCTGTGCTATGTCTCATAGTTAAAGAATCATATATAATTGCACTCGTTGCAACAACATCTCCTTCTATTTGAGCTTTTTTACAACTCATATTTCCATCTTCATCTACACTAAAATTGGTAGAATCCATAGAAATATGCTTACTTGTAAGGTTTATAGAGTTTCCCGCAATAATATCAATTATATCCGAAGCAGTAAGAGAAATATTATCCGCATCCACCGTAAATTCCGTTCCATCTTTCGGATTACCCGTTAGCGAAACCTCTACAATTCTTCCGTTTGCATCTACTTTTAATACAATTTCATTTGCGTGCATGTCAATAGAAGATTGCAAATCCTCTTCTTTTGTCGTTGCTCTGTTTACTTCAAGAGATATACCATCGGCATTCATATTTATTCCAGATTGAAGTATGTTTTCTATCTTGTCACACTGTATTCCAGAGTTCCACCAGTATCTTGTGTGGTCTAAGTTTCTATCGTTTGTTTGTAATAGTCCTGTTTCGACATCTAAATATGCTTTCCCATAATTCTCTTCCGGGTCTAATCCGTTTGATTCTGCCGTTCCATATCCATATATCACATTGCTTTCATCTACATTGGTCGGCAATTTCCACTTGCTTTGTGTTTTAGATACGGTGCTTTCTATACTATCCTTGCTAATAGATATAGCACTTTCCATCTCTTCTGTAGTTGAATAATTTTTCAGTTTTTCAGTAACGGATGCGGTTATGTTAGTTGCCGTTTCTGATATTTGGGATTCTAAAACATCTTCGACTTTTTCTAATTGAGTTTGAATCAAAGCAGGTCCCGGACCGCTACGGTCTGTTATATACATAATACCTGTGGTTAAATCCACATAATAATCTCCTGTTGGTATTTTGTTGTAACCATATTTAATGTTTTTATCTTTATATTCATCTGGTATATGCCACTTAGATTGAGTAGAGGATACAACGCTTGTGATTTCATTTGCGGTTTGCTTAATTTCTGACTTTAAACCTTTTTCAACATTGGTAATTGCAGAACGTGTTTCATCAATGCTTCGTTCTAATACATTACTTCTGCCTTGCAATTTCTTAATCTGACCGCTAATAGAATTTACATCAACCGACCTGTATTCTTCTCCGTTAGATTCAAATTCATCTGTAAGAGATTGGCAGCCTTTTAGTGTGCGATTGATAACATAAGAATAAAGAATTGCACTATTTGTAATAATCTTAATAATATCTCCAACAGTAACGCATGGATTTCCTATTACATTGGCTTTAATCGGTGTGTATTTGGCTTTTTCTATTACCGATAACATATTTGTACCAACCGTCTCCAATTCTTCATCAGAAAGGCTATATGTAAGAAAGTTACTGTTTACAACATACTTATTTCCATCAACACCTACTGTCATTCCAATATCATTATCTTCTTGGATAATCTGCACTTGTGTTATTGGTTGCACGTCAAAATCTTCATACTCCGTTGCTTCATATTGCCAATTGTAAATAACTAAACCCACATTATCACTTGCCGGGTATAAATCATTTTTAGGAAATAAATCATCAGCCGGGAACAATTCTTTTGAAATCGGTTGTAAAGTCACATATTCAAACTTTCCATCTCTGTTTATGTGACCGAAACATCCGTTTATTTCGCATATAGCTTCGATTACCGTACTTCCGCTAAGTGTTTCTCCGATAGTACCATCTTCATTAGGAACAATCTCTATTGTTTTGCTTACAACCATATTGTCATTAGGCAATGTAACATCTACTTGCTCTATACTAAAATGTGAAAAGAAACTATCTCTAAACTTCTTTAATGTGGTTGTGCTATATGTTACAACTGTTGTTTCGTTGCCATCTTCATCTGTCGTTGTGGTTGTAGTCGCTTTAAACTGATTGTTATACCATGCTGCTACATCTGAATGGATAATATCGTACATAGCATCATAAACAACTATATCAATAAAATCTCTGTCGGCAGTAGGTTTCGCACTTGCAATCTTGTACTTACCTATCTGCATAGGGCTATCTGTCTGACCGCCTAAAACCTCACTAATTGTAATCTTTTGCCCTACAAGTCGGTTAGGAATTGAAAATATACGAAACTTAACACAACTAGCTTCACACGCACCAAATCGCAATTCATCTTCCGAACAAATGCTTTCCTCTAACTCAAATTCTTCACTATAAATCATTGAGTTATCAAGAATTGTTCCATCTTCTAATTCAATTTTCAATTGCTTATCTATACTGTCTTGCCAATATAAATCCTTATGGATATAATCAATCACCGTGTTTTACCTCCATATCCGATAAACGCAATTCGTGTAGAGTTATATTTGATAATGTTTTCATCTGCAAAATACAAGGTTGGCGTAATGTCCGGTACATAACATTTTTGAGTTACATATTTATTCAACTCCGGAATCCATGCCGTGACATTGCAACTTTTTTCAACCTTATCAATGTATTGTTGCTCCAACTTACCGAAAAACTCTGCATAATCTTCATCCGTTTTCATAGGCGGTATCTCAAACTCCGTTTTAATGATCGTGTTTTTTAATGCCGTTCTATGTAACATTCCGTCTGTATCTCTGGTTGAATCTAAATCTTGACCGGAATTAAAAGGCTTGTATGTGTTAGCAGACATCCACTTAAGAGGTATCTTCCAATCTCCTACCTTTATCAGATAACCGCCATAATTACTTTTCTTTGCCATGTAATCACCTCAATAAAAAAGCACCTACCCAATCATGAGTAAGTGCTTAATTTTTAGAAACTGTATGCTTCTTTACCTGTTCTGTTGTAATAATCTCTTGCGTAAGACCTACTAGCCTTGCCTATGTCATTCTTTGAAATGCCAAATTCTTTCGCAAGAATACCTTGTAACAATTGGTTCTGTTCTCTTAAGTATTCCATTTCCTGTTGTGAAGTTGAATAAATTGCATCCCGAATACCTGTAATTTCTGCTCCACCGGCTACGGCAGTTTTACCACCCACAGTACCGGCAATCTCTGGTATTCCATTCTCGCCGGCCATAAACAAGCTGTATTTTTGAGGATAACCACCTTGTTCATATCCGGGGAACTTAGGAATATCCGTTATCTTTTTACCAACTACCGGTATTTTATCAACCATGCTATTGATACTGTCAGCAATCCTATTCCATGCACGTTTTAAAGGTGCTGTAAAGTTATCTGTAAATGTAGCACTTAACTTTTTCGCTTTTTCTGTAATTGAATCCCACGCTTTTTGAACTTTCTTAAGCTTAGAAGAAACACTGTCAGTAAACGAAACCTTTAATTTTTTCGAGCCTTTTTTGATTGCATTCCATTGTTCTTTCACTTTTTCTAGCTTTTCTACACCGTCAGCTTTTATATTCGCAACAAAATTCTTTGCCTCATCTGTTTTATCTGCAAACCAATCTTTTATCTGTTGGGCTTTTTCATCAATGTTTCCAACAACATTCATTGTAAATTGAATGACGTTTCCAGGTAATGCTTTCATTTTTTCTACAATATCACTTATCATTTGTGCCCCGGCATTTACAACCTCATCAGTTGTTATTGTTTGATCACCGCTTACCCACCTAAGTGCCGGTGTTAATGATATGTCAACCACCGCACCGTCAGATATTGCATTTCCTATTTCTGACCATGAAATATCCTTTGTTAGCAAGCCTTTTATAATATCACCAATACCGCCTTGCGCTTCTTCGCCCGTTACATCCTCATAGTATTGCTCTCCAAACTTCAATCCCATAACAAGTGCTAACGTTGCCGAAACAATAAATCCGCCAACAGGAAGCAGTCTAGGAAGTGTTGTGGAGAAAAATGCAGTTAAACCGGGAATAAGGCTAGTTAGCGCCCATGTCTTTAATGATGCACCCAGCGTTCCCGCAACGGCCATTCCACCAATGGATGCAATTGGCAACGCAATTGAAAGCCCGACTAGCGAAACACCTATTGTTCTCGAAATGGCTATCGTGTCTCCATCTTTCATTATCCAAGCAACTATACCGTCCGATATGTTTTGTATTCCTTGCACATTATCATATAGCCAATTACCAATCTTAAAACCTGTAATTGCCGTTGCAATAGAAAGGCTTACTGCAACAGACAAAGGAACCGTTTTCTCTCCAATACCTGTTGAAATCTGCGTTTTCATAAGTGTGTTTAATGCTCCGGCAACAATTTCTTTACCGCCATGAAACCACTTAAACGCACCGACAGTAATAGCAATAGTATCTAAGTCTAAGTTTGTAAGAAACTCCATACCGCCTTTTAAAACATCAGACCATGATATTTTTTTCAGCGCGGTAAGAATTGTTGTTTTAATACCGTCTACCCAAACATTAAGCGTATTTGCCAATGATGCAAAATCAAACGTCTGGAAGAAATTATTGATACCGCTTGCAATGGATTCTCCAAAATTCTTAAAATCAAAATTTTCACCAAATGATAAAGCGGCATATATAGCAGTGTTCAAAGAACCGGCAATTGTTTTTCCTACTGCCCCGAATAACTCCGGACTAATCAAACCATTAAGGAAATCAGCCAATCCTTTACCAAAGTTTCTAGCGCCCTCATACACATTATTCCACTGGATTTTATTAAGAGAATTTGTCAGTGTAGTACCAATATACTCTCCTAATTCTTCAAGTGTGTTAATGCTACTCTTGAATAATCCCTCTGTTTCTTCTAGCTTGTATTTCAGCCCGTTTGTATCAGCGCCGCCATCACTTGTTCCGCTTCCGCTACCTTTACCGCCGGAACCACTACCGCTTTTATCTGTTGTTAATACATTTAATTCATCAACACCCTGTAATTGTTGTCTTAACTTCTTTGCATTGTCTGCGGCTTTACCGGTTCCGCTTGCCAAATCATCCGCACTGTCAGATGCAGATTCAAAATCATCCGCAATTGAGCCGGCTTGAATTTCAATCTTCCAACCAAATATCTTACCTAATGCATTTACCACGTTGTTAGCAAACGTTATAACCGCACTCATAGCCTTATTTAAGGCTTGAACAAGTGGTTTTAACATATTTATAAAGGCATTGCCTAAAACACCACCTAAAGCCTTTACTTGCTCTTTTAGAATACGAATTTGATTCGCCCAATTCTGTGAAGTTCTTGCAAAGTCACCCTGTACATTTGCGGTATTTTCCATTACATACTGATAACGCAACATAGTTTTCTGCAATTGTGTCATGGAAGAAATGTTGGAATCTAACCCTTTCTTCATTGCATACTCTTTTAACGTGTTTTGCGTCAAGTCGATACCAAACTTACGCATAGGCTCTGTTTCGCCTGTAAACACACTCCAAAGACTTCTCGCCGCATCTGCCTGTTCTACATTATAGAAAGATGCTAAATCTGCAGACAATTCAGTAAGGCTAACTGACATATCAGACATCTTCTTAATCGGTGCGCCCATTGCGATACCCATAGCTTGAAATCTACTAGCTGTTTCTTTTGCAGTTAGTTCAGAAATACCGTATGCCTTTATAGCAGATTTTGAAAACTTCTCTACTAGGTCTGTATATTGACCGAATGTATTTACAACAACATTCTGCACCTCTGTTAAGTCAGATGAAATGTCGATTGCACTCTTCACCTTGCCTACCGCCCTAAACAACAGCCAATAAGACGCATATACCTTTCCTATTGCCGCCGCAAGGCTAAACGAACTCTTTCTTGCTTTTACAGTAGACAAACTAAACAAATTAAGAGAATTTGTCAGCGACTTAGCTGCACTGCCACTAGCAGAACCGGTTCTAGCCAATTTTGCAAGCGCATTCGTCATGTCAATAAGGTTTTGACTTACTTGTGGAGCACCGGCAAGGGTATTCATAAGACGTTTCATTGCAGTTGCCAATTTAGGTATGTTATCAATTGCATTTGTTGCTGACTTATAACCCAACTGTGATATTCCCTTTGCCAAATCAGAAATATTTTTAGATGTTTCTGCCGTTCCTGTGATCTTACTTAAGGACTTACCAATTTGTGTCATTGCAGATGCGGCACGGTTAATACTAGCCGTATCAATCATTGACATTTTAGTTATTCCAGTTGCAATCCTTGTAAAATCAGCGCCTTTAACAGAACTCATACCTTGCATTGATGTTGATAATTTTTGAACACCATTTGCAAGCCCGGTTAAATTGCTCGTATTTAAAGTACCTAACGATGCAGAAAGTTTCGATATATTGTTAATCAGCTTATCTATTTGGTTGTTTGCCCTAGTTGCACTAGCACTAATTTTTATATCCAAGCTATCTACTTCTGCTCCCATACTCTCACCAACTTTCTACATATAATGAAAAAAGCGGTACAGCTTTTACACCATACCGCTTTAAATTATTTCTTCGTAAGACCTTTAACAATTGCATTTGCCATCTTTTCTGCATTGTATAATTTCACATCATCACGATCATCTACAAAGCAACACTCAATCAGCATTGCCGGACTATCAGTGTGCCGTAACACATAAAGCCCTGGTCTGTACTTAACGCCTCTATTTTTAAAACCCAACTTTGCAATTTCCTCACATACGGCTTGTGCCTGTGGAATTGCCTTACTGTTGTTGCCATACACCAAAACCTCAACACCGGTTGTCTTTCCGTTTCCTGTCTGGTCGAACGCTCCACTGTTGAAATGAATAGACACATCTAAATCAACCTTATGTGCATTACATTTCTTAACAATTTGTGCTAAATTCTGACCAACGCTAGGTGCCTTGTCTACCGTGCAATCATATACGGTGTGTTTCTGTTTTCTTAACTTTTTAATAACTCTCTTTTTTACTGCTCTTGCCTGCGTGGATTCCTTAATCAATCCAACCGCACCACAAGCAATATATCCATCTTTGTTATGTCCTGCATGAATATTAAATTTCATATCATTCACTCTCTTTCTTTGGATGATTTAATTCAAAATTGGCTTGCATCGCCAAAAGACCACCGAGAAACGCTTCACGTTGCTTTTGCAATTTTTCTTCTTTTGTTGCTTCATCTTCTTCGTAAAGGATAGGTGTTTCCGGATATTCAACTTTCCCCTTATTCATTCCTAACCTTACTCCAAGTGCAGCAGAAATAATTCCGTATTCCCTAAACCTTAAGAACCATTGTTCGTCCTCTAATCTTCTTCGTTGTTCATATCCTTTTATGCACATTTCTAGCATTTTGGGATTCATATGCTTAAACTCTGTAATGGATATTCCCATCGAAAAAGCAATAGGAAAATGATTTTCCCATATTATTTTGTGCCAGTTGACTTCTTGTGGTCTTGTGGGGTTTTCGTTGTTCTCTTCGGCTTCTGTTCTTCCTGTTCTCCAAACATCTCCTTGATCGCTTCCGTTATCCCCGATAGGTCGAAAAAACCATCATCTTCCATGCACTTGTTTAACTCATCATACAATCCCTTGTACGATAAATTATTTTCTTTCATGTATTGTCTCATTAGCGTTTTTGCTTCATCCTGCGACATTGGGTTTTCCTCTAACAACCCGGCATAAAACCCGATTCTACAAATGCTAGGCATATCACTAATCATAGAAATTGAACCGTTAATCAAGTCTCTTGCCGTTGGTTCTTCCACGTCACTTGCTTCTGAAACTAAATAAGCACCAGAACGGACATTGAACATTTTCTGGACAAAATCCTTATACTCTGCTGCTTCATATAAAAACACTAACTTATATTCTTTGTTGTCTACTGTGATAATCTTCATAACTACTTCCTTTTACCCTTTCCCCTATGTCTTACATAGGAAAGGGGGCAGACCGAAATCTGCCCCTCTTTTTTGCTAATAAATTGTTTCATCAAGTTCCGGCTCTGTATCGGTTGTACTATCTTCGTCAGCCACAGCAACCGATTTACTCATTGACTGACTATTTATTCCCCCGGTGTAAATGCCACCGTCTCATCTAATCCTTTGTATTCCTCAATTGTGAGGTTCATTTCTAATGTAAGTAACTCATTCTGACCGATTTCCGGCTGTGGAATTTCCTCTGGTGGCTGCGCTACCACAAAGAAAGAATTAGTGATGCCCGGAATAATAGTCTCAAACCACATTCTTTTACCGCCAGATAATGCCTTATATGCAGTAATAAGATCTTGCCATTCCTTAACAGTGTCAGAAGTAAAGTTTACTGTCACCGCAAATGAGCCTCCTGTGTCTGCACGTCCTTTAACATATCTAGTGATTGCATCCTCTAATGCAGATGCGTCAATCTGCTCCGGCTCAATGTTGATACCGCCCAAAGCGTTAATTCTTGTCAACTGCTTAAAAGAAGTTGGCTTTGTTCCGGCTGTTGTTTCTACTCCATAACCGAAAGTAATTCCTAATGTAGAAATACCTGCTGCTGCCATTTTAATACCTCCTATTTTCACATAAAAAAATAAAGCCTTTCGGCTTTTAGTTTATTGGTTATCCATTTTCAATCTGTCATTTCTTCCTATCACACGCCTAAAACGTGCCGTAGACCGATAGACCTTATCTTGTGACTTGAACTCCGGCATTGATACAATCTCAAACCGCAATTCTTTCATAACATCCGAAACCACACGCATAATCTGTTTTGCGTCCGATTGCTTTGTGTTCGTGATGCAATCAATCTGAAATGTTTCTAACACCGCATTGATTGATTGCCCCTCTAAATCTTTTCCTTGCTCTGCTCCGGCTAATTCATGGACGTATATCGTTGGGAATATTGTGCCGGATAATCGACTTTCTTCATTTGTTACGGCATTGGTGAATTTGGTTGTCTTGAATATATCCAACTTCTTCAATCGTGGTATGGCATATGAATTGATAAGTCCTAACACTTTTGTCTCAATCTCATAAGCCCATGTGTTATCAACCATTCTTGAATACCTCCTTTGCCGTTTTTACAACAATATCTCTTAATTGAATTGACGTGTAATACATAAATGGTCTACTAGGCATACCCTCTGTAAACCACCACTGTCCGTCATCATCTTTGTAGAACCATCCATATCTTCCGTCTGCTAATTGTCTGATTGTTTTACCGCTTGCGTATTCCCATGAAACACCGTCCGGTAATTCTCCGGGATAAGGTGATTGCTTTCCTACAATACCGGTTCCAAACTCTACAAACATTGCATGATCTGTACCGGCAACTACCGCCCAAACACCGCCACCCTTTATATCACTTACATACTCTGCGTGAATACTTGAATTTAATTCATAAGTGAACACGGCATCAAGAGATGCAACATATGTCTTTGCAATGTCTACGCCCTTTTCTGCTAACTTTTCGGCTAACAGTTGACACTTATATGTCAAATCATTTTGATAGGCTCTTAACTGCTTTATGGCGTTTTCTATGCTACTTTTTGACAGTGCGTTGATTGTAATTTTTTTAGGCATATAATCACCTACTCCGCATTCTTTACGTTCTTTTGTAACAAAAACAGATCAGCAGTTAAGCCCTCATCAGCAACACCTTTTACGGTATAATCTGCCGATAAACTGTCAACAATTGTTTTGTCATCATCTTTGTACTTAACCTCTGACCTTTTCCAAATAAGGCTGCCTACCGTCAACGGCAATATGCCTTTATCCGCTACAATCTGTGCATATAATGTACTGTTGTCAATACCAAATTCCTTTACAAGCACTTCATCAAGCTTGTTGTTAATGCTTGCTTTGAATTTCTCCGGCTTTTCGTATGATGTAGTCATACCGCCTGTTGGCAGCGGTATCTTATTTCCATCTTCATCCAAATACGGTATAAAGTTGCCATCATCATCCGTATATCCATCATACTTAATATTGCCGTTTTCATCTGTTTCATATTCCGGTACTTCTTCACCGATTAGCGAATATGTCATTTCCTGTTGGTTAATCTTTAACATTTACTCCACGTCCTTACCGAACCGCTTCCATAATTCAGATAGCTTCTCCCACCCGAACATAGCAACGAATGCCACAACAAACCCAACAATTACAGATGCAACAATCATGTACCATAGCATTTCGGCTTTGATATACTGCATGTATGCCACAAACGCCGTTACTGTAAGAGCGATTGAAAGCACAAACACAACTAAGTCTGTCGGCACATTTTTCAAAATACCTTTGACCACTTGTGTAATTACAGAAACAATAAATGCCATAAACCCAATTACGGCAATCAATAATGTTGCATTGTTTAATAGTTCTTGCATATCAATTACTCCTTTCCATTCAGCCTTTCCTCGATACCATCTAATCTGTGATGTGCCGAAGCGGTGCTTGCTTCTATCTTTGTTATCCTTGAATCGTGTTCTGATAATTTCTTTGTCATTTCTGACCTTTCATCTTTCATCTCGTTAATGGTATCTAATATCGCATCTAACTTCATATTGATTCGTGTATTTTCTTTTACACGATCTTCTATATCTTTTGTATCTGTACGCTTATTGCTTTTCAATCCCATAAAGACGGAAAAACCTAATGATAGTACGCTTATAATGATTGCTGTTGATACCTCAATAGTCATCAATCATATACCGCCTTTCTTATTATTTGGCACACCGCCCACCACCCTTAAAGTGTGCCGCCTGCTACCAAATTCGCACCGCAAATCTGATAACGCACAATCTTCTTTAACTTTTGGCTCTAAAAGCATTGTTATACAATTCTTGATATTGGTGTAACCCCTCTCAACAACTCTTTTGAATCAACCCAACTTCTCGATACGCCGTTTTCAGAATAACTTTTCATAAATTCTTCGCCAGCTTGTGATCTATAATAAATAACAAAATCAACTATGTTGTCTTCGTATTTTAACAAGTCTTTTTCTATTTTATCTTCCGTGTAATAATCTGGGTTATTCTCGTAGTGCCGTTCTTTTTTAACGGAAGACACTGCCTTTTTTATTAGTTGGCTAAGCCTAGGGTTTTCTTCTGCATGGGTGAATGTCATTTCAGCCGTAACCGGGTCAACAGAATATTGTAGCAATCTTATTTTCACTTGTTCTAATATTTCCTTTTCATCCATGCTACATCACCTCTTACAATTCAAACTTTTCAATCAACATTCTCTTCAAATCTGAACCGTTGATTTCTTCCACATCAGAAAATCCTTGCTCTTTTGCAAGTTTTCGTAATTCTGCGGTTGACATACGGTTGATACTTGTTTTTGTAAAAGAGGAACACGGAAATTTATCCGGCTCCTCTTCATACTTAAGTTCATCGCCGTATGTTGTTTTTTGTACTTCTTTTTCCACTTCCACGTCACACAATGCAGCAGCGTTGATTTTGTGTCTTCTTAACAACATACAATCACCGCCTTACTCTGTATCAGCTTTAAAATGCGCAACAACAACCTTGGAATCATTGCTTAATACTGCCGTGTAATGCTCGTCACCGGAGATGACCGTTGTTTTTGCAAGAATATCTCTGTCTGATTCGATCTCTACGTTTCTCTTCATGTAAATTGTAAGTGCGTTTTCTTCTTCGGAAGCACCATCTGCACTTGAATCCTCGTTAGGATCTTCTGCGGAAACAATCACGATAGGGCAAGCATAGTAAGGTGTTGTTGCACTCTTAACTTTGTCTCCCACAGCAAGCTTTCCAGCATAGTTTGGAAGAATTGTTGACAGATGTTTCTTTGTCGCATCTTCTGTTACTGTGTCTGCTACGATTGTAATGGTTCCGGCTTCGTTGTCTTTCTCGTACTTTACAAGTTTTACCTTCTTGGATTTAACAACTTGTGCTCCTGCGATAGAGCCAATTGTTCCGTTCATAATCACATTAAGTGGGTATTTGTCGTTTGACTTGAAATCTGCGTCATTCAATAATGTGGCTTCCTGTGCTGGATTGATAAACAGGATTTTTGTGAGCGCTGCGTCGGATTCATCATCAAACTTGCTATTAGCTGCTACAACAGCAGAATAGCTGATATTTGCAGAAGTTCCGTCATACTGAATTGGTGCGTTGCAAAGTGCATCGTAGCAATCATTGTCTACCTTTGCTGCAATTGACATCGCAATCTGATTTACAGTTGTACCCATAGGGTCGCCATATCCAGATAAAACGGATTCATCTGTTAATTCAACTGCTTTTCCGGCTTTCTTTACTTTTGCTTCTGTTGTAGATGCAGTAAGTACGGTTGTTCCCATTGCAACACCCTCTGCTACATCTTCTGCATCACCAATATAAGCATATTTAGGAACAACAATTGTGCTTCCAGGTCTTCCTACAAGCGTAGTGTCAATTCTTGCAATTGGTGAAAACTTGATTTTTTTTGGCAACTTTGCTGATACCATATCAGCCATTACTTCTGGGTCTACTAAATTTGATAACTTTGTTTGTGGCATAGTTTTTTACCTCCATTTACTCTGTGAACTTTTTATAAAGTTCAGGATTTTTACTCTTAAACTCCACTCTTTCGTGGTAATTCATTTTGTTAAACTGTTCTTGTGTAATTGTGCTTTCCTCTCCGGTTCCGGCATTTACGGGAGGTCTTGATTTCAACCATTCTGCTTTCGCTTCTTTTACTCTTTTTTGGACCTCGTTTTCAATTACACTCGAAATCATTGCGTGGTCGGCATCGGCAACCGCATCAATCAACGTTTCAATGTTCTTTTCTTCGCTAATTGTTTTTTGGTAAGCATTAACTGCTTTAATGTGATTCAGTTCCTTACTCATGTTTTCAAACTTTTCCGCCTGAAGTTTTTCCGCTTCTGCTTTTGCTTCTGCCTCCTGTTCTTCTGCGGTTTGTTTTGATCTCAACTGTTTTTTAAACTGCGCCGCTTCCGAACTAGCCTTATCAGATGCGTTTTTGTACTTTTCCTTTTCTGCTCGTTCGTTCGCTAATTGAGCCATCAATTCTTCAACTGTTGGTGTTTTTTCTTCACTTGCACCAGTTGTCTGTTCACTTACCTGTGTTTCTGTTGTTGTAGTAGCTGTCTCTGCCATAATTCTTACCTCTTCTTTCTGCGATTTAAGTTTTCTCTAACTTTTTGCGAAATTTTTATTGCCCTTTCTCTAGGGCATATAAAAAGCCATAGAAAATTTTCTATGGCTTAAAATCATATTTATCGATCTGTTCTACTCTTATCAATCATTGGGCTGTTTTCTATTTGGTCAGAAAGATCTTGCATAGTTCTTTCTTTATTTGGTTCTTTTTCTCCTTCTCCGCCCTCTGCTTGATTGATTGTATCCTTTTTTATAACACTATCTTGATACTCTCTTACCATTTCACCGCTTCTTGAAACAACATCATTAGGGTCGTCAAAAAATGGTATTGCGCCAATTGTATCTTCAAGGCTAAAACCGTGGCTAATCAATGTGGCAATTGAGTTTACCTTTGTTGACATTTCGTAAGTTTTTTGCCTTTTTATATTTGGTTGCACATCTCTTGATCTTAATTTTAACAGTGGATTGTTTGCTTCTATTCCACTTGATTGCTTGATTGCTTCCAAAACAACCTTAATCTCTTCCATTTTGCAGCCATCAGTTATCAATTGTTGTTTTGCTGCTGCCGTTTCCGCTTGTGACCATCCTGTCGCATCACTCATTGCAACGCCTGTACTTCCACCGCTATTATCGTTTCTTTGAGGTACGTTGCATTTTTGTAATATCACTTGTCTTCTATATTGTATGTTATTTAGCATTCCGCTATAATCATACTGAACAGCCAATGGATTGATAAACGGTTGCTTTCCGTCTTGCGATGTGTAAGTCAATATCCATTCATTCGTTCCCGGTTTTTTTGTAACCTCAATTTTCTTGCCGTTTTCATCTTCTATAATTTCTTTTGGAAATTCGACATCATTACCGTGCCATATAGCCTGTGTATTTTGATCTACATCATTTGTAAAGTCAGAAACAAGTAAGTTGAGATTGTCCATTTCCGATATTTGACGTTCAAAGCATCCCATACGGTCATAAGAACGAACATATTCAACAATTGGTATTTTATGTAATGGATTTTCTTCTCCGCTTCTTTCAAGAAATCCCCATTTATTTTTTTCTTCGTTTTTTCCATTTGTTATTTTTAATCCGTCTGTAATCTCAAACCTTTGATCTTTTGTAAAACATGTATAAAATCTTTTTCCGGTATTCTTTTCTTTCCTATACGTTCCGGCAAGAATAATTCTTCTATCGCTATAATACGTTGATCTAACAACAAATGTTATCCTTGGGTCTAATACATCATATGTAAAATAACTATCTCCATCCTCATATTCTGTATTAACATCAATATACACATATCCCACGCCGCAAATTTCTATATATCTAGCAAGTTCCTGTTGTTTTTGATTGTAACCTTGCGACTGATAACATGTATTTAATTCCGCTATTGCTTTTGTGATATTTTTATTACTTTCATCACCGTTTTGAACAAATGTAATAGGATTACCCCATTTAAACCCAAGGTTAAATTCCGTTACTTCGTTTGCTACATTATCTACGCATTGGCAATCAATATCCGTCCTTGTTTTTTTCGTTCTTTGTAACGGTTGTATTCCGGCATCATAATCAAGAAGAAATTGTATTCTTGCAGAATTTTGGTCATGTTCAAGAATCGCACTTCTCAAAACGGATATTACATTTTCTTTTGTTACTTCTTTTACATCTGTATAAATCACAATTCTTCCCGTTTGCATATTTACACCTCTATCAATAAAATCTCATTCCGCTTGAAGTTGTCCTTTCTACTTTGGAAACAACTGTCGAACCACTCGCAACATAATAAGTAATAATTTTATTGCACTTATTACATTTAGTTTTTATATCTATTGTTTGCTTGCCATCATATGTTGCAATCTTCCGACCACACCTAGGGCAATATATTTTTTTCTGTTTCATTTTCTTTACCTCATTTTTACCGCAAGTCAAAAGCGGCATGACAGCTTATTGCCATCACACCGCTTTCGATTTACCGATTTAAGAAAGGATATTACGTGAAATTCTTACAACTATTATTATACATTGTCAAATATCTAAATGTAAACATGTGTAAAACTGCATTTTACTGAATATCAATGAATGATTACATATATTCATCACCATAATTACGTTCAAACTCTTTAATTGCTTCTTTGTGTAGGCTATACACTTTTCTTTCGCACCAATTCATTTTTTTTGAAATATCCTCAAATTTTAAGCAATTTACATATCTAAGGCAAAGAATCTCATAATGTTCAAATTTTTCTATATTGTCAATTTGGCTTATAATGTGTTTTCTTTTTTTTGAAAGATTATCAACCATTTCTTCTAATTCTTTTTCTGAATCTATTACTTTTGAAACCGCACTGCTCAATTTATCATTCTTTATAGATGTTTGAACCCTTTCGCTTTCCGTTGAGTTTGTAATTCCACAAGCCATTGCCTTTAACCGATATATTTCTGATAATTTGTTTTCAATCATTTTTTCCAATCTTTCTATTTGTGATAAATAGTTTTGTGTTGTCATTCTTTACACTCTCCTTTTCAATCGGCATATTCCCATTTGTAACCCATATAACTATCCCTCTTCCCTATGCAGCACAAATATACTGTCTTTCTTTGATACCCCGTTTCTCTTTGCATCTTTTTAAATCCCGACCATATTTTTACAACATTTCCGTCTAGGTCTTTTTGGTAGAACTTTCTTCTCTGTGTTTCCGCTCCTCTTTCCATGCAATCTCCATAATGATTATTATACATTTGTGTGCACCACTCTAAATTATCTGCACTATTGTTAAGCTTATTTTGATCTTTGTGATTTATTTGCGGATAGTTTCTAGGGTTTTCAATAAATGCTTCTGCAACCAATCTGTGCAAAAGTTTTCCGTATGCTTTTCCGTTTTTATGTAAATCAACTTTTACATATCCACTATTTTGAATAGTATTTGTCTTTATATTCATTCCTTTTTCTCTTTTAACCCATCCCGCTTTTGTAACTACTATTCTATCTAGCGACCTTAGTTTTCCATTGTTGCTTATTTGATAAATCCCCTCAAAACCGGCAACATCTTTCCATACTTCTTCCATGTTTCCCACTCTCCTATATCGGACTTTCCATTATTATTGTCTTGTGCTTTCTTTTATTTGAATAGATCATGTCACACAGCTGTGCGGTAGAATCAATTCCATCATCATGCTTCATTTTTCCTTCATATGTGCAAGATAAAATATTTTGAAAATATTTTCTGTATTCTTTTGATTGATATTTCATGTCAACAAAATGCAATTTCCTAATGTCTGGTGCGTGATTTTTGATTCTATCCATTTTTGCCGTTTTATTATCTGCTGGGTCATGACTTGTATTAACCGGGTATCCGTCTCTTTCCCATATCTTTTCACATTCTGTACGATATGCAGAAGTTGTCTTCGTCTCTTCAAAATGTACTTCTGCCGTTTTATTTGCAAACTTATCCAAGTGATTTTCTATTCTGCTTGTGACTTCCGGTATTGTAATTTCTTTATCTCCATCGTTATACACAACATCAGTTATGTAATGTTCTCCGTCAATTTCATAACATATAGGCATTGAAACAAAATCTCCGCCACCATAAGCCGGGTCATTCGCTGCAAATATCTTATCCGGTCTTATTTCTTCTATCTCTTTCGGATTAAAGAAATTCATGTTATCAACATTAAACATTTGACCTTTTCTTTCGATCGGCTCCTGCTGATATTGTGCCAACCACGATGCCAGATCGTCATTATTTTCAAACGAAGCCATTCTTCTTTTATAATCAAGTGTTGTGTAGCCTAGTTTATAAGGGTAATCAAAGTTGCTCTCTCCGTTTTCATTCAGTGCTGGTATTATTATTTCTCTATGCCTTATTTCCGAATACTCTTGGTCGCCATTAAGCAATTCCAATCTTCTACCTTGCACATCTCTGGGCGCCCATCTTGTTCCAATTCCTATCAACTTTGCCTTTCCAGGCTTTATTCTCGGCATAAAATTGTTGTCAAACTTACCCCACACTGTGTTCTGCCTGTCTTCGCTTAGTGCTTCATCAATTCCACTAAATAGATCGTCGTATATCCCTAACCCATCACAATCACAAGCACCATTTAAAGTTCCGTAAATTGATCTCATCGTGAATGTCGGGTACGTTTTTTTTCTATTTATATCAATTGTTAAGTCTTTTCCGTCTGTCAATCCATCAATTTTGTTATCTGGATATATTTCTCTGTATGTATATGTTGGGTCTGTTATCATTTCCTTTGTTCCATCGTAAAATCCGCCTGTTATTTTGTCAGAATATGCAGAATACAAATTAGATCTTTCTGGTCTGTTGGAGCCAAACCACAAATTTCCCATTTTTACTATCTGAGTCTTCCCGATACGACCCGGGCAAAAAACCATACCCTCATCTAACTTGTCATCATATAAATCCTGTATCAATTGTGCCACTTGTTTCAACGGATTTTGTCTCGGAATGTAAAATCTCTCCCATGGTGCCCTGTTTTTCTCCATGTAAACCATAAAACTTTCAAACAAAAAATGAGATTCCAACAAAAACAATTCAAAATATGAATCTAAAATGGTTATTCTTTGGTCTATTTCGTTTTTATGTTTATAATAGTCCAAATCCCATATCGTTCCGCCCGTTTTACTTATGCAGAAACGTTCTATTTTGCCCTTAAAACGCTTTGTAAGTTGCAACCCATACAAAACATCCTTTTCACCGTTTATAGCCACCTTACAGGCTTCTATATACGCATTCATTACGGATTCATCTATACCTTTTTGCTCTATGTAATTTTCATATCCTTGGATTGTCTTAATCAGATAATCAGATGCCAAAAGAAAAGCACCTCGCTTTCTAGCAAAGGTGCTTATAGACCTCTGCCTATAATTTTTCTAGGTTAGCGACTAACTCCATTTGTTAGCCGGTTTATTATTTATTTTATTTCAACGTCCGGTACAATTCTTTCCGGATAAAACACTAACTGATAATGGTACTTATCCGTTCCGGTTGGTTCTGTCTGCTCCATAACATAGCAAGTCCAATCATTTAGATAAATATAATCTTTGTAATATGTATTCTCACCCGTCTTAATGGTTACAACCAGTTCATTAGCGGAATTATTACTAAGGCTCATATATCCCTCTGCTTGTAACATAATGGTGTCTGTTCTTGCGTTTGTTACTGTTATCTTTCGGTAAAGGTTAAATTCATCCGCATCTTTTGATAAATTGTGATTTACAGTAGTAGAAGTTCTTACACATCCACCCAACACAACACCGACCAAAACCAACATGGTAATCAAAATTATTTTTTTCATAAAACAAAACCTCCGATATAAATTTTAATTTTCTGCTGCTACATTTATTACTCCATGTTTTTCAATAAGTTCATTATAATTATCAATCACATATCCTCCGCTGATAAAATAACGTTTAATTCCGTATCTTTCTGCCGTTTCTCTTTCAATCTGACATCCATTCCAAGCCCATGACTCACTAATTCCAATAAATACATCTGCTTGTGCCAATTTCTTAAGGCTTTCTCCCAAAAACCAAATAGCTTGATTATTGTCTTTCGGCGGATTATCTTCAATGTAGCTGTCAATCAGTTCTAGTTCCTCACCCTCGAAAATTTCCGCAATCTTCTTCATCTTATCAATTGTTTTTCTGATTTCTTCCTCTGTTCTGCCTTTCATTGGTACGCTTACAAATAATTTTTTCATAATATATTCCTTTCCGCTGATAATCAGCAATTTAATTCCATTTTTTATTTTGAATTGTAATATACCTTAAATCCATTTCCGGCGTATTCCTTTACCGCCTGTTGCAGTTTGAATTTTGTATCAAAGTGATCTTTGTGCAATTCGCAGATTCCGTCTTTCTTTACAGCATATATTCCAAACGGAACCTGTTTACTTGCAACATGTAAAACTGCTTTTAATTGTTCTGCCGTCATTTCATATACACTATTCCCGACTATCAGTTTCATTCCTCATAAACCTCTCAAAATCTTTCCTGCACTTAGGACATAAATCAAAGCTATCACTTTCTCTTTTCGTTTCTTTCGTGTAAAAAATTCCACAAGGTCCAAGGCAATACGACTGTTTTTCCACTTCGATATTTACAACAGCACTGTAGTTATATTCAATTTCTTCGCCGCACCTGTCGCAAGTGTACCATTCTTTTTCGTGTTTCATTATTCCACCTTTCTGTACGGATTAAAAAAATCTTTATCCTGTCCGATTCCAAGATGTTCTTTCAACGCAAAATTAGTTATCCGCTCTCGATTAAAAGAATTGCTGACAATATAATTTGCTAACTCCCCATCTTTCCATCTGTCCGTACTTGTCATAGAATCATAAATCTGTTTATATTCTCCGGTCAGCTTTCCAAATTCAAGCCATCCCAAGTCAAGTGTCACTCCATAATCATAAAATCCCCTGTCACACCACTTTCTTACATAATACATTAACTGCTTGTATGAGAATCCAAGCCTTTCAAAAATATTTCCAATAGTTCTTATGTTCAATTCTCGGTCACTTAAACGCAATTTTCTTTTCTGTTCATTCACGCAAGCTCTAAAAAATATTTCTTCTAATGGCTTCACTATTCCACCAACCTTTCAAACCAATCCCAACATATACAGAATATCAATCTCCGATATTCTCTCCGCACCCTCTCTTGTGTGTATAAGAATTTCTTTAAGTTTTTCATTTTCTGCATTGCAATACTTATCTTTGTTATACGTTTCTGAAAAACAATAATATTTGCAATATCCGTAGCCTGTACCAAGCATATTGCCGTAAATGTTCTTTCCGACAATATAGTAATATTTTGGTACTATTAAAATATCGTGTTTTTCATCTATGATACATTCCTTTTGTTCTGCTTCTAGCTTTCTTTGAAGATATTTCAGAAAACTTTTTATATCTTCTTCCGTTTTAGAAATATACAAAATCGTTTCTTTCAATTCTCCACCAACTTTCTGCCAAACATAGGGTAACGCCAACGGTAGAAATCGAACCTATTCACCCTTTCGGATGGCTACCGGTTAGCAACCGGACACATTACCTCTCTGTCAACACTGCAAACGGGATGTTTATTCAGAATCCCATAACTGATATACATTTAAAAGTTGGTTGGATTAACGCACCAACCATACGGATTTTCACGTCTTTTCTGACTGAGACAGTGTTTAGATGTTGTGCAAGCCGCTATTGCCGATGTAGATTGCTCATGGAATACAGTCTAAAATTAACAGTTGCATTACACCGCCTATTGCGATTCTTTTCATTGCCTAACGAGGGGTGACAATTTGGGTAACTACCGCAATTAAACCCGAACCCCACCGAACCTTGCGACGGTTCTTAACAGCTTTCCGCTAGTGGGTACTTGGGAGAAGCATATGAAAAATGCCCAATCGGGTGTCGGCTAAGAACACCCGCACAGGGGTAGACGGACTCGAACCGCCAATAACAAGAATCAAAATCTTGCGCCTTACCATTTGGCAATACCCCTAGCTTATTATGCGAACGGCAACTCGCTTTCAATCCCATCCGGAATATTCATGAAGCCATCGCTTGATGGTTTACTATTATTTGAATTACTGCTATCACTCTTGCTTTGTGCAAACTCTACATTTTCAGCAAATACATCTGTTGTATAAACCTTGTTTCCGTCCTTGTTTGTATAACTTCCGGTCTGAATGTGACCATCAAGCGCAATCATGTCTCCTTTGTGGAAATACTTCTCTACAAACTCTGCCGTCTTTCCTATTGCTACACAATTAGGGAAGTCTGCTTCGTACTGCCCGTTTGTCTTAAACTTTCTGTTTATCGCAAGGCTAAATCTTGCCGTGCAAGTATTCTTCTCGTTGTTTGCATATCTAATCTCTGGATCTCTTGTAAGTCTGCCAACTAAAACAACTTTATTCATTGCTTTCTATTCTCCTTTATTTCAATTTAAAATACCGTTATTGAGTATTTATACCTTTTTTGCTTTAAAATGTCTTAAAATCAATTCCACAACGTTTCAGCACTATTAGAATTGTCTACCAATTCCATGTATTTATCCAAATACCATTTTGCTTTTCTCAAATCCTCTTCTCCGTTCTTCATATTGTGCCGGATGATTTACGTTGTCATTTTCTTTTCCCATCTAACTTCTCCCTGTGCCTTAATTGGCATTTCACCATTTCTGTCATATTGCTACGTCTTTGACCAATTGCGTGTCCTTGCCTTGTCAATTGGCAAAACAGAACATCTCCGCAACGTTCGCATTCGTCTTTTATCTCCACTCCGGATAATTTCATCAGACATCATCCTTTGCTCTGTGATTAGCACGGTATGTATCAAATCCATCCGGGTAACGTGCGACTAATTTATCAACATTTGTCTGCATCACATCATCAAGAGAGAAACCGAACGATTCACACATCATTGCAACATACCAAATTACATCTCCGATCTCTTTCTTGACGTGTTCTTTATCAAGTGGCGTGTTGTGAAAAATCCATTTCTTAATCATATCATTTAATTCACCAACCTCACCGGATAATCCTAATGCAGCATTTACAATTCCGCCCACGTCCTGAAAATCCGAAAACACATCACAAGACCTTTCCAATCTTTCTGTTGCTTTTCCGTCATTGGTTCTCATTGCTAATTTTTGATAATCATTTCCTGTCATTTACTCTGTTCCTCCGAAGCCCAGTTAATCAATCTTATACCAATCGCAAAACTGCACACGCATATAATCCAAATTGGTGCAGAAATTTTAATCAGCAAATACAAAATCATTATGTATGCTAACATGTTTAATCTCCTTTCTTTGTTGTCAATTCCTTTTTTGTAATCCGGAAGGCAAGAATTGAACTTGCGACACACGGCTTATAAGGCCGCCGCTCTACCGACTGAGCTACTTCCGGTCTTTTTTTAATTATCCTTTTTTGTTTTTGGAAAATTTTTTGAATTTTATCTTTCGTAGAATTTTTAGAAATTTTATCTTTTGTAGAAAACCTATTCATCCAGGTATAGGATTCTTCTCATGCGACTTCGCTTGCTTATGAAATCTATTTCTCTTTTTGTCCGAAATGCTACAAGCCAATTACCTTCGTTTAGGCAATGGTCTGATAGTATTTCTTTTTCTTCCTCTGTTGGTAATCTTGGGTATTCATCTTTCATTATACCACCTCACGCAATGTATCAGATATGGTATTCCCCATATCGGCACTGTTATGAATGCTATTATGTACATTATCCCTACGATTACATTTATTGTAAATAACATTACATTTCCTAATATTGTATTTATATCATTCATAAATTTATCCATGTCATCACCTCAATCATTTACCATTTCCAGATTTGAGTATTGCTGACAATAAGCACATAATCAGCCAAATCCCTATCGCTACCGACCATTTAAACTTTAACCCAAAGCAAATAGTAATAAGCTTTATAATCCCACACGTTACAACAAGACTTAATACACAACTAATTAGCAGTAAAACAATTGTTAATACAATTACAGATAATGCTTTTTTATTGTTCATAAACTCACTCCTTATTATTTAATATTATTTATTATATCTGTTGTTATGTTGGTTAATGTTATATGTATTGTTATATAATATAGCCTTTTTGTTTTTGAAAATATTTGAGGGGCTTAGTAGCGGCTCTACCAACTGCATATATAACCCCCTCCGCCCTGTTGATCTGTTCCGGTTCGTGACCTATTCGGCTGCACTGTGAATTGTGTTTATTTTTCAAACTATTCATACAATTCAGCTTCTTTGTTTTCAACTATTCGCAAAACCACTGTTTTGCGAATAGTTGCAGTTTGTGTAAATCTCTCAAACCATTGTATTTACTAGCTTTATGAATTGTGTATAAAAATATACAATTTGCTACTGCTCTACAACTGGCAACGATTCGGAATTGTCTATTGTTTTCGCACAATTCAATTGAGGTAATGCGTCAGCGGTTAGGGCTTCTTTCCGGCTTTCCTGTCTCACTCCCGGCATATTCCAGCGGTGCACTTTGTTCAGCTTTGGCAAAATCTTCATTGGATTGTTCCGGCGGTCTTTCATCAAATTGAACAATGATTCCTCGTTATCTTCCATTATTTTTTCCTGTAGGTCGAAACTCGATTGACTTGGCTCCTTCCAGTTATACAATGTTTGCTTGTCAATCCCGGACATGTCTATAAACCCCTTTTGACTAATCTCTTGACAATGATTATTACACAATCTCTTATATATATTATTATATACATACACTACCTTATCTATATCATATTGATTATATAAATTACTATCAGTCTTTAATAATCTGTTACATGGTCTAAATAGCTTAATATATAACTCTGTAATAATATCACTCCATATATTAGGATATATGTCTCTTTCGTCAATATCATATCTATCACAGTATGATCTTACTATATCGGCGGCTACTGCCGGCATATCTTCCACACAAGTAATAGCCATTGAATATTCACTGTCTGGATATTTAACTTTCGACATCTTGCCACCTCCTATTCTTGTCTGCCGAGATTGGTAGTCAAATTTTTCTCGCTTTCCGAGAAAATAAAAAAGCCCACAAAGTAAATATACTCTGTGAGCGTGTATCTCTTATCTGCTGCCGGTCTTGCTCCTATCTGTCTACTTGCTGCGGCTCCTGATCTGATCACCGGCTTTTCAGAGAACCTACAAGCGACTTTCTACGGCTTAATATAATATATATAATAGCATTTGTCAAGCATATATTTATAATGTCTATATAGGGCATATACTAACAAAAGAAATAGATATATTTAATATACCTATCTCTATATTTGATGATTTATAAATAATTATTTTACTGAATAAAAGCCGTTTCCGATTGGCTCCGTCTTCTTAGTGATGTAACGCGCTCTATCTGGTCTATCTGTGATCTCTTGCAAGTCCAACGATAATGAATAGATAGGCTTGTATGCTCCATCAATCTTATTAAATTCGCTATCGTATAGACTGTAGCTTCCATCTCTTTCTAGCGAAAAGTAACATGCTTCTCCTGGTATCTGATCTCTTGTCTTTAATAATATTGTATTCATAACGTCCACCTTCCTTTCTTTTAACCTTATAGATTTATATTTACTCCGCTATCGTCTGCATCATATGATAACACCTTTTCGTGCATTATATACGGCTTGTGCTTTTTCAACTCTTCATATGTTCCAGAAAATCCTTGTGTCTCTCCGTAATATATCTCTATGATATAGTCATCCTCTGCGCCGTCTAAGAACTCTCTCAAGGTCGGCTTGTTCTGCCGTTCTTCCTCGTATCTTATGGAATCCCTCAATGCTTCCAACGTTACGAACTCTTTGCCGCAACAGAAGTATTCTTCGCATGTGTCATGGATGATGCTTTCTAACTCCTTGATTGCCTTTTCTCTTTCGCTGATGTATTCATCATCTACGAAATGCCATTCTGTAATCTCGTATGCGTCGCAGAAGCATATATCACCTTCTAGCATCCAATCGATCGCATTTTTGATTTCCCAAGGCTTTTCTTCGCCGTTCTTTAACGGTAAGAAATAGCTTTCTACACTATATGACGTTTTAATTGTGAATACTATTGATTTAGTTTTCATATGATCGCTCCCTTTCTTGTTTATAATGCTATTATACCATGATATCATGGTATGTCAAGCATTATTTTTTACTTTTACAAAAAAGGACATCTTTCCCTTTCTTCGTTGCTTTCGCCAGATCTTTCTATTTCTTTCAGACGATCTAGAACGCATTCAACTATGAAGCCGTTTACGCTTTCCCCGGCTGCTGATCTTATACGCTCTTCATCTTCTTTCTTGAACCGTACAAGCGTACTATAATATGTTTTCTTATTATAGCGACCGTTTGCCTTAACTCTTGCAACTGATGCTTTCTTCTTTTCTTCCATTTTCGGCACCTCCTATATTAAATTGATACAATGATATCACATACAATGCTATCATGTCAATATATATGTAATGATATCATATACATTTCTATTGAATTTTTCTACCAATAAAAAAACTATACAACTTGCACAATGCATACCATGATATCATTACATTATTTGTGCAACATCCCATCTTGCACATACCATGATATCATGGTACTATAAGTACATCGAAAGGAAACAAACAACAAACCGGATCACCGGACATTAGAAAGGGGTTTTTACCATGAAGAATTACAAAGTTTATGTTAAAGGAATGTACACAGGAGAAATCGAGTTATTAGCAAGTGAGGTTGTAGCAGTTGAAAGAGATTTTGAAATCAAACTTGTAGAAGTAAGCAAATAGAATTTCATCTTCTGACAATTCCATAATTAGCGGTTGACGTTGACAAGATCGGCGGCGGTCGTTGGGTGGATAGCAGAAACAAGAGTATATCAATATAGCAAATAGGAGGTATAAGATCATGAAAGAAGCAGAAGAAAGACTAAGCAAAAAGGGATACTATGTATCTCATCAATTTAACGGATATGGCGCAAGCCTTGGAGCCGACTACGAAATAAGCAACAGGGACGGCGAAGTTGTAATTGATCACTTAAGCGAAGCGCAAGTTATACAGCTTTCAAACATTATCTAAAGTCGAAACCGCCAGCCGTGGCGGTCTTGGGTAGGATGGCAACCTTCCAACCGATGAGACAAGCCGGATAATAGAAAGAGAGGTTTTGAACATGGAAAAATATATTATGGTTGTAACAGATGAACAGATAGAAAGAAGCAAGGCACGCAGAAAAGCTATTGAAGCGTTGGAGTATAACCCAATGTGTTACAACTGCAAGAGCTTTGGGAATTCCTGCAAAGGATCAACGAACAAAACATATAGTGGATGTATCTATAAGGAGGTTGACAAGTCGAAAAAGTCTATATATGCACAGATTTTGGAGCAAGTGAAATAGTCGAAACGGTGGAACGTTCCACCGTCTGCAGGAACTGCCCCGCCTGCACTGATGAGACAGGGCGCACAATGAAAGGATGGTTGATATTATGACAAAAGCAGAGTTACTAGAAGATTTTCACAGATTGGAGCAAGAAAAGCGTGTTCATATCGAAAACATTTCATGGAATAGCAGAAAGGATACAATCCAAAATGCAATAGACTGTTTAAATTGCCCGGATGATCTTCTCGAAAAATACCTTATTGTTTTTTCGCTGAAATATCAAAATACCGGCAAGGTCATAGCAGAAAACGGAGATTTTAAACATCACGGACACAACAGGCTATACGTCTACAATATGGCTAGAATGATTTTGGCAAATTAAGCAAGCGTAGACGGTACGGGTTCCGGGGTTCAATTCCCCGGCTTGCTTTTACCCTGGCAAAAGGGATATAATCAAATTAGGAGGTGCGTTTATGAAAAAGTATATAAGACTTGGAGAAATCCCGGCGGACGGTAAGTCTGTCAATTTTTTAAAATTAACAAAAAAGCAAAAAGACAACTTCCGTTGTGCAAGCAAATCATTCTTGGCATTTTCTCGTTTCCCGAGATTGGTAGCAGTTTTTTCTCGGCAGGCAAGAATGGTATTTTGTGATTTATTTTATTTGTTTTTTGTAATAGGTAACCCATTATCCTATTCTTTCCTAAAAATTGAAATTTGGGGCAAAATTCGACCTTGTAGCGGTATTTTCTGCCCGTCTGTACCTTGACAATTTAACACTGCCGTAATATAATAGCGTCAAGCAATCCCCTATGTGCTTGTTCCTTTCGATCATGTACAATCACATACAGGATTTCATAGCGGCGCACTAGGTCTATCTATTGGGCGTTTTTGTCGTGCTTATGATCACGCACGAAAGCACCCGGATAGACGGCTGCCGTATATGTGGCAGATTACGCACCACGACCGGAGCAGATCACGACTACACAACGATTTTCATTAAAAACTTCGTCAAAGAGCGCTTTATCTTCACACGAAAAATCAAATTCACTTTTTTAAGTGAAATCTGCAAAAATCGAACAAAAATTTCCAAAATTTTCAATCTCATATTTGGTGTAAAATTTTAAACATAGGGGGGGTTCAAATTCTGTCGGAATATTTTTCGTGGCGGCAAAAATTTTTATTTTTTTACGTTCATTGCTCCAAATATCAACGACTTAGCCGCATATTCGCTTTTTCTTAATTCTTCAACCAATTTCTCCCTTGTCATTTCCGGATTAGTCTTTTGTATATACAATAATATTTCATCTACTCTATCCATATCTTTTCTCCATAACATTACTCATAATACTATCAGCAATATATATAATATCTTTGCCATATAGTGACATAAAATCTGCAATTATTTCTTCTGTCTGTATGTCTATATTGCAGTTATTTTCAAAGCTATAAACGTGTACCAACTCATGGCACAACACCTTGTTAGTCATGTAATCAGACATACCGTGAGCAATCGTTACCGTCTTAGTGTTGTTGTCGGTAACACCTAGTGTATATACATTGTCGCTACGTCTCAATTCTTCACTGTTCTGACTTGCAAACTGCAACGTCCACCGGTTGTTATTTACTGTAAATTTCATGGGACCACCTCAAAACAGGCTATGAGCGTTACACCCATAGCCCTTAATTTTACTGAATTTTTTGCATTAAAATCTGCATTTTTGTTCTTAAAAGGTTCTTCTCTTCATCAGACATATCCGATACCATTTCAACTACATCTTCCGTAAGAGACTTTGCGTACCTTTCCAACTCCTGCATTTTAGCTTTCTTATCTTCCGGTGTATTACCTCTGTGCATTTCCTTTGTCTCTGTGTATGTTCTCTTTGCACGATCATAGCCACTCTCATTCATGCCGGTTTCTGTGTAATACATTCTGCTGTGCGTGTCTCTATCCATGTCACGGTACATTTCCGGTGTCATGCGATAATTCGGCTCGCTATATCCACGGTAAGTTCCGTGTCCTTTTGGTGCAAATCTCCCATCCGAATATCTGTAATGGTCGTAAAATCTTCTTCCGGTATCTTCTCCGTACTCTTCTTTCAGTTCACGAAGCAACATTTTGTCGTACTCTTCTTTCTCTTCATCAGCTTTTTTCATAGCCTTTACGATTACTGCTTTGTACTCTGCTTCATTTAGGTCTTTAATCATGTCTACCACTTGCCCCATTTCGCAAGTGTCAACATTTTCCGTGCCTTTTTCAAGTTCACATAATGCCTTTTCGGTAAGACATTCAATCATTTTGTGCATTCTTTCAATGTGCATAACATCACCCCCTACGCTTCACGAACCGCAATTAAGTTAGCATTCTGCACTTCAATAGCCTGTGTAGACGTATTCTGCACCGCTACTGTACTGCAACATCCACAAGGCACATCAATATACGCCTGTGCCGATACGTTAAAGAAATTTTCTACTGCCGCAGGTGTAACAATCATTCTTGTTGATTGCAAAGGCTCACCGTCTACCGCAAGTGCAAGTGATATAGCTTCAACCGTACCGCCTGTTGGTATCTGAATATTTCCGCTAAACGATACGAGAAATCTTGCTCTGCACTGGTTTGTAATTCCTCTCAACTTAACAATTCCGCTTCCCTGTCTATGAACAATACATTTACTTCCGCCTACCGGTGTTTCTGTTAATGCAACATCTTCTCCGGCTGCAACCGTTTGTAATGTAATTCCTGTAAATTCTGCCATTTTATTTACCTCTCTTTCAAAAAATAAGGGCAAACATATTTCAGTCTGCCCTTTTGCTTACAAGTAATACCGCTTTTGCAGACATAATTGATTTAAACTCAATTAAGATACTCAATTATTCTGTTGTAATTAGCATCCGCAACTCTGGTTACATCCGCATCCATAAGCGTACGCATTTGGATTTGGAACGACATACGCCGGGATTGCGGTTGGATTTACAGAATTGATAATCTGATTTGTCTGTGCTGCCATTGCAGTAGTCAGAAGCGCATTCTGTCTATCCTGTGATGCAGCGTGTCTAAGATCATTGTTCTCTGCCTGTAATGTTGCAATCTTATCCTGACACAAATAATCTAAGATACTGCGTGTGCTATCTGCAATTGCCTGTCTTGTCTGGCAAGCCTGCGTAGCCATGTTGTAGTTAGTGTCTGCGAATCCTCTTTCGATCTGTCTCTGTGTTTCACAGCAACATGAAGCATTCTGCGCCGCCATGTTGGTAAGCGTTGACTGGATAGCGTTTGTATTCTGCATTCCGCTTACTGTATCAGCATTGATTGCCTGCTGAATACCAAATCCAGTCTGCAAAATATTTGTGTTGATACCATTCATCTGTGCCAACTGATCGTAGCCAAGATTGCAAATGCCGTTACTGATGCCATCAAGCTTTGAAACTACTGTCTGATTGTCAAAACCTCTCTGGATTGCCGCATCTGTATAACCATTTCCAGCACCGTTACCGCCCCAGCCATTACCGCCGAAGCCTCCCCATCCGAAAATTAAGAGAATGACAATCCACCAAGCACCATCGCCCCACATTCCATCGTTGTTTCTGTTGTTGCCCGTTACTGCCGCAATATCAGCAAGGCTTACTCCGTTGTTAAACATATTAGTTTACCTCCATTTGTTTATTTACAAATAGGGAACCGTGGTTTTTGTTGTCCGGACAAAACCCTAATATGTACTAGATTTATTTAAACATTTGCTTTATGTCGCTCATGCTTAAACCATTTTCACCCATAAAATTATTAAGTGTCTGCTCTACGCCTGCCATGTTTCCAGACTGGATATTCTGCAAAATTCCGCTTGCCATTTGATTTCCTTGCCTTGCTGCATTCTGTAATACCTGCATGGCTGCCTGTTGTGGATTTCTGATTGATTTTAACTGATTGATTGCTTGTATCATCTGCTGATTCATTATGCTTCACCTCCACTTACATCATCTTCAACCAACTTTTGGCTAGTTTTAGATTTAGCCGAAGATTTAGCCGAAGATTTAGTCAAAGATTTTTCATCAATTTTCTTCTCCAATTCTTCTATTTTTGAAAACAAGGTATCAAAGTGTTTCTCAAATACCTCTGTAACGTTCTCTGATAGGTCAAATTTCAATTTTTCTGTTTCTGTCGATAACTTGTTAGAGTTATCTGCTAAAACAGGCTTAAAAACGCTTGTAGAGATTTTTCCGTCCGTTCCCCATTGTTTGGCATAAATTTCTGACAGGTCGCTTTTAGGGAAGAATGCAACCGCACCATTCATAGGTACGTCACTAGGAATTATATTTTCTGCATCATGTACCACTTTACCAAACAACCCGGATTGCATTTGAAATTCCTGTTGCGGTTGATACCTTTGCTGCATATTTCCCATTTGATTGTATTGGTATGCCGGATATTGCGGCATATAACTATTCATCTGTTGCTGATAAGGATTGTTGTTTATATTCATCTTCGTATTCCTCCATTGATCTTTCAATTGCGTGTACTACTTTTGATTGTGTTTCACAATCCAATTCTTGTAATTCTGGCTTTGCAAAAATAATTGATAACAATTCATCCGAAAACACGGTAACACCTCCTTATGCCTTAAATTTTGGCATAAAAAAAGACGGTGTAACCGCCACAAAACCGACAGTTTACCGCCATTTCTGAACAAAAAAATAACACCTCAAATTGCTTAGGGTGTTACATTGGGTGTTACATCCACTCAAAACTAAAGATTATAAGCACCATTCAAATTGCTCCTTTCTTTAGTAAATCCAAGTGTTTGATAGTATTAAGTTAAAAACTAAAATTAGTAGCGGAAGGGAGATTCGAACTCCGTACAAAACCTCATTTTTCCCTTTAAAATCAAGGCTTTCAGCAATCAACAAGGTGTTACTTCGTGTTACTTTTGTGTTACTTTTATGCCATTAACGCTTCGTTGATAGCTTTCGATATTTCTTTGTCTGACTTATTCAGCTTGTAATAATATCTTCTTGTTGTTTCTATGTCTGAATGCCCCATCTGGTCTATGATAACACTATCCGGCACTTTTGCATCTATTAGCTTTGTTCCATATGTCGTTCTTGCCTTGTGCATTGATCTGTATTCAATACCCACATTGTCGCATATGACATATAATCTTCTGCTAAACGCTTGCGCCTTTACTCTCTTTCCGTTTTTACAGAATACCCATTCTCCGAACGGATTCATCGACCGAATTTTTTTAATTATCCGTATTGCTTCATCTGTCAAAACAACTTCCCTGTACCCGGCATCCGTTTTCGGCAACTCTTGTCTCTCAAAAATATACTTCCCGTCCTCGCCACGATACCTAACCTCTGTTCCGGAAACAGAAATATATTTCGGATAAACATCTTGCCACCTTAGCGCCGATATTTCTCCGGCTCTCAAACCGGTTTGAAATGCTAATGCAATCCCAAGTCCGATTATTGTTGGGTTTTCCATGATAAAGCCCTCAACCATTTTTTCTTCGTTTGAAAAGAAAACTTTTTGATGTGGGTTTACCATCACTCTTTTGAATGATCGTTTGGATATGTCCAAGTCTCCCATGAAATTTGTTATGCTTAAATCTGTGTAACCATGTTTTTTCGCATACTTCCAAATTCCGTTTATTAAAATCCGCATATCTCCATATGCTTTGCTTGTCAATTCCAAATCAGCAATTGTGACCTTTATAAATTCTTCCAGTGTATCTTCACCAATGTATTTGATTTTCTTATCCGCAATCGGAATTGATTTGTTTTCAAAAAACCTCTTGAAATTTGTGTGGTATTTATCATTCGTCTGTGGTGTTATCTCTTTCAGCCTTAATTTGTTTTCAATCCACATTCGGAAAACATCTGAAACATAAGGCTCTTCTTCAACAGACTTATAATAATCCACTATCGCACTATTCAACTCCTCTTTTGCATTTCTCCTTATCAACCTCTTTCCTCTTTTGGCTTTCTGGTCTGGTATGTATGTATAATACTTTCCGTCTTTGCCTTGCCAAATCTTGTGTTCGTGTTTTTCTAAAAATTTTTTTCTTTCGCTCATTTCGATATTTTTTTGAATGGTGCTACGGTCAATAATACCATTTTCAATTGCATATTTCAACAGGTCACTGTCTGATATTTCTTCCACCAACATCACCCCCTGTCTTTTTCTTAATTTCTCTTACTCTTCTTTCCACCGTCCGCAAGGATAAGCACATCTTCATGCTGATTTCCTTTTGGGAATAACCACGGAAGAGAAATCTAAATATCTGTTCCTCTTCCGCAGTAAAATTGGCGTTCTCTAGTAGCTTTTCAAGTTCCGGCTTTGTGAGTTTTGAATAATTCACTCTCATAGCCGTTTCTCCTTTACTTCTCCCTAATCATTGCTTGATATTCTATATATCTTCTGCTTTCTCTCTTTTTGACTTCTTCTCTTGCCCTTTTGCTTGATTCTGAATCTACAACCTTTAAAATTTTCCCATAACACTCTTCGCATACGTTGTAATCTTTGTATGTTTCTTTTCCGCAATTGGAACACAACCCATTTTCCAACCAGATAATGTGCAAGCTTTTATCCGTTCCTCTTTTCCTCAACGAATATGACTTCATGTATTCTCTTCTCTTTTTCTTGCAAACATCACACATTGCACAACCAACATCTGCCTTTCTTTTTCTGCAACTTGTACAAATACCGTTTTCCCTGTCTTTCTTTCTGTTTCTTTTTCTGCTTTCGTAATCTGATTTTAACTTTAAATCCATATTTCTCTGTACATACTTGTCGTTTATCGCTCTACATTCCGGGCAATTTTTTTCATCTCCGATCAGCTTATTCTTTCCGCATCTCGGACACAACCCAAGCATTCTTCTAAACTCTCTCGTTTCTTGTGCTTCTTTTGTGTTTTTCTCTTTACACGCCTCACATGTTGTTTTCCCTTTTCTCTCTGGCTCTATCTCCTTCCCGCAATCTGTACATAGCCCGTTGGCTTTTCGGTAATAATACGTTTTTTTGCTCATTTTCAGGAGGTAACTATAGTTTTATTGTCCGGACAAACCTCTTCACCTCCAATCTATTTATTTTATTCTGCCTCTTGTCATTCTTTTTCTTGATTCGTTGATCTGCTTTACAATCATTTGGCACTCTTCGGCTCTTTCCATTCTCTCGTTCCTTATTTTCTGTTGCTTATTGTTGTAGTCGATATAATCAGCGCATTCAGAATGGCATCCCAAATATCTTTTATAGCAGTCCTTACATGGTGCTTGTGGTTTCATCCTTTACACCCCGTTTCTTTAACTCTTCGTTCACATCTACCCCTGCCATATCTTTCAACAGGTCTGACAGTTCCTCTTTGCTTACTGTTCCATCCTGCACCGCTTCATAAAGGCTCATTACATCATTGATAAACTTTGGTGCTCTTTTCTTTGCCGACTTCGACCAATAATCATTAACCAACACGTTCAGCGGAATCGCAAGCATATACAGAAATGCGTTATCTGTTGCGCTATTTTCCATTTTCTCTGCTTGCTTTTTAGCACATTCTCTAATCATGCACATATCAACTGCCGACAATCCGGCTTTCTTACCTCTCAAATTCTGCTTTCTAATCTTGTTCAAGTCCTGGCACTCCTTTCTATCTTCCGGATTCAATATCATCCATCAATTCTTCGTAACAATCTGTGCAATAATCTTTTCCTCCGACACATCTAAACTCTGTTTTATCTTCCGAAGTGTAACCGCACTCATCACATTCCCAAGTGTAATAATTTCTGTTTCTGCCACAATTCATGCAAGTTTCACATCAACACAATCATTTTCTCTGTAACATGCCATTATTTTAGTCACCACCTAACACTAACTTCTTCCGGCACTCATCAATTGCATTTGATATTTCGTTGAAATCTCTTGTCTTTTGCTCTATCACATTTGGCAATTCTGCAATTGGTTCTTTCTTCTCGATCTGCACATCCGGAATGCTGCTAATTAATTTCTTAACATCTTCCGGCATCTTTGCGTATTCTTCATCCCTCTTAACTGCCGTTCTGTAACTCCGCAAAAAATTTGATTGAATAACCGTTGACACCTCGTTGCTATCACTCATAGCCCAACGTTTAATCATGTCAGCACTACCGACCGCTTTCTGAACTGTTGGTGGAAGTTTTTCAAATTCTTCCACCGAACCATAGTTGCCATTCCCAATTGCTTTTCTCACTAACGACCACGCTTCCATTTCTCCCAACTGCTCTTGCACCGTACATTTCTGAATAAGTGATATAATCTGACCAATACTGCAAGCAAATCCGCTAGTGTCTGTTGCTATGTACGTTCGCAATGCGGTTTCAACAATTTTGTAGTCATAATCCTTTAGCATGATGTACCATGTATTTACCGCCACTGACTTGTCCGGTATTTTGTAATTTGGGAACGCTGCTTGTATCATCATCAACAATTGCTTTGTTTCATCTCTTGTCATTAAGCATCCCTCCATTCATCAAATACCGTTTTCTCTTTCTTTGCAGTTACTTTTTGGTTCAAATAGCTTTCAAACTTTGTACCAAACAGTGTAGCCGGTCTTAAATACTTCTCCTGTTCAGTTCCAATCCATTCGGTAGACTTTTTATCAATCACCGTAAAGAAGTCATCCTTTGTGTAACCATCCCTTAACCTTGCCCTTATATGTTTCTTACTGTCTTCCGTTGTATGTTTATATCTAGTATTACACTTAGTATTTAGATAATTTATAATATCTTTAATAATATCTATATCTTTAGTATTATTTATATTATTTACTGTATCTCTATATATACTATTAACAGTATCAGATACAGAATCAGTATCAGAATCAGTATCAGAAACAGATGTTACCATAGGGTATGCATACCCTATCTGTAAAACACCTTTCCTTATTGAATTTACTACGTCTAACACGTATTTCTTAAAAGATTCACTCTTAATAAACTGTGCTACTTTTTCAACTCCTGTTAATACCTTTTCCGATCTGCTCCAATTGTACTTGTGCCAATTAAGAATCAAAACTTCTTTGGTTAAAGAATCAAACTTGATTACATTGTGAATCTTATCAAATCTTTCTAACAATCTGATAATAGTTTCCTTGTTGTAACCAGTCTGCCTTGTCATCTGTGAGTAACTAACTTCATAGCAACCGCATATATTAGTTTGTGGATTGGTAAGCAAATATAAATAAAAGTATTTATCTTCCGGTGTAAAGTCATCTTCAACCTTATTGTCAGTCCAAAAAGACAACTGTACATTTCTATAAATTGCCATCTCAAATCACCTCTTCAAATAAAATAGAATATCCTTTGGCTAGTGCATATCCGTATTCTTGACACGCACCGCACGAATCTTTCCAACCGTCCAACATATAGATTGTTTTGCACATATCTAATAGCGCAAAGCTAATCTTCATATAATCTTCGTGAGTAAAATCATCCGGCATATTTGAGTTGACTTTTGCGGGATTTACGCAACTAAATCCCAGTTTCTTTAATTCGTTTTCTACTCTTTCAAAATGATTGAAATAGTTCTTATCTTTTGTGATTGCACCGCTTATATAAATTCTCATGTAATCACATCCTTTCAAGTTCCGGTACGCTATTATAAAATTTCTAACCAATAGCCTTTCTCACCATCTTTTTCGTAAAGAAAATCTGTTTGAATATCCTGTTGTTCCAATTCATTCATGGTTTTAATCATATCTTCTGCATCAGAACATTTAATTGTGTCTCCACTTTTTAGCACAAGATCACCGCCCTGGTCTATATTCAAGTTTTTAAACATTGCACACATAACATCAACTACAATGCTATTACCAAACTGCTTGTACAACTGTGTATTGCTGTTTACTGCTGCCATTTTGTCTATATCTTCATCAGATACACCCATCAACCGACCGCATTCTCTAGGGGTTAGCTTTCTGATACGATATTGCGGATTTTCAAGCAATAAGTTATCTTTCTGCACACTCGTCAAACAATTACTTGTGCCTTGTGTATTCGCTTCTAACCGCTGCTCTGTTGGACTTCCTGTGGTTCTATCTGATGGATCATCTGGATTTCTGCCACGCATGGAAACTATCTGACTTTCACATATTTTAATCTGTTGTGTGCCACCGCCCTCAACCGTTGTAATGTTGGGGCAAAGTTCATTTTCATCATATACTGTGCTTGATTGATGTTTGCCTGTTCCATTATCCATAAATCCCAACTGCTTTGCTTCAAGAATTTTCGGTTGTAGACCGCCGCCTCCGCAAGTATTCATTGTAGGTGCCACCCCCCCCACGTCATAAACACGATTGGCACTTTCAAATGTGTGGTCTATCGTATTATCCATTTGTCCTATTACTTTTACATCTGCCATAACTACTCCTAAATCATTTTTTTCAGCCTTGACACACCGTGATATACCTCCACTAATAATGCCTTTCTGAAACATTTCTGAAACTTCTGTGTATATACTTCCTACTACTTCCATTCAACTACTCCATTCGTTCCGTAATTATTCAATCCCTTATAATCTCTTGCCATAATCGTCGTAGAAACATCAATCACGGACGCTGTTGGTTCAATATCCTTATTAACCATTCCTTTTAACAATAAGGTTTCCGTCCGACCGCAAGCTTGAAATTCCCGCGTCATATCTTGCCTTGATGCAGTTTGCAATCTCTCTTTGCTTCGGTTCGTTGATTGTTCCGTCAATGCAAGTCTGCTCTGCTCTGCTCTGCTCTTAGGGATTGTATTTGGTAATGTGCCATTGTCAATAAGCTGTTTTATCAGCTTGTCAGCCTTTTCATTATTGATGTAATACTTTTCATCTACATTATC